>JAABUM010003194.1_pt1 | contig 20728 bp, 37 predicted proteins | sample 5559161 | NCBI WGS metagenome assembly JAABUM01 (sample SAMN10711868, study PRJNA513369) | rock metagenome | isolation source: Antarctica rocks | place: Antarctica: Victoria Land, Siegfried Peak nord
ACCGCATGGACCCGTGCTTGCAGAACGGCGAGTGGCGGATCATCCACCACCACGGCAGCCCGTCCCCGCCGCCGCCGCAGCCGGCACAGAGGTTGTGACGGCCGTGCAAGCTCGCACGTCGTTTCGGTGGCAGTGGGCTTTCGGTGGCAGTGGGCAACAGCATTCTGTATGTGCGAGTGCCTTGGCCTTGGTGGAGCACGGCAAACGCAGCGAGCAGCGGTGCCTGGAATGCGGTCGCCACAGAACACAGTCAGCAGGTGCGCGGCTACAGACGCGGACCAGCTTGCCGCAGGGCTGGCATAGCTGTGCGTCGGCTGGTAACATCCAAGCAACGGCATAGGCGCAATGGACCTGCGGACTCTGCCTCTGTGTGTGTTGCTGCTTGTAACAGCATTCGATTGCCATGGTTGAATCAAGAACATGTGCAGTGGACTGACACGCCCGGCATCGCTGCATCTTGGTGGGGCATATCTGTGTGCATTTTGCCGGAACTCATGTGCTGCAGAGCAACTGAAAGCACTGGATACCTGGAGGCGTCGCATCACACTTAAATGATTAAACAGCGCCGCACATCAGCACTGTGTCGATCAGCGATCAGCGACGCAGCAACTTGCTGGCAGCTCATTCCAGACGCACAAGGCTTCAATGGCGCTCAATCATCACCAGTCGTGCTGGGCGATCCGCCGCCCAAAATACAAATCGACGGCGTGTCGGAACATCCTTGACCGGCCATGAGCACTCAGTCATTGTCCTTATGCTCCAGATACGTCCCTAAACCCTTCCAGGAATCATCACTTCTACAAGATCACATTGCGGACATCACTTGCCGCCCGCGACGGGCGCGACCGCCGCGCGCAGCGACTCCAGCGTCCTGAGCGCCTTTTTCGCCGAGCGGTGCTCTGCGAGGCCCGCCAGCACGTGGCCGTCGATATCGGCGGCCGTCAGCGGCGGGCCGCCCGGCGGCGGCGGCGGCAGGAAGTCGATGCCCGCCAGCTGCTGCGCCCATCTGCGGCGTGTGGGAGGGACTGTCACCGAATTGACTGTGGAGGTCACCTCGGGTCGAAATCGAATGGTCGGGCACTGAAATCGAAGGTCGGGCACTGAAATCGAATGGTCGGGCACTGATCGAAAGGCAGAGCCGAACACTTCGGCCAGAGCTGGGCAGCAAAACCCAAATCTGGGCGGCGAAAACCAGAACATCGCACTTGAGGGGGCGCGGGCCGGCCGATGCAGCGGCGGGCGCCGCCGTGGTGGCGCCCTTGCTGCCGGCCGACGGGGCGTCGGCTGCCGCCAGGGCGCGTGTCTCGTCTGCGTCAGCGCCGCTGGCATACACCTGCAGCGAGCCGCATCGCGTTTCGTCCGGTGGCAGCGTGTGGGATGGTGTGCAAGTGCAGCGCCTCGAAATCAGCCCATGTCGACTGCTGGTCACGCACCAGCAGCCCAGGCGGAGGCACGAATTTGGAATTTTTTGGGCTTTTTCAAAAGAAATCAAATTTTTCATGAAATAATTTTCTAAACTTGGTTCATATTGAACTGCTAAGCTCATACTTCATAAACCCAGGGTGAGCAGAGCATCGGACAGATGGGGGATAGCAATTCATGCAGGGATACGGCGGCAGCTGCGCGCGCCTTGTGATGCTGCACGCTGTAGGCGAGCGTGACCGTCAGCAGCCGCGCCGACTCCTGCCCCAGCACGACTTCCACCGCCAGCGGCTCAAGCGCCACCTGTGCAAAATGTACGTCGCTCGTCGGAAAGCTGGACGCAGATCGCAATGACATTCCGGTGTCGGAGACGCCGGCTCCTGCCCCAGCACGGCTTCCACCGCCAGCCGCTCCAGTGGCACCTGAGCTGGGACTCAAATCCATCAGATGGGAGCCCACGCTGTGTGCACCAGGCAGAAACAGCATGCTGCTGAGTGCAGGGAGTGCAGCGGGAGCGTGAATGCTTCTTCGTACACCTGCCGGCCGGGTAAAAGGGCACAGAGATAGCTCCGCGGCTGCCGCGGAGTGGCTGCCGCGGCACCAGCTTGCTCCAGCACGGCGCAACGTCTTTTCGGAGCTGACAACTCAGGTCAGGTGAAGGCACCTCTGATGCAGCAGGCGGCGCCGTGGCCGCCGCGGCTGCTGGCCGCTCCGGCGTGCCGCCGTCCTCGATGTCCTCCCCTTCCTCCGCCCCGTCCTCTGCAGCTTCTCCTGCTTCCGCCATCTCCGTGTCACCCGCCGCCGCCGCCGCCGCTGCACCTGCGGCGGGTGGGGCCGCCGCCGCCGCCGCTGTTGCCGCGGCAGGCTGCTGCTGTCGGTCCACTACGCGCGCCTGGACTGGCGTGTCGAAGGCACCCTGTAGCGGTCGCACGGTAGCGGTGGCACTTTGGTATTTCAACTGCACACTCGGGACGCACAAGGCGTTTGACGGCTGATGCGCGGGCGCGCGACAGCAGTTAGGGTTTAGGGTTTTAGGGTTTAGAGTTATCTGCTCGGTGAGCTTCTTCAAAGCACATTGCACAACACCAGGCTCGATACTGGGCTCTATGCTAGGCGTAATACTAGGCTCGATGCTAGGCTCGGCACTAGGCTCGTCTGTGCCGCAAGCAGCTGCGTGAGCGCCACGCACAGCGGCAGTGGCAGCTGGTCCACCCGTACCGGCAGCGCCAGGCCTGTCGGCGCCGCCGTCGGCAAGAGACGGAGACTGTGGCGGTTGCAAAACTGACCTTTGCTGCCAGCAGCTGCGTAAGCACAATGTACAGCGGCAGCGGCAGCTGCTCGGCACGATCCGGCAGCGCCGCCCCCGGCGGCGCAGCGGAAAGCGCCGCCCGCAGCGGGCCAGCCGCATCGCGGATCGCGCCCAGCTCGGCGGCGAGGCTGTCAGCAAAGCGCCGCTTCTGCGCCACGCCCGCTGCCAGCTCGTCCTGCGGGCGGACTTTCTGACGTGTCAATGCCATGATGCTTGCCGTTCGATTCAATGTGCCAGCGCCGTCACCAACTCGTCCTGCACACGAGTTGGTGTTCTCATCGTATATGAGTGCAATGTCCTTAGGGTGTAGGGTTTAGGGTTTAGGGTATGAAAGACAGAGCCTGGCCTCCAGCCCATCGATCGAGATGCCTGTGCGGTGGTGAAAGCCGCAGCTGTTACAGCTCAGCGTGCACCACCAGCGACTTGTCGCTAGGAGGAGCGCAGCTTGTGTCTTCACCAGTCTTCATCATGCAGATGACGCCTCTATTGTGCACCTCGATGCACAGCCAGGAGCACATGTGCCGTGGTGTAGAGACTGGCCTCTGCTTCCTGCTGCAGGAAAGCATTGTCGTTTGCAGGGTTTATGGTCGGATTAGTCTGCCCACCTTCCGGGCGCGGGTGCGCTGCAGCTCCGCCAGCAGCGTCTGCCGCGCAGCGGCCTCATGCTGCAGGCGCGCCACGTTGAGCGCGTGCTCATCGCCCTCCGCCAGCCCCGCCGTCCACTTGTTGCCCGCCTGCAGCATGATCCACGATTCGTGACCCCTTTGTGTCTATGCAATGGTCATCGGGGATGTCCGACAGGCGTGGCGGCGGCGGCGCATGCTCACTACCCTCCCGCCAGCGCCGCCGTCCATCCGTCGTCCAGCGTGCGCAAGAGCGAGTGTCCGTCTTGCCGCTGCGCCTGGTTCATTCATTCAGCGGACGATTGATGTTCGTGATATGGTACCAGGGCTGGGGCCTCTACTGGTATCTGCACAATCACAGCTGCTTCTCGATACCAGACCCTCAAGTTGCCCTGTCACTCACAGTGGCGCGGAACTCGGCCTCCGGCAGCAGCGAGATGTCCGCCTCGGAGTAGGCGCTCCGGGCGTCGAGGCACGCCGCGATGTCGGACTCGTGGTGCCGCCGCTGATAGCGGAGATTGGCCAGCTGCAGCGACAGCCCCTCCAGGCCGTCCTTGGCGGCGGCGGTGGAATTCCGCGCCGCCTCGGCCGCCTCAAACACCGCCCGGTGCGCGCCCTGTGGCAGGTCCAGCATGGGCCTCAGAGCCGGGCGCATACAATGGGATGCAGCTGAGCTCAGCTACCTGGAGACGCCAACGTACAGCCGTGTTCGTGCATATAAGCATTGTACAGATGACTGAGTCGTTTGAGCGCCTGTGCAGACTGATCAGCCTGAAGCGCTTAGGTGCCGGCCAGCGCCGAAGGCATGTAGCGACTCGCATGTCACCCGTGACGAGCCCACCTTGATGTCCAGAATGGACAAGGCGCCCGCTGTCAAAAGTCCCTCCTGCTGTTCGCCGTTGCCGCCATCTGTCAGCTGCTGCAGCACGGACGTGAGGGTGCCGCAGTGGCGCTGCAAGGCTGCCACCTGATGGCCCGTCTTCTGCGGCTCCTCCACCGTCATGTCGGCAGAAATTTCCAGCGGACTGGTTTCCACTAAGCTACCACTAAGCTACCACTAAGCCTCCTGACAGTCGAGCGCTGGTGTCGATCCACAAATGTCAGCTGAAGTGCAACGCTGCTGGCGCAGAGCGCGATGAGTTGCCCAAAGCACCTGTAAACGCAATCCTGACGGCTTGCAGGCTGGGGCTCGCGCAGGTGTGCAGCGTGAGGTGCGGATGAGATCTGCTCGGAGTGCGTCTCTGCAGCCCCGGTGCTTGCGCTTGCAGCGTCGCGGACCTTGATAGGACAAACGATCACGCAAACGCAGGTAAGGAAGGAAGGAAGGATTGACCCCCAGAAGGGGTGGGAGCAGGTTATGCAGGTTTTGCGCACATGCAGCTGCACGCAGGCCTCGTGATTGCTTCCTACTGCCGCCGCCGATGCGTGAGGAGAGGTGCCGGGCTGTGCTCTGTCAGGCCGTGGTGCTCTCTCCTCCCAGCCATTTCAAATCGTTATAGTCCAACTGCCCGAATCGTCAGAACAAGTGGCACAAGCGCTCCGCATCAGCTGCCGCTGCGGTCAATCCTCGGAACGTATCGGTGGTCCTTGGCCGCGTTCTTCTTGCGCCGTTTCGCCATGTAGTTCTCCAGCTTGCCGCCCTTCTTAAGCTCCTCGTATTTTTGGAGCAGCTCGGCGCGCCGCTTATCGCTCTTCTTGAGGTAGAACGGCTTCTTGCCGCCGCGCACAGCCTCCCGTTCCTTCGCCTACAGCACGGCAGAAGACTGTAAACGCATTTCGCTGGAACGGTTCTTGGTTCTGTCAGATACTGACTTTCGTGTGCAGCTCGCTGAGAAAAGCTTTTCTGACCATTCTGGAATCAAAGGTCGCACATCGAGACCTGGTAGTACGGCGAACTCAGGGAGAGGGAGGGGGGCGTGCCTTGAGGCCGTCCTCGATTGCACGGTTCTTCTGCCGCACCATGTTTTCCGGCAGCACCCTCTGGTAACTAGTGTCTGCAATCTCAGCTGGACAGAGTCAACAAGCAGCAAACTCGCCTTGAGGCCGTCCTCGAAGGCGCGCGTCTTCCGGCGCACAACGCCCTATCGGTCCGCCCTATAACCGTCTTGCCACCCACAGCAAGGCGAGAGGCGAGGGGCGAGGGGCGGGATTATGGACCTCGAGATGCGTATGGCCTACCTTGAGGCCGAACTCGAAGGCGCGCCTCTTTTGGCACACAATGCCCTCATGCAGCATCGCTCTGCCCTGGATTTTTGTTTGGACCCACGCAGCCAGACGCGAGGAACCTAGAATCGACTTCTTAGTTTAGAATCGGTAGGGCCTACCTTGGCGCCGTCCTCAAGGGGGCGCCTTTCTCTGGCGCAACGCGCCCTCCCGCAGCATCGCTCCGCCCCCGCTTTTGGTCGGGACAAACACAGCAAGACGCGAGGAACATGGCATTGGAATCGGCACGGCCCACCTTGAGGCTGTCCTCAAAGGCGCGCCTCTTCTGGCGCACCCCGTCCTCCCGCAGAGCCGCATCCACGCTGGCCGCCCGCGCCGCCAGCTCCTCTCGCCGGTCTGCCCTCTTGACTTTCTGTGTGCAAGGAACACCCTCGCATGCATCAGGCGCATCAATATGTCAATGGTGGAATATCAATGTCACTTGTGAGAGAGTCCCCGCACGCAGTGCCGTGGCCACGCCGGCCGCCGCGCCGCCGGCACCTCCTGCCTTCTGCGCGCTTCGCTTCCTGTCTGCAGGACATTCACACACGTCAGACACAACAACATGAGGCGTTGCGTCTCGAGCATTGCTGTTCAGTGCGTTGCGCTCCACTGTGCGTGCCTGTGCCGCCAGCGTTGCGGGTTTGCAATATATGCTGCGCAAAGGTGATCATTGCCACAGACAAGAGTCCTGGAGTGCGGCAGCATGCTCCTGCAGCAGCAGCTCAGGCTCAGGTCTACAGGTCCACTGTTGCGTGATTGACAGCACGAAACCCCAGCCTTCAAAGTGACCGTCAGGTCGGACCGCTCACCATGAAGGCGGCCCTGAGGCTGGAGCGCACATGTGGTAGCTGCTCCTCGTGCAGGGAGGCGTGATGCCTGCGGAAGCAGTCGAGCGTGTTTCACATTCTTCGGTGTTACTGGCCTACTGTGTCTCCCACCTTCATGGCGGCCTTGAGGCTGGAGCGCTCCTGCGGGAGCTGCTCCTCGTACAGGAAGGCGTACTGCTTGCGGAAGCGGTCCGCGTTGTACCGGCCGCTCAGGTCCTCGAACCGTGGGTCCTTCGCCACCCTGTGGGGAATTGTGCAGGGCTGCAGTGATGTGCAGTCCCTGAGGACGTTGCTGCAAGAGCCTGCGGGCGCCGTAGGGCAAGCGCCGAATCTGCGGCGGATGGCAGTCGGCTGCGCAACAGCCACTGGGCATTTGGAACATATGCAGCTGCTGCCTTGCGGGGCGGTCGCCGTCGTGGTGACTGGACACACGTGCTCACTGCATCGGCTCCTCCACCGAGCACGCGCATATGCGGGCACCCAGCAAGCCTTGCTGCACTCAGTCACTTTTACTGCATAGGCTCGACAACGCACAGTTTGGGCGCCTGCATCACGTCACGCATGCGGCCGATGGGTCGCTTCGAGCTGGCCTCCGCGGGGCGGTTCTTGTTCTCGCGGTGCGCCGGCGCCGCCGGCTTTTTGTTTCTTTTGGGCTTTGCGTCTGCCGGCCGGCCGACGCTGCCGCCACGACCGGATGGCCCGGCTTTGCCGCCGCCGGCGCGCCGCACCGCTAGCTCCTCGAATGGAACATCCTCCTGCAGGCAGGAGCGAGCAGTGGCCTCTAGTATGAGATGCATTCAGGGGGAATGCGTGAGCACTGAACCCCTGATGCATATGTCAAAGGCGAGGACATGCCTCTGGCGCTGGAGCCGGCTTGTGCGTCACCGCAGCAGGCAAGCCCACTTGTGCCAAAGGCGTTGAGGTACGTTTCTGATGCTGCCGAGCGCGCCGATTGCTCCCCTGCACCTGTTGTGAGCGACACACCGAAGCAATATCAGCACCCTCTGAGCTGACCTGCTCACCAGGTCTGCGCCACCACCATCGTCTGAAGACGAGGTTCCGGCGTCCGACGCAGACTCCGCCTCGTCGCTGTCCTCATCACCCGACGAGCCCGCGGCCCCCTCAGCTGCATCATCGTCGCTGTCGTCATCTTCGTCGTCTTCGGAGGGCCCCATCTCCATGCGCCGCAGTGCCCGCACATCCGCATGTCGTCGCCTCGGTTGCTCCTCTGGGCTGCTGTCGTCATCTTCGTCGTCTTCGGAGGGGCCCATCTCCATGCGGCGCAGTGCCCGAGCATCACCATGCTGCCGCCGCGGCCGCGCCTCCGGACCGCTATCACTGTCGCTGTCGTCGCTGCCACTGCCTCTGGACTGCTCAAACTGCTCGAACGTGGTATGGCTTGGCAGCGGCTGCCGCCTGCCGGGCTTTGCTTGCGCCGGCATGCGGCTCACTGCGCTGCGGCGGGCATGGGCGGCCGAATGGTTGTGGCGCTGTGGCCTACGTTAGTCAGTGTCAGCCTGTACGTCTGCCGCGGCGTCAGATGCAGCGCTTAGCAGCTGGAGATGAATGTGTGGCCGACCTGCCGTGGTTCCGGAGTGGACCGGAAGAATGCACTGCGGACAGCTGCAACACGGCCGGAGCAACGCTCAGCGCCTACTGAACCTTGAGTCCGGATGAAATGAGCTTTATCTTTTTCTTAAATATAGGAATGGTGCGGCGTTGCCGCTAAGCCTCGGACCCCGATCTCGAGGAGACGATCCCGGGAAAGGGTCGGCAAGTGTGCGCCAGACAGTCGTGAGCTGTGTTCATAAGTTGACCACACTTCGCCACCCACCACATCCACTTGTGCTTTGACACAAGCCTCACAGACAGAGGAGCGCACCAAGGCGCACCTCGCACATCACGGAGATAACCTCAAGTGGTGTCTTTGTGAGACTGATCGACACCCAGATGGCGAGGCGAAGAGGGGTGCCATCTGCTCAGCCGGCGATGCAGGATAGTGGTGGCGACGCTACCAGGGATCACACAGAGCCGCAAAACAGTGGCGGCATGCCCGCCAAGGGCCGCGGTCGAGGCGGCCGAGGTGCACCAGTGCGAGGCGGCAGAGGGCCTTTTGCCAGCAGGCCGGAGAGCCGATCGCAGCAGGTGGAGCGCTGGGGCCACAAACCGCTGCCGCCTGAGCCGGTCGTGCCCGACAGCGGCCGCCACTTTGGCGTGGTCGTGACCGTTAAGGAAACCTTCGGCTTCATCAAGTGAGTGCTTTCACTTCCGGATTGTGCCATGCGCTACCAGTTGTGCTTCGTCCCATGTTTTCGCACAACTGCAGCCTGCTGGCGAGCGCAGCCTGAATTCGATTGCATGCTGGCAGGGCCAGCATGCAATTCTTGACGCGCTCCATGCAGCGGTTGGAACCGCATGCATCATGGTCCGGCCGTAGCTCAACTTCTGGATTGGCCGCACCGCAGATGCTACACGGGCCGGCGGGACCAGGTCTTCTTCCATGCCAGCGAGTTGCAGCCCGGGCCGCACTCGGGCGGCCGTGGCAGCGGCGGTGGTGACGGCGGCAGCGGCGGCGGCAGCGATGGCGCTGCTGCATCCGACCAGCAGGGTAAACCCGTCCTGTCGGAGGCCATCCAGCCGGGAGCGCCGGTGGAGTTCACGATTGTGGAGGGGGACCCGCAGCAGAACCGGCGCACCGTCGGGGTCGAGGTGAACTTGTTGCTGGCTTCAACCATGCCGATGCATGGGATCGCTTGCGATGCTGAGGTAGCGAGTGCGACAGGAGCTGCTCGCCATGCCAGCAGCTTGCCATGGTGCACGAATCCTGCCAGGAGTGAGTGCATGCACAGTGTTGATGTGGTCATGGGTAGATACACGCTAAACCCTAATGAACCTCAACCAGTGCTTGCATGGCATGGAGAGCGTGGCATCAGCTGCACCCTGCACTGTTGGGAATATAAAGGCAGATGCCGCGCCAGGACCACTTCCACAACGCGCATTGGACCGGGCTCTGCAGTGAAGCGCTGCGTGTTTTTGACAGGTGCGGGTGCTGCCGCCGTTCATGGACGAAATGCACCGCGGCACAGTGGAGCGCGAGCTGCGCGGAGGCCACAGGCGCCTTGAGGTGGGCTTTTGCGCTTTCGATGTGATGGCCGCAACATTGGTGCTCGGAGCGTGTATGTCGGCCAATCCGCTTTCTCAATGGTTTTCGTCTGACAATCCGTGTTCTTGCAGCGTAGCTTCGACACCCAAATTGGTTCTTGTTTTGATCCACCCACTGCGATTTTTGCCATGCAGGAGGCATATGGCGGCCGCATCAGCTGGCTGTCGCCGCTGCCACTGTCGGCAGTCCGCGGCGACGGCGGCTCATTCCCAGATGCAGCAGCCGCCGCAGGCTCGGCATCAGACTCAGCGCTCCAGGAGAGCATGCCGCCAGGGCTGGGCCACGCCGCCGACGGCGCCGCTGACAGCGTCGCCAGCAGTGAGGCCGGCGGTGTAGCCGGCAGCCAACAGCGGCAGGGCGGCCGGTCGACTCGCGGCCAGGCAGATCAGCAGCAGTTGCAGACGCAGAATGGCGTGGAGCAGGCGAAGCCGCAGCGGCAGCTGCTCGGGCTGCCATTCGAGGGCGTGGATGTGGCAGCGGATGGCCCGCGGCTGCATGTGGGCGATGACGTGGAGTTTCGCGTCACTCTGGACCCCGGCTCCGGGCAGCTGAAGGCCACAGAGGTGAGGCAGGACATGCTTGCCTCAGTGGAAAGAAGCACCACAGTTTGAACACACCACATATGATACGGACGGCTCGCCGCTGCACGTCGGCGATAAGGCGAGGTGGAGTTTCGTGTCGCGCTGGACCGCCGCTCTGGGCAGCTGAAAGCGAGCTGATCGTGTATTACTGCAACTGAGTAGCAATACCAGCAGCCTGCCAGGACGAACCGGTCAACCAGGAGACGCTGGAGGTGGGCGGCGCTTACCATGCTTGCGCGGATCTCAACCCTGTGCAGCACACCTCACCTCCTTAACAGACCCCGCTAGACCCTGCAGTCGAGTAGCACGGTGCATTGTTGCAGGTTGAGATGCATTTCGAGATCTACTCTGGGCGGCGGCGGCGGGATGCGGAGGAGATGCTGTCTTCGCTGGTGAAGCCGGTGCACGGAAGGCCGCTGTCACCCGTTTGTCTATTGACCCTAATCACAGTAGGGCCCGCGTCATGCAGGGCTTGGAAGGAGATGTAAGCACCATTTGGTATTCTTTTTTGGCGAGCAGATCGTGCTGGTGAAGCCGGTGCATGCGGAGCCAGCGTCGGGCGCACGGGGCAGCACATCGGTCACCGCAGGCGCTCGCGAGAATGGCTTCATCGTGACAACCAAGGACAACTTCGGCTTCCTCAAGCGCGTGCTGGCCGCCTGCTCTGTCACAGACTCCGCGCAATGCACTGCCAGTGCTGCATGGGCATCCGGCAGGCCGACCTGCGTCAGTGTGTTGCGTGTTGTTTGTTCACGTCCTGAATGTGATGGCATTCATCTCTGGTGTTACCGCTGGTTCGATGCTCAGTTGTCCTCAACCCTGACATTTGACGACTCCACACTAGTGCACGCCAGTGGCAAAGGACACTGGCCCGGTTCGTGCGAGGAGGAGCACACTCTCCACCATGACAGCATGCCGAGCCTCCGGGGACGCGCTCTAGTTTTTTCAAAAACTGTTTTCACTTAATAGTTTAAGTTGAACTATTAAGTTGCACTATTAAGTTGCACTATTAAGTTGCACTATTAACTGCAGGGCGGCAGACCGGGACGCGCGCCTGTTCTTCCACTTCAGCGAGGCGGGTTTCCCGAAAGCCAAGATTGCGGAAGGCGCCGAGGTCTCCTTCTCTGCTGCCGCCGACCAGGTGCGGTCCTGTAGCATCGACCCCGCATACCCGCTGAGAAGGAAGGGTTTAGGGATTGGGCAGCCTTTGCAACGCCCAGACGGTGGAAAACGGCAAGTCTCCTTCTTGCTGATTTGCCGGAAGTGCTTTGAATTGTTTGATCACGTGCAAGCCCGTCGCAATTATTGGGTCAATCACAGTGTCGAAAGACGTGACTGAGTGACAGATTTTGATGTTGCGACAATCATGCATGTACCTCCTACACCATCGCCTGGGGACCAGCCAGCGGCGTGCCACATGCAGGCTCTGCCACGCTGGCGTTAGCGCTGCAGCATGGCTGGCTAATTCCACGTCCATTCCGCAGGAGTCTGGGCGGGATTCGGCGGTCGCGCTGCAGCTGCTGCCGCCGGGCACCATCGCCGCCGCGGCAGAGCGGCCACTGCCAGGTGCGACCGCGCACTCATGCAGAGCTTGCAGCATCTGTGTCTGCCCTCTGGGTTGTGCAGTCACCAGCGTGTCTGCACACCGTCCTGCCGCTCGTCGAAGGGCGCATGAGGCAGCGTCCCCGCGACTCGGCCGGGGGCCGGCGTCTCATGTGGTCCTTTCCTCAGCGCCAGGGTTTAGGGTTTTGGGTTTAGGGCCACGCCACTCCCCGCAATGCCGCAACAGAAACCTACTGACTGCTCACGATGAACACCAAAAGCGTCCACCCGAAATTCTAAACCCTAAACCCTAAGCGTCCAACCGCAGATCCGGTGCGGGCTCGGGTGGTGCGGCCGGCGATGGAGGCGCGCGCACGGCAGGTGCAGGACGGCGTGGCGGCTTTTGTTGATGACGCTGGCCTGGAGTTTCACTGCGCATTTGGAAAGCACCAGGTGGGGCATCAGCCTGATGTTGTGGCTTCCAAATGGGTGATAACTCCTAGCTGACGCACTTCACTCGTTGACGCACGGAGGTTGACGCACGGACGCCACAGGAAAGCCAAAGGAGAGCAGGTCGCGGGTCAAGGGGCGTGTGAATCTGCCGCAGGGCATGGTGCACAACGTATTCGCACCTGTATCGCACCTATATCGCAGCAACGTGTTCGCACCTATATCGCACCTATATCGCACCTATATCGCACCTATATCGCAGACGAAGCTGCCCGCGGGTCTGGGGCGACGCGCCCGTGTCGTCGGTCGTGCACAACGCATGCCCTAAACCCTAAACCCTAAACCCTAAGTCTCTTGGCACGCTGCTGACGTCTACCGTGTGTCTCTGACGCAGCTGCCGGAGGGGACTGGGCCCCTGGGCGAGGGCGACGAGCTGCTGCTGTCGGTGGTGCAGAACACGCGGACGGGGGCGCGCCGCGCGACAAGCGCCACGCTGGTCTCCAAGGCTGAAGACCGCCGGGAGCTGGGCCAGGTGCCGCAAACGCAGCCCACTATGCCCAACGTCTTGCAGAGCTGTCTTGCGAGCGCTCGTGTTGTCGACGCTGCATGCGGCGAGCGGCGCGCTGGTCGCCAAGGCTGCAGACCGCCGGGAGCTGGGCCAGGTGCCGCATTGATCCGCAAAACATTGAATTGAAGCCAGTCGCCACAGTACCATGCTGCATGTTCCAGATGCTTGCACCCTGCAAGAAACTGTGTCCTTGGAAACCCTAAACCCCTGGCTCGCCCCTGGACGTGTGCGCTGTCACCGCCACACAGGCATTTGCACATCATGGCACACGCGCATCCTGCGCATCATGTCCATACGCATCTGCGGCCTCTGAAGTTCCTAATGTGCTGATGCAGCTACGCTGCCGTGGAGGCATGCTTGCGCAAAAGCAGCCAGGGCCTCATCCGCGCTGCGGATCGCCCCCTAGACTTGGCTTCGCCCTAAACCTAAACCCTAAACCCAAACCCCAACACTTGTTTGCCGGAATCGTGCACTGCATCTGTGTGCATCGCTGTCGCATGCAGGTGTCGACGCTCAAAAACAACTGGGGCCTGATCAAAGCAGTGGAGCGTCCGCTGGAGGTTTTCTTCCACTTTAGCAGCCTAGCCGATGGCCTGGAGGGTAGCCTGAAGGTGCGCTCAGCCTGGATTGCCCTTTTCCTCGAGCTGTGCGCTGCACAGCTCGTAGCATAGTGCTGGCAGTCCCCAGGCGTCCACGTCAGCTGCCCGCGCATGAGTCATGATTACTGCTTCTCCTGCAGGACCAACTGCTGCCGCGCCTTGTGTGAGTTGGGCTCCTTGCTCAGCGCCGCCAGACCGCATCGTCCCTGAACATCTGGGTATTCTGCCTGACAGGTGGGCGATGACGTGCACTTCGCCGTGGTGCGGGATGCGGAGGCAAAGGCGCGCGACGCCGACTCCAAGAAGCTCGCCGCCGTCAGGTGAAAGCTTCTGGGTGCTGAGAAACCACAGGTGCCGCGCACTGATGGCCAGCGGGACCTGGCCCGCTGGCGTATGTTTGTAGTCCAACTCGGGGCAGCCTAGCCAGGGTCAATGCAAAGCCACATTCGAGGATCCGGACCACTCGTGTGCGGCCGGGACGGCCTGCGCACTCCGGCAGGGTTCAGGGGTTAAAGGCTCCACATCATGCCTGCATGCGGTGCATGCAGAGTTGCTGTAGACGGTGTGGCGCACCGGCCGAGATGCTAATCTAGTTCATGACGCTAATCTAATTCGTGATGCTCACATAGCTCGTGATGCTGATCTAGCAGGCGCAGCAAACTGCCTGGCATTCTTTCCAGGTGTTGCATGATGTCCGCCAGCAGTCATCGCTTCAGTGGCGAGGTGTCCTGCGCAGCAGCGGGCGCGGCGGTCTTTGACACATTTTCCTAGGCGGCCTCGAAGCAAAGTGGCGGCGCACACTCCAGGTTTCGGAGCTTGCCATCGAACTGTCAAAATTCACTGCAGGGCATGCCGCGCAGAGCTGCACGCGGCGGTCTTCGAGGCGCTGTCCAAGGATGCTGTCCGAGAAAGCGCTGGAAGGCAAGGCGGCGGCGCACTCTTCAGCTTTCGGAAGATGCCTTCACATGTCCGACATTCGCTCCAGGGTGTGCCGTGCGGAGGCGGGCGCGGCGGTCTTCGAGACGCTGTCCGAGGAGCTGCTCGAAGGCAAGGTGGCGGAACGGTTGCAGGCGCACCGTGGCGCAACCGTCATGCCGGGCGCGATCGAGTACACCGGACCGGACGGCGCGCCATCCCGCCTGGCGTACGGCCTGCGCGACCTCACGGTGAGGAGCTCTCAAAGTGCAGGTTTTGAAACAAAACACGAGTGCACCGTGGAGCGACCGTTAGGGTTTAGGGCTTGTGCCGGGCGCGAGTGAATGCACCGGACCAGCCGGCGTGCCATTGCGCCTGGCGTACGGCCTGCGCGACCTTAGGGTCCCTAAACCCTAAACCCTTAAAGCACTAAACATGGCTTGCCAGCACGACACCATGTTGCTGACTGAGCCGGACGCCCCAACCCTAAACCCTAAAAGAGTATGCAAACAGCGAGCTGTCGCGTCTGGCATGCGGCCTGCACGATCTGCAGATCAGTGCAGTTGTCTGCCTGAAATTTGCGTCGTCAGATAATCCTGGTGGTGGTCTGGTGGTGGCGGTGGTAGTATGGCTTGTACCACCTGGGAGGTGAAGGCGACAATGTGCCTGATCCATTTCTCGTCATCCTGCGCGCTGCCTGGACAGCAGCATGTTTGCCGATTGACCACTGCTGCCACATTCGGAGCTTCCTTTGCGAGGCAGTGCTGCGAGGCGCTGCTCTCGCAATGTAGCCATTCCCGTGCGCTGACCTCTCACTGCGGCAACCGTCACCGCAGGAAGCCTGCACCACTCCAGCGCAGCGAGCCTGTTAGGCCAGACGACAGGATGATTGCTACACACGTCGACGGGATGCCTGATGTCTCACACACCAGCATGAAGGTAGTGGATCTGAATCGCTGAAGACTGTGAGACTCGGTAATGCGCAGGATGGAGGTGGGCGCGCCTTCAACCTTCCGGCTGGCAGTGAAGTCTGAAAAGCGAGATATGCATGTGGCAGCACAAGGCCACTGAAGTCCTACTGCCTCAGACCTGCCGATGTGCAGGACGGCGGCGTGAACCCGGTCGGCGAGCAATTTAAGGATTTAGGGTTTAGGGTCACCTTCCGGCTGGCGGTCGATCCCACGCGGCAGTTTTGCACCAGTCAGTTTGAATTCGGCCCCCTCTTGTTGCGCAGGAAGGCGGGGTCAATCCGGCAGTGGGCGAGCCCGTCACCTTCCGGCTGGCGGTCAACCACGCAGCTGTCAAGGCGGCGGCCAAGGCGGGCGGCCTCGCCGCGATGCACGCTGGCCGCCGAGCCACTCAGGCAAGCATGCTGTGGTGTTGCGAAAGTGCTTGTCTCACAGCACCTTAAATACTACCCCACAGCACCCCAGATCGCTCATCATCAAATGAAGTGCCTATATAGCAATTCTGCGGAGCTGCGAAATCGTCCCCGCCAAGTCCATTATGGCCTCGAACTGATGATGTGGTCTCCACTGCTCCGCTTATACAGCCAACAAACACTGCTCTCAAAGCGTTATCTTCATGGACCCTGCTGGTGGCCTGCCGGCGGTGGAGGGCATGGCGGCGTCGCTGCAGAAATGTACCGCTTTGCAGAGCCGGAAGCCAACTCAAAGCACACTGACGGTTTCGCCCTAGCGGTGACGTGTGCACTCAAGTGACACTGCAGGTGGGCCCGCCGGTGGTGGCGGGCGTGGTGGTTTCGATCAAGGGCCACTACGGCTTTGCAGAGCTGGAGGCTGCGGGCGCCGCCAAGCTGGGCCTGGCAGACCACCCGCGCATGTTCTTCCACACATCCGAGGTCAGTGGAATCTGTTGGCAAGGATGCAAAATTCCTCCGGCATGTTCATCATATACATGACGGCTACTGGCAAGCTGGCCCTGGCAGAACCACTCCGCACGTTCCTCCACACCTCCGAGTTCAGTTTCTTGTGCTGCGGTGGTTCCTCACGTTTTGAGAAAACACGAATGCCGCCGCCACGCTGCCTGGCAGACCTCTCGCCCGTATGTTCTTCCATGCCTCGACGTGTCCGAATAGGGCATGTCCGGCTGCTGCTGCCCATACAGTCGGGGCATTCTCTGCATCTGCATGTTGCCCACTTCAGCGGCGCGAAGCTGGGCGCCGGCGACACCGTCTCCATGAGCATCGCCATGAACAAGCGCACGGGGAACGCAACAGGCAGCTTTCTGACGAACCATCTCCTCCCAAGAAACGTATTTTTTTTTCATACGACGCAGGTGCAGGACGGCGTGAAGCTGGGCGTCGGCGACACCGTCTCCATGATCGTCGCCATGAACACGCGCACGGGCGAGCGCAATGGGCGGTGTTTGCGGCGACTCAAGGAGGCGCCGGAGGGCTTCCGGCCGCCGAGCGAGCCGGACAAACCAGAATTCGTGGCGGAGCGCAATCCGAACGCCGTGAAGTACGTCGGCCACAAGCTGGTGAGCTGCGTAACTCTTGAGCGTTTTGAGATGTGTAGTGGAGATGCGCTGGTTGGATTCGCTGCATTTTGAATGTGCTGCACATCTCCAGGAGCTTTCCTGCCAAATCGGGTTCATCGTGACAGTGCGACAGACAGCAACGGCTACTTCTGCGCTGTGATGGTCAACGGATTATCGATCGGCTCTGGAAACCCTGTGCACTGTCAGCACTGGCTGCAGACACCGCCGTTGTAGCGCTGTCGTTGCCCGCCGGCATACGACAGTGCACTGGAGAAAGCTCTCGCATTCACACCTTGCGGATGACAGTCGCTGCACTGATGCTGCTGCTATTTCCCCTGCACAGGTCTCGGAACGCGGTCAGTGGACTGAGTTTCTGTCACGGCAAGAAACCTGGATCCATTGGGCGTTGTCCAGTCGAAAGCACTCGTGGTATACAACCTCACATCTGTGCACGCAGGAGATGCAGACGATGCCGAAGCCCAGGATGCCTGACGGCTCGCGCGGCTTTGAGCCCGGGGGCTGGTGCGAGCACCGCCTGCCGCTGCGGCCGCAGCCAACGCCACCTGCGCCTGCACCTGCGGTGCCGGCGGCCTCAGCCGCATCGGCTCCGGTTACAGTGCCGGTACCGCAGGCAGCGGGCAGGGTGGCGGGCCGGCAGGCGACCGCCGCATCGCCGCCGCCGCGGCCGCCGGCGTTCCCGCAGCGCGTGCCGGCGTTCCAGGCGGCAGCGGCGATGGCCGAGCCGCCCACGCCGCCAGGTCAGTGCAGGGAACGCCTTGGAAACAAGTACTGTAAAGCCTGTCCGTGTCGAGGCCTTGCCTCCCTTGTACTGAGCCCCGCCAGCTTGCAAGCCCCACCAGCTTGCAAGCCCATTCAGCCATTTGTTGGAACGCTAAACCCTAAGTTTTGACAATGCCAGGTGGCACGCCGCCGGCAGTGCAGGGCAGCTCGCCTCGCCACGTGCGCCGCCTCAGCAACCGCCTCAGCAGCCGCCTCAGCTCCGGCCAGCTTCAGGCGCGCTGCAGGCCCCAAACCCTAAATAGCAGCTGACGACATCATGATTGGAGCCTCCTGGCTGGCAGCATCCTTCTGATCAGCCAATGACATGCAGCCACGTCAGCAGTGGGAATCCTCGTCTCCTCCCAGTTCGTCCACGGCAATTGTTCCCCTCATACCCCTCTCAACATCCACAGCCGAGGTGCTTTCAAAGGATGGCTGAAGCATGTCGAAAATCGCTTGCAGGCGGACGCGCCGGAGTTTGTGCCGCGCGTCGAGTCTATGGCCGACAGCGACTTGGCCGGCTTTCTGACACCGGCGGCCTCGCTGTCCGATTTTGGCGGGCAGCAGTTGCCGTCGCAGGCGCAGCTGGCGCGCCGCGGCTCGGACGCGGCCTTCGTCACACCCGCAGAGTCGTTAGGTGGGTGCCATGGAGGGTGTAGCACTGCCTAGGATTGCCGCCGGAGTCGCGCTGAGTTGCAAGCTTGAAAAACAGTGCTGGGCCATCACAGGTCTGTGTCAAGTGTTGCATGTGGATAGGAGCTGAACTGGGTTGCGAAAATGAGCATTTGAAATGGAAAGCCCCGAGTGGTGGTAAACCCTAAACACGCAGCTCTTCTGGTGCAATGCAGACAGTGTGGCTGCATACGCCATGGCCGCAGAAGCCGCCGGCAGCGCCAGCGGCAGTGGTGCCGGCAGCGGCGCCGACACTGCGGCCCCGCAGCAGCAGTCGGCGCAGCCGCGCAGCCGGCTGGGGAACCAGCGGACGGCGTCGGAGACGTTCTTCACTCCGGCGGCGTCTCTGGCGCAGGGCCTGGAAGCCGCAGGGTCAGGGCTGCTGCCTGCGCAGCTGCAGGTGGGCAGCTCTGGCAAGCACGGTAATGCAGGCACAGGGTGCTGCTGGGACGGGAGCTGGACATGCTGCATGTGGACCAGTAGGCCAGAAATCATCGTTCTGGAGCCCCCATTGGTCAATGCATTGGGTCATGGGTTGTGGCGACGTGTCACAGGCGCATCTTTTCTCAGACATAGGTTGCATGTGCTATGCAGGCAGCACTGGAGCGGCAGTGTGGCGCCCTGTCAGTCAGCGCGGACGCCAATGGCCGTAATGCGACCGCAGGCGGCGCGGCTAAGGCGGCAGCGGAGAAAGACGCACAGGCGGCGCCGGGCGCAGGCGGCAGCGCAGGCGGCAGCGCAGGCAGCAGCGGCGATGGTGGGGATCAGTAGGCAGCTAGTCGGCTGCAGCAACGGGCAATGCTGCTGGAGCAAGTGCTCACCGTCTGCCTCCCTGGGTTGTGTGGTGTGACAGAGGTTTCCTCATGGCGGCCGGCCAGTTGCGCGCGCTTTAACAGACACTCAATCAGCCGGATGGCTTACAGAAAGCATCCATACGCCGTCGCATGATGTACCAGACACGACCAGAAACCCTGGATGTGCACTGCCAGCGAGGTCGTGACGTGCTAACACATCCACAGGTCTTTCGTTCTCCGGACGTTGCAACACTGCCACAGCTGTCCACCCTGTGTCCACTTCCTGCCCAGTCATGCAGAGTTCACACCCGCACCATCTTCCAGCCACACCCTCTCCCGCCGCCACAGCGACCGGGAGTTCGCCAAAAGCCCTAGTGCGGCCAGCACGGGCGCTCGCTTCATACACTACCACCTCACAGTCCTTCCTTGAGTCCTAACGAGGTCCCTGAAGGCATCCGTGCAATTGGACAGCGCATGGCTGACGCTGCAGCTTCAGTTGCTGGGGACCCTCCGAATTCTGCGAACGAGCACACAGAGCAGTATGCTCAGACACCAGCACCAGCAGCGCCTCTGAAGGCTCTTCCAGGACTGATAAGCGACGAAACAGAGCGCACAGCCTTCGCAGACAAGTCGATGCCCTTCTCCACGCTGCGTATCCAGCTGATACGCCGGGCGATCACGGCGGGAGCGTGCTGATGCCGCAGCGCAAGCAGCTAGCGCCGTTTGAACAGCAAAACGGGACGCCAACCTTGCTGAGTGCGGTCAAGAGGCAGTACCCTTGGTTCCCAGCAGACAAGTTTGACTCGTGGTATTCGCCGTCGCGCTGGTCACTAGAACAGCACGTTGACGTGGCGAAAGCAATGGTCAGTCAGTCAGCATTCGAATTCGCGGCCGCCATCTTCCCGCGGATTGCGGAGAAGGCTCAGTGCAGCGCAGCAGAGCAGGAACAACTCGCATGGGCGTACCGGCAGCTGCGGCGCGAGCAGCGGGTAGCCGAGCAGCCGGCTGTCGAAGAGGCAGACGACCCGATGCCACGGACGCGCCGCCTGAGCTGCCGCACCAGATTGAGCATGGTGAGTGGCGCACTGCATGCCGAACTGCTGTCCTTGTGAAAGCATCGAGTGTTGGCTTTCAGAAGGCCCAGGGGCGCATGAGCAGCCAGTTCGCTTCCCTCTGCGAGCTCACCATGCACATGCAGCACAGCTTTCGGCACTCTTTTTACGTAAGTAGCGTTGCTTGTAGGTTGACTCAATGTAGGTTGACTCAATGTAGGTTGACTTGATGTAGTCTTTTTGGGGGGACCGAGGCGCCGGCGCTGGCCTGCTTGACTGTGTTGCCGCATCAAAGCTCAACGAATTTTTCAACCTGCCTTGCACAGGCGAGGCTGGAGAGCCTGGCGCTGCTGAGCAACAGGGCGGCGGGCTGCCGCCGGCAGAGGTTGCGGCCAACGGCGCCGCTCCCTCCAGCAGCTTCAGTGCGTTGCCCATGCTTGTGTGCGCCGTCAGCGGGTCTGTTGTATGTGTGTATCAACCCTGAGGAAATTATCGTGGGCTCTGTTATCCGTCTCCGAAGCTCTGCCCATTCTACCATCAACTTACTGCGCAGGCGAGGACTCTGACGCGGCAGCGGCCAGCGGCAACCCTAAACCCCTAAAACCCGAAGCATCCAGACGGCGCTGCTCAGACCCCTGGGACGCACACCGCAACCAGCCAGCCCGCCGCCGCAGCAGCAGCGATGGCAGCGACGGCAGCAGCAGCAGCCGTCCAGCGCGGCAGC
>JAABUM010003196.1_pt1 | contig 20711 bp, 17 predicted proteins | sample 5559161 | NCBI WGS metagenome assembly JAABUM01 (sample SAMN10711868, study PRJNA513369) | rock metagenome | isolation source: Antarctica rocks | place: Antarctica: Victoria Land, Siegfried Peak nord
CCCGAGCGCCAGACGAGAAATGCGTTTCGTAGCTCTGCGACGCTACACCGAGACAGCGTCCCGCTTGGTTATAGACGCCTGCCCGCAAGCCTTCGGTGCCGCCATCGACGCCCACCACGACGCTCATCGGGGCACAATCTCGCAAACTGACCGGCGACTTTGCGGACCATGCTGTGCCATACATTCTCCCCAACAATTATCACTTTTGATTTTTGTGACGACATTTGTGATGAGGTTGTGCGGGGGTGTCGGATTTGTCAAGCTGTTTTGGTGAAAGCCAAAGCCTCGACCCGACTGACTCTCGCGCTGAACCACGAAAGCGACGATGCCCTCCTGGTGCGCACCGCGTGGCTCTATCACGTGGTCGGGCTGAATCAGGAGGAGACGGCCGCCAGGCTCGGGCTGCATCGCAGCCGGGTGAACCGGCTGCTATCGGAGGCGCGCGAGCGCGGGCTCGTGAGCGTCACCATCCACCACGACTCGGCACGCGATATCGCAACCGAACAAACGATTGTCGACGCCTTCGGGCTCGACTTTTGCCTCTCGACACCGGCCATCGGCTTCGAGCCGCTCGACGTGACCGATGCAGCGGCTGTTCGGATGCAGGGGCTGGTCGCGCGCCGGGCGGTCGGCAATGCGGGGGCCAACTTCCTCCGGGGCAAGCTTCTGAACGGGCCTATCAAGGTAGGGGTCAGTTGGGGCCGCACGATCGAGCAGGTGGCTCAGCAACTCTCCGGCGTGCGCAACCCGCAAGCGACGTTCATCTCACTGCTCGGCTCGCTCACCCGTAACTCTGCTTCCAATCCGTTCGAAGTCGTCCAGGCCTTCGCGGCGCGGACCGGCGGCGAGGGGCATTTCCTGCCCGTACCCTTCATCGCCGACTCGGAGTCCGATCGCGACGTGCTGCTGTCGCAGCGGTCGGTTGCCGAAGCCATGGCGCTGGCCCGATCGGCAGACCTGTTCCTGATCAGCGCCGGCGAGCTCACCGAAACATCGTTCCTACGCGTGCAAGATATGCTGTCCTCGGCCGAGCTCCAGAGCATCCGCTCGCGAGGCGCGGTGTGCGACACCCTCGGCCGTCTGTTCGACGCCGACGGACGCGAGATCCGCGATCCGCTGAGCAGCCGCACCCTGGCGGTCGAGCCGGAAGGGCTGCGCGGTCGGCAGGTCGTGCTGCTCGCAGGCGGCCTGGAGAAGGTCGAGGCGATCACCGGCCTGTTGCGGGCGGGCCTTGTCAAGGGATTGATCGTGGACGGTGACACTGGGCTGGCGATCGTTCAACGCCTTCGGCACACAAACGTGCAGGCCGACGTTGTCCTGAGTAACCTTCCCACGGCTCGTCCGTTGGCGCGCCGATCCTGACGGTCCGCTGCTAGCTGCGTCAAGCTACGGTGCGAACCCACCGGGGGCGGACTACCATGATGCCGACGCGGCCCGAAAACGGTCACCTACAAGCGGCTAAGATCAATAGGTTCGGCCGGGTGATCGGTGCGAAATGTCCGACTGGGGTGGACCGTCTTAGATCTCCGCCACAGCCAGCAACCGACGTCCCTGGGGGGTGTCCCTTGGTCACCTTCGCAACGGGACGCAGAGTGGCAGGGTCGAAGTCACTGGGCAACGCGATGGGGATGCTCATGCCCGACACTCGCGGTCCGTCCCTTGATTCAGCCTTCAGCCGATGCGCATAGCCCACGAGTCGTGACTAGCGCGCCAATTGAGAGGCGAACGTCCGCTTCGGAGCGCAGGCGATGGATCTCTGAACGGCAACGATGGGCGAAGTGCTGCCGGCAACCTGCGATCCGGAACGACCGCTCTCGAGTGCGTGCGAAATCGCCCGCTACGCCCGGCTCGGGTCGACAGCAGCCGGTCTTCGCTACGGCAAGGATCGGTGGTCGGTGGCGGTCGATGTAGCTGGACCGAAGTTGAAACCAAGACACTTATTGGCGGAGACCGTGGTTGACACAGGTCCACCGGATAGGTCCACTCGTGCTTGCGACAGGCGCTCGTGACCGTCGCGGCCCAGAGGAGAACGGCGTAAATCGAAGTGGCTGAGAATCCAGGTCCCCCAGCCACATCGCCGCTAACCCCTTGACATCTCTCACCTGAGCTGCTTCGCGCCGGCCTGGAGTCCAGACGACTCCAAGCGCGAGGTCCAGTCGGACCGCCGGCGCGGGGTCGTCGCACCGTCGCCGGCCTGCATGGATCGAACGCCGGCGCCGCCCCGACCTATCTCAGACGGCGACCCCAGGAGAACGCCAGGCCATACTTCTTGGAGAACTCGTCCTCCCACTGCTCGACTCAAAGTCCCGAACGCTTCCGTACCGAAACGCTTAGTAATTGAACGCAGGCTCCCGATGATCCTGATCCACGGCGACTGCGATGCGGATCGTCTTCTTTACGGCGGCCGTCATAAGCTCCGTGCTCATCGACGGCATCTCGACGAAGGGGTAGACCTGCTTGGCCACATAGGACGGATGAGCCGGGACGTGAATAAAGCCTGCGCGGGTTGCCAAGCCCTTCTCGGCGATGAGGTGCAAGACCGTGTACATCATCTGGTTGCAAAGATAGGTCGAGGGCGAGTTCGAGATTTTGGCCGGAATACCGCCGGCCCGCAGCTCCGAGGCGATGGTCTTGACCGGTAAGGTGGCAAGGCGGCCCGCGGGCCCCGCCTCGAAGACCGGGCCGCCGCCGTGCTGGACGCCGACGTTGTCCGGAATAGGGAAGTCCATCACGTTGGCGGCAATGCGCTCGACCGCGATGACGGATAAACCAGGCGCGACGCCGAGGCTGATCCAAATGTCGGGCTTGAGTTCATCGAGCTTGGCGCTGGTGAGCCTCGCGAGTTGGCCCGAGTCGACCGGCATCTGAACGGTCGTGAGGTCCCCCTCGATGTCGTTGGCGGCCCTGAGTTGGGCCAGAACATCGAGTGTCGGGTTCTCGGTGCCGTGCGCGAAGGCCTCGAAACCGGTGACGACGATCTTGGGACCTTGCTTCATAGCGTTTCTCCGAGGGATTCGGGGCCGTTGAGGTAACAGGCCGCCTTATGATCGGGCGCAACCTCGATCAGCGCAGGGCGGACGTTGTGGCAGGGAGCGAAGCGCTTTGGGCAGCGCGGCTCGAAGGGGCAGGCGTGCGGCTTCACAGGTCCTACGGTGTCGCCCTCGATCAGGCCTAGATCCGCGACCCTCATGCGACGGGGATCGGCAATCGGGATCGCGCCAAGCAGCGCTGCAGTGTAGGGGTGCCGCGGTTCGCGGCAAATCGCATCGGCTGGCCCGATCTCGACAATCTGGCCGAGATACATCACTGCCACGCGGGTGCAGATTCGCTTGACGACGCCGAGGTCATGCGAGATGAAGATATAAGCCAGCCCGAACTGCCGCTGCAGATCGAGGATCAGGCGCAGAATCTGGGCCCGGATGGACACGTCGAGTGCCGAGACCGCCTCATCGAACACAATGATCTCGGGCTTCAGGATCAGGGCGCGGGCGATGGCGATGCGTTGGCACTGGCCGCCGGAAAATTCGTGAGGATATCGCTCTTCATCTCCAGGGCGCAGGCCGACGAGGCCGAGCAGCCTGCGCGCCTCGTCCCGGCGGCTCGCCACGGTGCCGAGGCCCTGAAGTCGCATGGGTTCGGCGACGTTGACCCCGACCGTCATGCGGGGGTTGAGCGAGGACAGCGCGTCCTGAAACACGATCTGGATGCGCCGGCGCATCTCACGTTTCTGGCGGCCGGGCGCGTGGATGAAATCGATCCCATGGATGCGGACCTGACCGGCATCGGCCTTGAGCAGCGACAAGACAAGGCGCGAAAGGGTCGACTTGCCGCATCCGCTTTCGCCGACGAGTCCGAGCGTTTCGCCGCGCCGGAGCGTAAAGGCGACCTCCGCCACGGCCTTCACGCTCGAGCCCTTGGCGCGCTTGTGCCCGAAGGCCTTTGTCAGATTGTCCACGACGAGCAGCGTGTCAGACAATAGCCGGCTCCGCTTCGACCAGGACGCAGGCCGCCTCGTGGGTCGCGGAAACGGGCCTCAGCGGCTGGTCCTGCCGCCAGCACACGTCGAACACGGAGGGGCAGCGGGGCGCGAACCGGCACCCTTTTGGCGGGTGCCGCAAATCCGGCGCGCTGCCGCCGATTGGCTCCAAGGGCACGCTGCGGTCGTCCTCGATCCCGGCCACGCAGGTCAGAAGCGCCTTGGTATAGGGGTGGCGTGGATTGTGGAACAAAGTGTCGACGTCGGCGCGCTCGACGATTCGACCAGCATACATGACGAGGACATCGTCGGCCATCGCGGCCACGACGCCGAGGTCGTGGGTGATGAGAAGCAGCGAGGCGCCCATATCACCCTGCAGATCATGCAACAGCCGCAGGATCTTGGCCTGGACGGTCACGTCTAGCGCCGTCGTCGGCTCGTCCGCTATGATGACGCCCGGCGAACAGCTGATCGCGGCCGCAATGAGGACCCGCTGCCGCATTCCACCACTGAAATGGTGCGGGTAGTCGTGGATGCGGCGTGTCGGGTCGGACACTCCGACCCGTGCGAGCAGTTCGATCGCTTTCCCGTCGGCTTCCGCGCGGGACGTTGGCCGGTGGGCCTGCAGCGTTTCGGTGATCTGCTGGCCTATCGTAAGCGCCGGGTTGAGCGAGGTGAGCGGATCCTGGAAGATCATGCCAATGCGGGCGCCGCGAACCTGCTCCATGTCACGCTCGTCGAGCGTGAGCAGGTCGCGGCCGTCGAGCGTCACCGTTCCTGAGATGATGCGGCCCGGCGGGTCGATGAGCCGCATCAGCGAGAGCGCGGTCGCCGACTTTCCGCAGCCCGACTCGCCCACGAGCGCGGTGGTGCGGCCCGGCCGCAGGGCGAAGCTGACCCCGTCGACCACCGTCGCGCCGGCTCGATCGGTGCCGAAGCGGGTGCGCAGGTCTGTGACCGTGAGGGTGGCTGGCGCGCTCATCGCCGGATGGTCCGCGGGTCGAGGGCGTCGCGGATGCCGTCGCCCAGGAAGTTGAACGCCAGCGACGCGATCAGGATGGCGCAGCCGGGCAGAACGGTGACGTGCGGAGCGCGGCGGAGCACGACGCGGCCCTCCGCCACCATCGCGCCCCAATCGGCAGTTGGCGGCTGCACGCCGAGACCGAGGAAGCTCAGCCCGGACCCAACGACGATCATTAGTCCCATCAGGGTCGTGGCATAGACCACCACGGGCGAGAACACATTGGGTAGCACGTAGCGCAGCATGATGGTGGCGCGCGTGCCGCCTGCCGCCCGTGCAGCCTCGATGAAGGGCATGGGCACGATGCCTTCCGTGGCGGTGCGGGCCAGCCGGGCGAAGTAAGGGACGAGAACGATCGTGATAGCGATGATCTCGGTCAGTACGCCCGGTCGCATGGAGCCCGCGATGGCGATGGCGAGCAGCACCATGGGAAAGGCGAAGACGACGTCGAGGCAGCGCATGATGATCTGGTCGACGAGGCCGCGCAGGAAGCCCGCCACGAGCCCGAGTCCCAGGCCGATCGTGCCGGCCAGCAGCGTCGGAGCCATGCCGATCAGCAGCGAGATCCGCCCGCCGAACAACAAGCGGGCCAGCATGTCCCGACCCTGCTGGTCGGTGCCGAGGATGTGGCCGGCTGCACCCATCGGGGCATAGCGCGCGAGGTTGTCGGCCTCGTCCGGGCCGTAGCGGCCGATGACAGGTGCGAGGACGAGGGCCAGGACGACGGCCGCGAGCAGGACGGCCGACGCGAGGGCGCCGCGGTCCCGAGCGAAAGACCTGAGCCGCCAGAAGCGCGCCCCTGAGCGGACCGCCTGGCCGAGCGACGAGGCTTCGATGGCGAGCGTGTCTCCCTGGCCGGCCCCGGCCTCCGCCGACGCGTCGAGGCCACTCATGCTTCGCGCAATCGCGGGTCGAGGGCGGCGTTGATCATGTCGACTACGATGTTGGCGAGCACGAAGGCGAGCGCGATCAGCAGCGTCGTAGCCTGGATCACAGGCAGGTCGCGCGCCGTGATGCTGTCGTAAAGCAGCGACCCCAACCCCGGCCAGGCGAACACCACCTCGGTCAGCAGGGCGCCGCCGAGCAGGTACCCGAGTTGTAGCCCGGTAATGGTGATCACTGGCGGTAGTGCATTCAGAATCACATGGCGCTTGATCAGCGTGGCGCGCGACAGCCCCTTGGCCCGGGCCACACGGACATGGGGCTTGGCCAGGGCCTCGATCACGCTGGATCGCACGATGCGGGCTATGATGGCGGCGGGGCCGAGCGCCGTAGTGACGGCAGGCAGAATAAGGTGGCGCAGCACGTCGAACTCCCCGCCGTCGCCGGCCATGTCACGCATGCCGGACACGGGCAGCCAGCGTAACTGAATCGCGAAAAGCAGCACCAGGATGAGGCCGAGCCAGAATGGCGGCGCGCTACCGGCCAGCAAGGCCGCCGACATGCTGATCCGATCGAACAGCGAATGGGCGCGCAGCGCTGCGAAGAGCCCGACGGCATAGCCGATCAGGATCGCGAGCAGCAGGCTCCCCAGGGTGAGAACCAGCGTATTGACGAAGCGCGGCAGCACGAGGGTGGCGACCGGTAATTGCGTTGCCACGGACTTTCCGAAGTTGCCGGACAGCGTGCGAAGCAGCCACGCCAGATACTGGACCGGCAGGGCTTGGTCGAGCCCCAGCGTATGCCGCAGTTCCTGCTTGGCCGCCTCGGTCGCCTGCGGCCCGAGCAGTACGGTGGCCGCGTTGCCGGGCGCCAACTGGATCAGCAGGAAGATCACGATCGACACACCGAGGATCACGGGGATGACCCCGACGAGCCGCCGTGTGATGAAGGAGGTCATCGGTCCCGAGGGCTAGTCGACCGACACGGTCGATAGGTCGTACCAGTCCTCGGGTGGATTCACGAAGCCCTTCACCTTCGGCGACAGCAGGATCGGCTGCAGATCGTCGTCGATGGGTACGTAGGCGGCATCGCCCATGACGATGCCGTTGACTTTCTGATAGAGGTCCTTGGCGGCGGCAGGGTCACGCGTCACGACTGCCTGGTCGAGAAGCTTGTCCACGTCCTTGTTGCAGTAGAAGCCAGAGTTAATGCCGCCGGGCGGGGCCGAGTCGCAGCGCGTGACGATGCCGATCCAGGCCGGGGTCGACATGCCCCATCCGATCTCGTTCATGGCGACATCGGCCGACATGCCGCCTGCCCATTTGCCCAGGTAGGTCACCCACTCGTACTTGCGCAGTTCGACGTCGATTCCGACCTTCTTGAGATCGCGCTGGATCCAGGTCTCGACAAGCTCGCCCGTGCCGTATTGGGGAAGTTCGAACACGAGCTTCAGCTCTTTCGCGCCGGCTTCGGCCAAAAGCTTCTTGGCCCCTTCCGGGTCGTAGCTGTTGCTCTTGAAGTTGGGATCGTAGGCGTCGGTGCCCGGTGACAGCATTCCGTATTCGGGCCTGGCTGTCCCATGCATGATCTCCTTGGAGATCCCCTCCCGGTCGATGGCCATATTGATGGCCCGGCGCACCCGAATGTCCTGCAGCGCGGGATTTTTGAAGTTCAGGTGGATGTAGTTGATGTAGGGGACGTTCTTGTTGGTCGAGAGCTGAAACCCCTCGCCGACCAGCCGGTCGATCTCGTCCCACGGCGGCGTCGTGATCATCTGGACTTCGTTATTCTCGAGCGCGTTGACGCGCGTTGCCGGGTCCTGCAACGGGCGGAAGATCACGCGATCGAGGTTGGCCTTCGCGCCCCAATAGCCGTCGTTGCGCTCGATCACGGTCTTTACGCCCTGATCGCGCTGCACGAACTTGAAAGGGCCGGTGCCGACCGGATGCAGGGCAACGCCGTCGTTGCCGTATTGCTTGACCGAAGCTGGGCTGATCATCAGAGGCTGGCCGTAGCTCTGCAGGCCTTGGCGCAGCCACTGGTAGTTCGGGGCCGTGAGCGTGACCCTTACGGTCATGGGATCGACCACGTCGACGCTCTTGATCCCCTTGGTGTAGGCGATCACGAAAGCCTTGGCCTTCTTGTAGAAGTCTGGCGAACTCTCGTTCCAAAAACGGTCGAAGTTAAACTTCACCGCCGCGGCATCGAACGGCGTGCCGTCGTGGAACGTGACGCCTTCGCGCAGGTGGAAAGTGTAAACGATGCCATCGTCAGAGATGTCCCACGCTTTGGCAAGGCCTGGCACCAGGGGAGGCGTCGGTTCGTTCGGCTTCGTCAGGTCTTCCTTCAAGAGCCCTTCGAAGATCTGATAGGTGATCTGGTAGGTGCTCCAACCGCCGGTCGCATGCGGGTCGAGCGTGTCGGTTTCGGCCGGCATACCCCAGATAAGGGTCCCGGCCGCCTGGGCCGTGCCATGGGTCAGCGCCGTCGTGGCGAGCGCGAGCGAGAAGGCAAGTCGACGTAGCACTAAAACGCCCTCCACAATTGTCAGGCGCACGCACCGCCCGGACCTTTCGTATCCTGCAAGACCCGTGCTGTCTTGTCGAGAGGAGCCGAACCTGAAGTCAACGATGAAATGCCAGCCAAATGCTGGCATGTCTGCCGGCCGCAACGCCAGTCTGGCTCCAAATCACGCAAAAATCAGAGCGATGCGGCGGCGCGGGCGTTTTATCGCGACCGCAGGACAAAGCATGAATTGGAAGTGCACACTGATGGTGTATGAAAATCGGTGAGCGTCTCAAGACCGCAACTCATCAGAGGTGATTTGGACAAACATTGAAAATGCCGAGCGGCTGGATTCGATGCTACGCCGGCCCGAGGCAAACTCGGTCATAGCCACCGGGCATCGGTTCTGATCCCGCGCAGCTGTTCACGCCCGATCGCAATCGTGGCATTGTCCGTGCCACGCCCACCATGGTGCGGGCGAAAATGGTGCTCGCGATGGTTCTTCAGGGCAAACTCGACGCGAAGCGCGCGGAAGCCGGACCGGCCTATCTCGATCGGATCGAGGCCGCAGCGATAGCACTCGAGCAGGCCGGTATGCCGCAAGGCTGCAAGCAGGTGAGAGATCTCGCGCCCGATTTCGCGCTGGCGACCCGCGACGGGGAGCTTGTGTTTCTATCGGAGCTTCTGCGGTCCGGCTGCGTGGTGATCAGCTTCTTTCGCGGCGAATGGTGCCCATTCTGTCAGGCGGAGCTGAGCACCCTCCTGACCGCCCAACCCGACATGGCGCGCCTCGGCGCAACCCTTCTATTGATCTCACCGGAGCAGCCGAGCGAAGGACTCGTCGCGGCCGTCGCCCGCCTGGGGACACGAGTTCGCCTCTTGCGAGACCCGAAGCTCGGCGCCGCTCTTCTGTACGGCTTGATCTACTTGGTGCCGAAAACCTTGCGAGAGTTCTACCTCGGACGCGGCTTGGACCTCTCGCGCGACCTGAGCACCGGCTCGTGGCTTCTTCCAATGCCGGCGGACTTCGTGATCAGCTCCGACAGGATAATCAGGCTATCATACACCGAACTGGATTTCACGCGACGCCTCGACCCTAAGATCATCGTGGAGACGCTGGAGCGCCTTCAACGCGGGTCCTGATGCCGCGCGCGCGCGGCCCCGATTTGTTTGATCAGCGTCGCCACGGCCAATGAATGCCGCCGACCTGCGACCGTCGCCAGCATCGTGCGATGCTGCAAGGGGACTCCGTCGAGTTTGCGATATGTAAGCTCGCAGGCCGTCGCCAACGCTGCCGGAAGGATGGCGCACCCAAATCCATTCCGGACGAATTCGGCCATCCAGCGGGGGTCGTTCATGCGATGCCGGACAAGCCGGGTCAGCCCGCGAGCATCCATGATGCCCGCGAGAGCCTCTTCCATGCGGCAGCCGAAGCGAGCCACGAGAGGTTCCGCATCGAGCGCTTCCAGCGCGATGCTTTCCAGTTGCGAAAGCCGGTGCCCGTCCGCAAACGCGACCACGAGATCGTCGCTGTGGATCAAGTGCAGATCGAAGCGTTCATTGGCGTCTTCGGCCGGCCCGAGAATGACCGCATCGAACTCGCCTGCAATTAGACGACGTTCGACGTTTCCCGTGTCGGCGATCTCGACCGAGACGTCGAGGCTGGCGAGCTTGCGTGCGGTGGAGATTACCAATGCCACTGGGCCGCGAAGCTCTATTCCTATGCAGACTCCGAGCGCCAACGCTCCGATGTCCCGTTTCTGCAGACGCTGCGCTTGGCGCTTTGCGGTCTCGGCGGATGAGAATGCCGCCTCAAGGTGCGGCAGCATCATGCGCCCGAGTTCGGTCAGGTGGGTGTTCGACCGCTCGCGCCGGAAGAGAGGGCCCCCGAGTTCGGATTCAAGCTTCTGCACGGCACGGGTGAGGGACGGCTGCGTCACCCGCAGCTCTTCAGCCGCGCGCGTGAAGTTGAAGTGTCTGGCGACCGCCAGGAAATAGCGGACCTGATGCATTTCCATGCCGGGCTCCCGGTTCATGGGCCTCCTTCGTTTCCGGCGTGCCGACGTTACACGAGGAAGGGACGGGAGCCAGTGTCGCCCTGGCGTGCGGGGCTCCTCGGCATCCCGCCGAGCAGCTGGCGAACGGTCTGGAGAGGTTCGAGACCCAGCGCGACCTGCCCCTGGCCAGTTCCGCCGGTGCAGCCGATCTTGCCCGCAATCGAGTTGATCGCCGCCCACTGCGACGGATGTTCAGCCCTTGTGATCGAAGACCATGCGGACCGCGCGAGACCGCGCTCGGGGTGAAAACCCGTTCGTCGTTGAATTATCGCTCCATCCTCTCAAAGACTGGAGCCTCCGGCATCCGGTGCCGAGCGAGGGCCGTGCTGACTCGGCAAGGCGCACCTTCGCGATCGAGGGATCCTCATCCGAAGCGACACGATGACCTTGTCGGACGCCTTGACCGTGACCGACTTCCCGTCGACCGGGACCGTGATCGGGCTGCCCTTGGCGCTCGCCGCCAAGTCGGACGGCACTGTGGTTGGATCTCGTAGGATCCGGGTCATGTCCCGGTCGCCAGCAGATGCTCGAAATAGGCGATGGTGCGGATGAGGCCGGCCTTGAGGGCGATCTTGGGCTCCCATCCCAGTCTCTCGCGGGCGACCGTGATGTCGGGCTGGCGCTGCTTGGGATCGTCGGGGGGCAGCGGCGCCCGGACCAGGGTGGAGCGGGAGCCCGTCAGTTCGAGGATCGTCTCGGCGAGCTGCAGCATGGTGAACTCGCCCGGATTGCCGATGTTCACCGGGCCGGTCAAGTCGTCCGGCGCCTCCATCATGGCGAGGAACCCCGCGATGAGGTCGTCGACGTAGCAGAAGGATCGCGTCTGCAGGCCGTCGCCATAGAGCGTGATGGGCCGGTTCTGCAAGGCCTGGACGATGAAGTTCGATACCACGCGCCCATCCTGCGGGTGCATGTTGGGCCCATAGGTGTTGAAGATGCGCATCACCTTGATGCGGACCTTGTGCTGGCGGTAGTAGTCGAAGAACAGGGTCTCGGCGCAGCGCTTGCCCTCGTCGTAACAGGCGCGGGGTCCCAGCGTGTTGACGTTGCCCCAGTACGATTCCGGCTGCGGATGCACGGACGGATCGCCGTAGATCTCCGAGGTCGAGGCCTGGAAGACCTTGGCCCGGGTCCGCTTGGCGAGACCCAGCATGTTGATCGCCCCGATCACGCTCGTCTTGGTGGTCTGGACAGGGTCGTACTGGTAATGGACCGGCGAGGCGGGACAGGCGAGGTTGTAGATCTCGTCGATCTCGACGAAGAGCGGAAATGTCACGTCGTGGCGCAGGAGCTCGAAATTCTCGTGGTCGCGCAGCGTCCTGATGTTGCGGCGGCGGCCGGTGAAGAAATTGTCGACGCAGAGCACCTCATGGCCGTCCTGCAGCAATCGCGCGCAGAGGTGGGATCCGAGAAAACCCGCGCCGCCCGTTACCAGGACCCGTTTCGCCATGACTCTCCCTCGATGCCAGCCCCGATGATGGAGAGGTGCTGCATCCAAGGCAAGAGCTACAAGGGCGTCGCCGATCCGCGTCGGCGCCCCACGCGGCTAGGCGGCCCGATCGGCCTCGGCTGGCAATTCCTCGACCTGCGGTTCCTCGGCCTGCGCGGCGGGTTCCAGCCCGGCCGCAACGGCGTCGTCGATCCGCTCCAGCCAGGTGAAGGCCAGCGCGCCGCGCACCTCCTCCGGTATGTCGTCGTAATCGCGTCGGTTGCGAGCCGGCAGCAACACCCGGGTGAGCCCCGCGGCGGCAGCGGCCAGCACCTTTTCCTTGATGCCGCCCACAGGCATCACCAGCCCGCGCAGCGAGATCTCGCCCGTCATGGCCGTGTCGTGGCGCACCGGGCGACCGGTCATCAGCGACACCAGCGCCATCGTCATGGCAACGCCGGCGCTCGGGCCGTCCTTGGGCGTGGCGCCGGCCGGCACATGGACGTGGATGTCGGTGCCCTCGAAGCCCTTGGGGTCGATGCCGAGCGAGACGGCGCGGTTCTTGACGAGGCTCAGCGCCGCCTGCGCGCTCTCGCGCATCACCTCGCCCAACTGGCCGGTCAGCATGAGCCCGCCGCGGCCCGGCGAGCGGGTCGCCTCGATGAACAGGATCTCGCCGCCGACCGGGGTCCAGGCCAGTCCCGTGGCGGTGCCCGGGACGCCGGTCCGCATCGCCACCTCGCTCTCGAAGCGCGTTCCGCCCAGGATGGGGCCGAGGTCGCCGGGCGTCACCCGCACGGCGTCGGCGTTCTCTTCCGCGATGCGGACGGCCGCGTGGCGCAGCACCGAGCCGATTTCGCGCTCGAGGTTGCGCACGCCGGCCTCGCGCGTGTAACCGCCGATGATGGCCCGCAGGGTGTCGTCGCCGAGTTCGACCTGCCCGGGTTTCAGACCATTGGCGTCGCGTTGCCGCGTCAGGAGGTAGCGTCGGGCGATCTCGAGCTTCTCGGCCTGGGTGTAGCCCGAGAGCTGGATGATCTCCATGCGGTCGCGCAGCGGCCCCGGGATGGTGTCGAGCATGTTGGCGGTCGCAATGAAGACCACGCGCGACAGGTCGAAGGGCGTGCCGATGTAATTGTCCCGGAAGGTGGCGTTCTGCTCGGGGTCGAGCACCTCCAGCATGGCGGCCGAGGGGTCGCCCTGCACGCCGCGGCCCATCTTGTCGATCTCGTCGAGCATCATCACGCAGTTGCGGGCGCCGGCCTTGCGCAGGCCCTGGATGATGTTGCCGGGCAGGGCGCCGATATAGGTCGAGCGGTGGCCGCGGATCTCGGCCTCGTCGTGCAGGCCGCCGAGGCTCACGCGCACGAAGGGCCGTCCCATGGCGCGGGCGATCGATTGGCCGAGCGAGGTCTTGCCGACCCCGGGCGGACCCACGAAGCACAGGATCGGGGCCCGCCCCTGCGGGGCGAGCTTGCGGACCGCCAGGTATTCGACGATGCGCTGCTTGATCTTCGTCAGGCCGAAATGGTCCTCGTCGAGGATGCGGCGGGCCTCGGCGATGTCGATGGCGCCCTCGTCCGGCAGGCGCCAGGGCAGCTCCACCATCCAGTCGAGGTGGTTGCGGATCATGCCGCTCTCGGGCGAGGCGTCGGTGCTCCGCTCGTAGCGGCGCAGTTCCTTCCTGGCCGCGGCCTCGGCCTCGACCGGCATCCCGGCCTTGTCGATGGCGGCCGCGAGCTCCGTAATTTCCTGGGCCTTGCCGGCATCGCCCTCGCCGAGCTGCTTCTGGATCGCCGCCATCTGCTCGCGCAGCACGGCTTCGCGCTGGCGGTCGTCGAAGGTCGCCTTCGTCTGGCGGCCGATCTCGGCCGTGAGGCGCAGCACCTCGATGCGGTGAGCCAGCACTTCCGTGACCTTGTCGATGCGGGCCACGGGGTCGATGGTCTCGATCAACTCCTGCTTCTTGTCGGCCGCGAAATCGAGATAGGCCGACACGAGGTCGGTCAGCACCGAGGGCGTGGGCGCGTTCTGCACCGCGCCCACGAGGTCGGCCGGCGCCTGGGGCAGCAATTGCAGGGCTTCGAGCGCCATGCGCTTCAGGTTGATGAAGCGGGCCTCGATGTCGGGCGAGCGCTGGTCGGGTTCGACGATGCGCCGCACGTGGGCGCGGAAGAAGGGCTCCTCGTGCAGGAACGCCTCGACCTGGAATCGCGCCTCGCCCTGCACGACGAGATGGTGCTGGCCGTCGGGCGTGCTGACGTAACGGAGCACGTTGGCGATCGTGCCGAAACTGTGGAAGTCGCCAGCCGCCGGATCCTGCCGGGCGGCGTCGCGCTGCATCAGGATGCCGATCTGCCTCTCCTCGCGCACGGCCTGCTGGGCCGCCGCGATGGAGCGGTCGCGGCCGAGCGTGATCGGAAACACCGTGCCCGGAAACAGCACCATGTCGCGTACCGGCAGGATGATGAGCGTGTCGGCGTCGGATGCGGGCGTCGCTCCCGGTGACGCTGCGGCGGGCGCCGGCGCGCCGGCCGGGGCCTGAAGCGCGACCTCGAACACCGATGCGGCGCCGTTGTCGGCCGGAACGGCGGGATCGGCTGAACGGGGTTGGGTATCGTCGGGCGGATTCATGTCTCAACGCGCCTTATGGAGGCTGATCAGCAGGCAGCCGTCCTGGGCAGCTCTGCGCACGCCGTCGTAGCGTCCGGCCGGAATGGGGATGCGGCGCTCGAAGCGCCCTTGCGGCAGTTCGAGCCGGTGGATCACCGCGGTCCGCAATTCCGCCGGGAGGACGCGGCGGCCCGATACCAGGAGGGCGCCGTCCTCCAGCACCGCCTCGACCGCCTCCGCGGCCACGCCCGGCAGGGCGATGAGGATCAGCACGGCGTGATCGGTCTCGATCACGTCCACGGGCGGCGACCAGCTCGGCGTCCGCTGGGGCGCCGGCTCGGGAACCCGCGACGCTGCGGGCGTGCGGCGGGGCTGGAAGAGCTGGTGCTGCATCCGTTCGGCACGCGCCAGCACGGCGACAGCCTCGGCCCACATCCAATCGTGGGGGTCGTTTCTCGGCATGTTTTCTGCTTCCGGCGCGTGATCTGTCTGGATGTCCTGGCGAGCATGGCGCCGTCGTGCGACGCCGCGCATCGGGCGCGGCGTCGCAACAACGATCAGGGACTGGCTTTCGTCCTGTCAGGCGGTCGGGCGGTCAGGCCGTCTGCTGGATGGCGGACAGCCGCCAGGGCCCGCGGTCGTCGCGCCGGAAGGTCCAGAGTTCGGTCACTTCGCTCGGGCGCGACGGATCTCCCGACACGATGCGATTACTGGCCCGCTCCATCATCAGGTCGCGGAGGTTGAAGCGCATCGCCACAGTGGCATAGTCGCTGGAACCCTCGCGCCAGGCCTGGGCCAGGTCCCCCTGCAGCAGCTTCGCGTCGCCGACATCGTTGTGGAGGCCGCGCTCACGGTTCTTCTGCAGGTCGGCAGCGAAGTAGCGGAGCATCTCCGAGGTGCTGAGCCGCGCCAGGGCGCTCATGTCTTCGCGGCCGTAGGCGGTCTGCACGTCGACCAGCAGGGATTCGAAAGCATCGAAATCGCCCGGGCCGATCGTGATGGGCTGCAGACCGGGACGCTGGCCAAGACCTCCCCCGACTCCCGCCGTCGAGCCGCCCATCACCGATCGGCCGGAATAGGCGGGTCCGCCGGAGACCGAAGGTCCACCCGCCAGGCTGCCCATGCGGCCCCGCATGGCGCGGAACGCGAAGAAGATCAGGCCGCCGATGAGAAGCAGCGGCAACAGGCCGAAGCCGTTTCCGCCCAGAAGCCCGAACAGGCCGGCGCCGAGCAGACCCGCCGCGAGGCCGGAGCCGAAGCCGAAGCGGCGCGGCTGGCCCTGGGCGGCGTTGAAGCCGCTGCCAGGTTGCGGGGCCTCGCTGCGCTGGAACGCCGAGCCGCCGGTCGGCGCCGTGCGGGTGAAGCCCGGCGCGCTGAAGCTCTGCGACCCGCGAGAGCCGGAGCTGAAGCCACCCCCGGCGCGAGCGTCGGCGGCCGTGGTGCCGAGCGGAACGACGCCCGCCACGGCGAGCGCGAGGACGAGGCTTCGGGCCAGGACCTTGAGGGGGAAACGGGACGGGGTCGACATGATGAGCCTGCAACGGCGACGGGAACTGCCGCCAACGCCGATATGGTGACGACCGAGCCCATGCTGCAAGACGGCCCGGGCGCCTTCCGTTTCGCCGGTCGTCCGCATCAAGCGGCCGCGCAGGCCGCCGCAGCCCGCACCCGGGTGACGTTGTCGAGGAACTGCCGGGTGCTGGCCGCCCAGGTGAAGCCGAGCGAAAATTCGCGGGCCCGCTGGCGGGGCACGGCCAGGGCCTGGCGGCAGGCCTGGCCCAGGTCTTCGTCGAGCACGCCGACGTCGCTGTCTCCGATCACGTCGCTGGGTCCCGGGACCGGATAGGCCGCCACCGGCAATCCACTCGCCAGCGCTTCGAGCAGCACGATGCCGAACGTGTCGGTGCGGCTCGGGAACACGAACACGTCGGCGCTGGCATAGATGCGGGCCAAGTCCTCGCCGGTCCTCATGCCGAGGAAGCGCGCCGAAGGATAGCGGGCCTCGAGGTCGGGGCGCGATGGCCCGTCGCCCGCCACCACCTTGGTGCCGGGCAGGTCGAGCGTCAGGAAGGCCTCGACGTTCTTTTCGACTGCGACGCGCCCGACATAGAGAAAGATGGGGCGCGGCAGGTCCAGGACCGAGAGGTCGCGCGGCCGGAACAGCGCGTGGTCGACGCCGCGCGACCAGCGCATGACGTTGCCGAACCCGTGCCGCCGCAACTCGTCGGCGACGGTCGGCGTCGACACCATCACGCCCCGGCCGGCATTGTGGAACCAGCGCAGCCAGGCATAGGACCAGGCGCGCGGGATCGGAGCCCGGGCTGCGACATAATCGGGAAAGCGGGTGTGATAGCTCGTGGTGAAGACCCGGCCGGCGCGCAGGCAGTGCCGGCGGACCGCGAGGCCGATCGGCCCCTCCGTCGCGATATGGACGTGGTCGGGGCGCATGGCCTCGATGCGCGGCCCCAAGGTCGAAGCCGTGGCGAAGGCGAGGCGGATGTCAGGATAGGTCGGCATCCGCATGGTGCGGAAGCCTTCCGGCGTCACGATGTCGACCTCGGCATCGAGCAGCCGAGCTTCGCCCGCCAGCGCCTCGATGGACCGGACGACGCCGTTGACCTGCGGGTGCCAGGCATCCGTCGCGACCAGGATGCGCATCAGGCAGCAGCCTTGGCGGCCTCCTCGGCCCTGATGTAGGCAACCGCGGTGGCCTCGGCTTCCGAGCCATCCGGCTTCAGCGTGAGCCAGTGCATGACCTCGAGACGTCCGTCGTGGTGTTCGGCCACGAAGGAGCAGGATTCGACGAAATCGCCGGTGTTGACGTAGGTGACACCGTTCATCTGGCGCATCGTGGCATGGTGGATGTGCCCGCAGATGATGCCGTCGACGGCGTGCTTGACGGCGTCTTGCGACAGGGCTTCCTCGAAATCCCCGATGAAGTTGACGGCATTCTTGACCCTCAACTTGGCCCAGGCCGAGAAAGACCAATAGGGAAAACCGAGGCGGCGGCGAAGGATGTTGAACCAGGTATTGGTCACGAGCGCGGTCTCGTAGGCCCAATCGCCGAGGTGGGCGAGCCAGCGGGCGTGCCGGACCACGATGTCGAAATCATCCCCATGGGTGACGAGGAAACGGCGTCCGTCGGCAGTGCCGTGAATCGCCGTCCGCATCACCTCCACGCCACCGAAGGTCATGCCGATGTATTCCCGGGCGAATTCATCGTGGTTGCCTGGGACGTAGATCATCCGGGCACCCTTGCGGACCTTGCGCAGGAGTTTCTGCACGACGTCGTTGTGGGCCTGCGGCCAGTACCATCCGCTCTTCAGGCGCCAGCCGTCGATGATGTCGCCGATCAGGTAGATCACATCGGCGTCGTTATGCTTGAGGAAGTCGAGCACCAGTTGGTGTTGGCAACCGCGGGTGCCGAGATGCAGGTCCGAGATGAAGAGAGCGCGGTAGTGAGCGGTCTTCTGCGGCATCGGGTTACTCGGCGCTCCCTGGTCGACTCGGCGAGCCACGAACGGTCGGCCGTGTACGACGTCCGTCAGCCCAGGCGCGAAGCCGTTCGAGGACGACCGGTCGCGTTGCTCGACCTTCTCTAGCCCTGGTTGAATGGCATGCGTGTGACGACTCTTCGATAATGACGTGGAGATCCGGCTCCCGCAATGCAGCACACGTCGAACCTCGCACGAGGTGGCATTGCTGCAACGCTGGAAGCGCACCCCGGCCCGATCGGCCGTCGAAACTGGCACCGTGGCGTTCGATATTGCGAACGATTTCGTTTATCGTCGCAGACGGGATGGGAACGGATGGAACCATGGGGGTCGAGGGTCGGGACAAGGCGAAGGCTCTGGAAGCTGGCGCGACGGCCCTGTCGGGCCAACTCGGCCGGACCGTGCAGCGTCTCCGCAAGGCCTATAACCTGTCCTTGTCGGAGCTCTCGGAACATTCCGGGGTCGCCAAATCGATCATCAGCCAGATCGAGCGTAATGAAACCAACCCGACCCTGGCCACGATCTGGCGCCTGGCCCAGGCGCTCGACGTCTCCATCGACAAGGTGCTTCAGGGGACCGAGGACGAGCCCTTCGTCGAAATCATCACCCGAGGCGTCATGCCCATGCTGGTGTCGGACGACGGGCGCTGCCGCTTGGCCATCATCGGCTGGATCAAGACGGTCGAATGGCTGCAATGGTACGACTTCCGCGCCGAACCCGGCGGCGTGCTCGAAAGCGACGCGCATCAGCGCGGCTCGATCGAATCACTGTCGGTGCTGGACGGCGAACTCGAAGTCGCGGTCGGCGGCCGCGTCGAGCGGGCTCGGGCCGGCGACACCCTGCGCTACCGTTGCGATCGCCCGCACGTGATCCGCAATCACTCGACCGTGCCGGCCCACGCCACCATGGTGTGCATCCTGAAAGCGGCCGTGATGGATTGAGGCAGCGTTCGCTCGGTCCGGAGACGGGCCGAACCGGCGCCGACAGCCTTGAGCGGTCCTGCCATCAGCCCCACAGCTCCGGCTCGGCCGGCAACAGCGAGGATCCGTCGTAGACGAGGCCGGGCTCCCGGTCTCGGGCCAGCAGCAGCGGACCGTCGAGGTCGACGAAGCGGGCGCGGGGCGCCAGCAGCAATGCCGGCGCCACGGCGAGCGAGGACGCCACCATGCAGCCCACCATGATCCCGAACCCGAGTCGTTCCGCTTCCCCGGCCAGCAGCAAGGCCTCGGTGAGCCCGCCCGTCTTGTCGAGCTTGATGTTGATCGCGTCGTAGCGGTCCCGCAGCGCCTCGAGCCCGGTGCGGGTGTGGAGGCTCTCGTCGGCGCAGACCGGCACGGGCCGCGCCATCCGGGCCAGCGCATCGTCGTGGCCGGCCGGCAGCGGCTGCTCGATCAGGACCACACCGGCTCGGTGGCATGCGTCGAACCGGGCCTCGAGGACGTCCGGCGTCCAGCCTTCGTTGGCGTCGACCAGGAGCGTGGCATGCGGCGCCGCGTCGCGCACGGCCGAAATGGCGACGGCGTCGTCGGTCCCGCCGAGCTTGACCTTGAGGACGGGGCGCCAGGCCGCATCGGCGGCGGCGCGCGCCATGGCGTCGGGCGGCCCGAGCGACAGGGTGTAGGCCGTGGTGACGGGCAGCATGCGGTGCAGCCCTGCGAGGGATGCGGCCCGCAGGCCGAGCCGCTTGCTGTCGAGGTCCCAAAGCGCGCAATCCAGCGCATTGCGGGCAGCTCCGGCTGGAAGGCACCCCTGCAGCGCTTCGCGTCCAAGCCCGTCCTCGACGGCCGCCCGCAGCGCCTCGAGTTGCGCTAGAACGCTCGCAGGCGTCTCGCCGTAGCGCCCGTAAGGAACGCATTCGCCCCGGCCTCTATGGTGATCGGCCGCGACCGTGGCCACCACCACGACGGCTTCATGCTTGGTTCCCCGCGCGATGGCGAAAGGGCGGTCGAGCGCGAAGTGCTCGACCCGGATGTGGAGCCGGCGCGCCACCGGCCAGTCCGTCCCGGCTCAGCCGAAGCGGCCCGCCGCATGGGCGAGCAGCACATAGACCCTGCCGGTCGCGCCTGCGATGATGCCGCGCACGCGCGCTCCATCATCCTCGTCGTGTCCCGCGCTGGCCAGCAGCCGTTCGAACTCCTGGATGTAGCGGTCGACGGTGCTGCGGAAGTCGGAGTCCTCGTCATAGCGGCGGCGGATCTCAGCGAAGGTCTGCTGTCCGGCCGGGGTGTAGAGCCGCATGGTGAACGCATCGCGTTCGCCCTTGCGGAAGCGGTCCCACATGTCGACTGCCACGGTGTCGTAGACCAGACGCGAGATGTTGGACGCGACGGCGTCGAGTGTCGCCAGCGCTCCCGACGTCCCGGCCAGATGAGCGGTCGGCGCGGGCTGCCCGTCCGGCCCGGGACCGCTCGCTCGGGTTTCGTTGTCGTCGTCGCGGTCCACCTTGGCGAGGAGATCCGACAGCCAGCCGCCGGCCCGTTTCGTGGTTCGGCGCGGTGCCGCCCGAGCCGCGCCCGTGGTTCCGGACCCATCGACGGCCGGCGTGGCGGCGACCGGCGCCGGCATGGGCGCAGCCGTTTCTTCGACCGGGAGAGCCGCAGCGACCGGTGGCGCGTCGCCCGCTCCGCCGCTTTCACCGACATGGGCGATGATCGCCGTCAGGGCTTCAAGGGCCTCCACCTGCTGGCCGATCACCCGGCGGACCGCCACGGCTTGTTCGGCCGTTTCGCGCGGC
>JAABUM010003197.1_pt1 | contig 20701 bp, 22 predicted proteins | sample 5559161 | NCBI WGS metagenome assembly JAABUM01 (sample SAMN10711868, study PRJNA513369) | rock metagenome | isolation source: Antarctica rocks | place: Antarctica: Victoria Land, Siegfried Peak nord
ACGAGGATCTCGACGCATTGAAGATCGAGAGCTCGCACACAATCGACATCGGGAAGTTCGTGCCCCGCCACGAGATCGACCCGCGATACATGGACGTGCCCTATTACATCACCCCGACCGATAAGGTTTCCCAGGAAGCCTTTGCGGTGATCCGCGAAGCCATGCGGGAGACCGACGTCGTCGGCATCGGCCGAGTCGTGATTTCCCGGCGCGAGCGGATGATCATGCTGGCGCCGTTCGAGAAGGGCATGCTGGGCACCGTGCTGCGCTACGGCTACGAGGTCCGCGCTGTCGCGGCCTATTTCGACGACATCTCCGATATTGCGTTGCCTGACGAGATGAAAAGCCTCGCCAAGGTTATTATCGACCGCCGGGCCGGCTCCTTCGACCCTACCGAATTCACCGACCGCTACGAGGACGCCGTCGCTGATATGGTGCGGGCCAAGCAGGCCGGCAGCACCGTCCGGTCGACGGACGCCGCGCCGAACCCGTCGAACGTCATCGACCTCATGGAGGCGCTGCGGAAGAGCATCGGCAACCAGACGCCGGCCGCTAATAAGATCAGGGCCGCGAAAGGCGACGTCAGCCAGATACCGGCCAAGACCGCGGAACCGTCGAAGGCCAGGAAAGAGGCCGTGCCGGACAAAAAGGCCGCGAGCGGCAAGAAGAGGAAGTAGCGGGCGCGGCGCGGCGGCACACCCGGAGCCGGGAATCAACTCGACGCCGCAATTCCTCGACGCGCTTCCGTCGGCCAGCTGCAGCGCCGACAGCTCGAGTGTCGACCAGGCAGAGGCATCCGCCGCAGCAGCACCGGCATGTGGTCCTGGCAGGGCGCCATCGACGCGCTCGTGCCCGAGACGATGATGGTGGCGTACAGCACGTCATCGCCTTCCGGGTTCCGCCATCGGTCCCAGAGGTAGGCTATCATTCCCGCGCAGGCCTCACGCTTCTAGGCTCTGTAGGAGGTGCTCGGGATCGCGATACACCTCTATCGCGCCGGCCTCCCACAGCGACTTCTCGGAAAAGCCGCGGCACAACAGGCCGGTGGTCCTGATCCCGGCCTTCTTCGCGGCCTCCACGTCAAAAGGAGTGTCCCCGACGACGATCGCCCCCTCGGCCGGGACCTTCAGCCGTTCCAGGGCAGCGTTGAAAATATCCGGATGTGGCTTCGACCGCTCGGCGTCGTCCGACGTCGTTTCCACCGTCGTCATTCCCTCGATCCCGGCTGCCTTCTTGTAGACCTTGAGGTCGTCCGTCTTGGCCGACGACCCCAGCGCGATCGTCTTCCCCGCCTTGATCAGGAACCGAAACAGCTCCGGAACGTGGGGAAACCCAACGACACGGTGAAAATATTCCCGCTCGAACAGGTCCTGGCGAAACGCCTCGATCTTCCTTCCTTGCCTTTCCAAGATGTCGGCGTCCAGGAAAACGGGCATGAGTTGGTCGCCGCCCTTGCCGATTTGGGAGCAGATCTTGACCACGTCGAAGCCAAAGCCGAAGGCCGCGAAGGCTCTCTGCCAAGCTTCCGCATGAAAATCGACGCTGTCGACGAGGGTCCCGTCGACATCGAAGATAACGGCGGTGGCACCGAGTAGGGCTGGTCTTGTAGGATTCATGGCAACAAGGTCTCGGCACAGGGAATTTACTAGCGGAAAGCAAGACACCGCTGACCACGCACATCATCCACGTCTGATCAGATGTAGAAATCGACCGAGACCAACGGAATTGGGTGCTGGCGTCTCTTGAATTAGGCGCGTCGGCCAAAACACTGTCGTTAGTCCGATAAGTGACGCTTGCGCAGCCCTGCTTCGAACACAGAGCGACACACAGGAGTAAGTCGCCTGCGTTGAGCTTTCATGCACGCGAGCACCTCATCCTCACTCTGTGCATTGGCGCAGATGTTGGCTGCATCTCCATCACATGCCTGATGCTCGGCCGGCGTGATGTTGTATTTGTCAGTCAGGGCGTTTGCGGTAGAGCAGTGCAGCAGGACCGCCAAGGTCGTGAACGCAAGAGTGGATCGCATCGGGGCCGCTCCAAGGGGGAGGGCCGGTTCGTTGGTGTTCAGGGTTACGCGGACCTGAAATCGAGCCGGCGAAAGACGGGCAATGCGGCGCATCGAGACAAGGTTCACTAGCGCAAGCTACACCAATCGATCCTGCAACTCCCTAATCACGCGCCGGCTGTTCCTGCACGGCGGTCGTTTCACCTCGAGGTCGATGATACACGTGCGATATCGAGTTCAGGACAGCGGACACCATCCTGGCCAAGCTGGGGATGGGGAAGACTGCGCCCCAACGTCCCCGGGCAGGGATTTCCTTCGCCCTGCAAACAGCCCCCGACAAGGGCTACTGCGGTCAACCAATCTTAGCCGCTTGGCAGCTAAAAGGGCCTTGCGGAGTTAATCCTAAGTAGGGTCGGCCCGCTGCCAAACCCGTCGGCGCGCTGACTTGGCGCGTGAGCTTTTTGGAGATCTTTGTATGCAACTTCCCAGGGGAGCGACGGTCGCCGTTGCGGATGGAGAAAAGGTGAACTTGTTTCACAACACGGGCGACGAAGGCAGTCCGAAGTTGGCGGCGCTGCCGGGACCGGATGTCGACAGCGACAACAAGGGATCCGGCGGGCGACATCATAACAGCTCCGCCAACCCGGATGCCAGCCAAGTCGCCGAGGATAGTTTTTCGGTTGGGGTCGCTGAGTTTCTCAATCGGCAGGTACTGGAAGGCAAGATCGCTCACCTTGTTGTCATCGCCGCGCCGCGAACGCTTGGGGAGTTGCGCAAGCACTACCACAAAAGTTTGTCCGCCACGCTTGTGGGTGAGATTGCCAAAGATCTTACGGGCCATTCAGTCCATGATATCGAAAAGGCCATTGCCGCGAACTGAGTGCATGTGAGGAGCGACTACCACGCCCGTCCCGGATGCCTCCGGTGTGAGATGGGCAATAAGCTGGGGCAGCATGACACTGGGGCGCTTGCCTTCGCTTTACCGCAGCCTGAGCAGCCCCAACAGCTGCGGCGATAGCATCGCGTTGCCGTCCTCGCGGCCTCTCCCCGGTCGACCCGCATCAGCACGCGGGTGCTGTCGATGTCGCCCACCTTGAGGGCGGCCACCTCCGAGACGCGCAGTCCGGCGCCATAGGCGCTTCCGAGCGCAGCCTTGTATTTTGGACCCGGTGCAGCCTCGAGCAGCCGCCCGACCTCCTCGACCTCGACGCTCAACACGCTCGGAAGCTTGCGAGGATGACGGACCAGAACGAGCCGCCCCGACAGGTACGGTCGATCCAGTGTCACGGTGAACAGGAAGCGCAGCGCCGACATCGAGCAGTTGACGGTGGGCGGCTGCACGCCGCTCTCGGCCTGGTGTACCTGGAAACGGCAGATGTCCTCAGCCACCGCCGCATCTGGCGACCGCCCGAGAAAGGCCGCGAAGCTCCGGACGAAGCCGACATGGTCGCGCTGCGTCTCCTCCCGCGGGCCGCGCATGGCCATGTCCGAGCGCCCCTCCCGCGAGCGGGTTCGTCCATGGGCGCAATCTGGACGAAGACGCCTGGACACCACAGTGGCAGAGCCCCCCTAGCTCGGTCATTGCACGCCATCGTCCGCTAACCTGCGACGACCTTCGCCTGGCCGTTGCGTCGCTCTCAACGAGGGATCTCAGTCCAGACCCCTCCACCGCGAACTGGTTATTATGTCCGTCACCCGTATCCTCTGGGGCCAGGTTCTCACCGTCTGTTCGATCGCGCTCGCCTTCGTCTGGGCGGCCACTCAGTGGACGGCGGCGCAGCTCGGCTACCAGGCCCAGCTCGGGCATCCCTGGTTCATGGCCGGGCACTACCCCGTCTATCACCCGCCCGCTTTCTTCTGGTGGTGGTTCGCCTACGACGCCTACGCGCCGCACGTGTTCGAGCATGGCGCCTACATCGCCGCCGCGGGCGGGTTCGCCTCCGTGGTCGTGGCGATCGCCATGTCGGTGTGGCGGGCGCGAGAAGCCAAGGAGGCCAGCACCTACGGCTCGGCCCGCTGGGCGACCGAGACAGAGGTGCGCACCGCCGGGTTGCTCGGGCCCGACGGCACGGTATTGGGCCAACTCGGGAAAGCCTACGTCCGCCACGACGGCCCCGAGCACGTTTTGTGCTTCGCACCGACCCGTTCAGGCAAGGGCGTGGGCCTTGTGGTGCCCACGCTGCTCACCTGGGCCGGCTCGGTCATCGTTCACGACATCAAGGGCGAGAACCACAGCCTGACGGCCGGGTGGCGCGCCAGGTTTAGCCGCGTCGTTCTCTTCGACCCCACCAACCCGGACAGCGACGCCTATAATCCGCTGCTGGAGGTGCGTCGTGGGGCGAACGAGGTGCGCGACGTCCAGAACGTCGCCGACATCCTCGTCGACCCCGAAGGCGCGCTGGAGAAGCGGAATCACTGGGAGAAGACCAGCCACGCGCTGCTGGTCGGGGCCATCCTGCACGTGCTCTACGCCGAAACCGACAAGACGCTGGCCGGCGTCGCCAACTTCCTCTCCGATCCCAAGCGCCCGATCGAGACGACGCTCCGCGCCATGATGACCACCCCACACCTCGGCGACGGGGGTGTGCATCCGGTGATCGCCAGTGCGGCGCGCGAACTCCTGAACAAGTCCGAGAACGAGCGCTCGGGCGTGCTCTCGACCGCCATGTCGTTCCTGGGGCTTTACCGCGACCCGGTGGTGGCGCAGGTCACCCGCCGCTGCGACTGGCGTATCCGCGACCTCGTCGACGGCGCGCAGCCCGTCAGCCTCTACCTGGTCGTGCCGCCATCCGACATCTCGCGCACGAAGCCGCTCGTTCGTCTGATCCTCAACCAGGTCGGGCGGCGGCTGACCGAAGAGCTGGACGACAAGCGCAAACGCCACAAGCTCCTCCTGATGCTGGACGAATTTCCGGCGCTCGGCCGCCTGGACTTCTTCGAGTCGGCGCTGGCCTTCATGGCCGGCTACGGCATCCGCTCCTTCCTGATAGCCCAGTCGCTGAACCAGATCGAGAAGGCCTACGGCGTCAACAACGCCATCCTCGACAATTGCCACGTCCGGGTCTCGTTCGCGGCCAACGATGAGCGTACGGCCAAACGGGTCAGCGACGCGCTCGGCACCGCCACCGAGATCCGCGACGCCAGGAACTACGCCGGCCACCGGCTCTCGCCCTGGCTCGGGCACTTGATGGTGTCGCGACAGGAGACGGCGCGGCCGCTGCTCACCCCCGGCGAAATCATGCAGCTGCCGCCGACGGACGAACTTGTGCTGGTGTCGGGGCTGGCGCCGATCCGGGCCAAGAAGGCTCGCTACTACGCCGACCGGCAACTCGCGGCGCGTGTTCTGCCACCACCCGAGCGCAGGCCAGCCCAGAATGCGGTAGCCATCCCTGAGGACGACTGGAGCGGGCTGAAGCCGCTCGCGGCTCCTGCGCCCGTCCTGGTCCCAGCACCAGCCGCCAAATCCGCTGATAAGCAGGCCGAGACGGAGGACCCGTCCAACGCCGGCATCCGCCGCGAGCCCGAGCTGCCCGAGCACGAGGCGATCGCGCCGGAGTCGTTCCCGCCGCGTCCGGTGCGCGAGTTCGAGGATCTGGATGACGCGCCCGATGTCGAGGCGGAAACGGTCAAAGCGCGCGTGCTGCAAGCCCGGGCCTCCCGAGGTCTGGCGCGGCAGGTCGCGCTCGACCCGGGCGACGGCATGGCGCTCTGAGCCATGGCGGCGCGCGGCAAGTACACGTTCCGGCTCTCGACCGACCTCGCGGCGCAGCTCGCCGACTACTCCGCCCGGCGGCGCGTGCCGCAGGCGCAAGTGGTGGAGGCGGCGCTCGCCTTGCATTTGTCGCCCGACGGAGCCGACAGGCTCGAGGCCGCGCTGGCCCGCCGCCTCGACCGGATGACGCGGGCCATCGAGCGCCTCGAACGGCACGGCACCATCGGCAACGAGGCGGTGGCGCTGTTCGTGCGGTTCTGGCTGACCAGCGTGCCGCCGCTTCCCGATAGCGCGCAGCCCGCTGCCCAGGCCAAAGGGCGCGAGCGCTACGAAGGCTTCGTCGAGGCACTGGGGCGCCGACTCGCCAAAGGCAAGACCCTCGCCGACGAGGTCTCGCGCGACGTGACTCCCGAAGGTTCCGCGCCCGAATCCTGAGCGCACCCGCCCGCGCGTTTCTCTTTCTACGCCAGGGCGCGACACCTTCGACGCGCTTGTTGAGCCGCCAGGCTTCAGGCGCTTCTTATCCACCCCGTCAGTGATGCGCGCCGCGGCGCGCACGAGCGGGGTAGCAATACTGTGACCACCATTGCGTTCCGGCCCGAAGCCCACGCCCGCGGCGCCCGCATGCTGCGCACCGCGCTCGGCTCCGCGATCGCCGGCTGGCTCGACGACGCATCCGTCGGCGAGGTGATGCTCAACCCGGATGGCCGGCTCTGGATCGACCGTCTCGCAGGCGGGCTGGAGGACACCGGCGAGCGGCTCTCGGCCGCCGACGGCGAGCGCATCATCCGGCTCGTCGCTCACCATGTCGGGGCCGAGGTCCACCCCGGCAGCCCCCGTGTCTCGGCCGAACTGCCCGGGACGGGGGAACGGTTCGAGGGCCTGCTGCCGCCGGTGGTGGCCGGCCCGGCCTTCGCGATCCGGCGCCCGGCCGTGGCGGTGTTCACGCTCGGCGATTACGTCGAAGCCGGCATCTTGTCGGCAGGCGAGGCCGAAACGCTTCGCGTGGCCGTCCGCGAACGCCGCAACGTGCTGGTCGCGGGCGGTACCTCGACCGGCAAGACGACGCTGGTCAACGCGCTGCTCGCCGAGGTCGCGAAGACCAACGATCGGGTGGTGCTGATCGAGGACACGCGCGAGCTGCAGTGCGCCGCCCCGAACCTCGTCGCACTGCGCACCAAGGACGGTGCGGCAACGCTCACCGACCTCGTGCGCTCGGCGCTGCGCCTGCGCCCCGACCGCATCCCCATCGGCGAGGTGCGCGGCGGCGAGGCGCTCGACCTGATCAAGGCGTGGGGCACCGGCCATCCCGGCGGGATCGGCACGCTTCACGCGGGCTCTGCCATCGGCGCGCTGCGCCGGCTCGAACAGCTGGTCCAGGAGGCGGTGGTCACCGTGCCGCGCGCGCTCATCGCCGAAACCATCGACGTCATCGCCGTGCTGGCCGGCCGCGGCACCAATCGCCGCCTCTTGGAACTCGCGCGTGTCCACGACGGCCTCGGTCCGGACGGCGACTACCGCCTCACCCCCGCAGGAGACCACCCATGATCCGTTCCCTTCGCCGCGGCATCGGCGGCGCCACCGTGTTTGCAACCGCCGCGCTCCTGACCGCACCCGCCTACGCGGCCGGCTCCAACATGCCGTGGGAGCAGCCGCTCCAGCAGATCCTGGACTCCATCCAGGGTCCGGTCGCCAAGATCCTGTCGGTCATCGTCATCGTGATGACCGGCCTGACGCTCGCCTTCGGCGACACCTCGGGCGGTTTCCGGCGACTGATCCAGATCGTCTTCGGCCTGTCGATCGCCTTTGCGGCCAGCTCCTTTTTCCTGAGCTTCTTTTCCTTCTCGGGCGGAGCGCTCGTCTGATGAACGAGACCGAAGACCCCGCGGTCGGATTCTACGCACCGGTGCGGCGGAGCCTGACTGAACCGATCCTCATGGCCGGCGCGCCGCGCGCCGTCGCCATCATCAACGGCACGCTCGCAGCGGCCGTGGGCCTCGGCCTGCGGCTCTGGATCGTCGGCGCCGTGCTCTGGGCGATCGGCCACATGGCCGCGGTCTGGGCCGCGCGCCGCGACCCGGCCTTTGTGGACGTGGTCCGCCGCCACCTCCGCTATCCCGCCCATCTTGGCTGCTGAGGCACGCGCATGCTGAATCTCGCCGAATACCGGAAAAAGCCGCAGGGCCTCGCCGACTTCCTGCCCTGGGCCGCGTTGGTCGCTCCCGGCGTGGTCGCCAACAAGGACGGCAGTCTGCAGCGCACGGCGCGCTTTCGCGGGCCGGACCTCGACTCGGCGACGCCGTCCGAGCTCGTCTCCACCACGGCGCGCCTGAACAGTGCCCTGCGTCGGCTCGGCTCGGGATGGGCGGTGTTCATCGAGGCGCAACGCGTGCCCGCCAACCGCTACCCGCGCAGCACCTTCCCCGATCCCGCCTCGGCGCTGGTCGAACTCGAGCGACGCGCCCAGTTCGAGGAAGCGGGTGCCCACTTCGAGTCCGCCCATTTCCTGACGCTGTGCTGGCTGGCGCCCGTCGATGCTGCCGACCGCGCCGAAGGCTGGCTCTACGAGGGTGGCGACAAGGAGAGCGGTGCCGACGGGCGCGCGGCGCTCTCCGGCTTTATCGACCGGACCGACCGCGTGCTGGCCCTGCTCGACGGCTTCATGCCCGAAGTGGCCTGGCTCGACGACGAGGAGACGCTCACCTACCTGCACTCCACCGTCTCGACACACCGCCACAGCGTGCGGGTGCCCGAGACGCCCATGCACCTCGACGCCATCCTGGTCGACGAGCCGCTGTCCGGCGGGTTGGAGCCGCGCCTCGGCAACGCGCACCTGCGCACGCTGACCGTGCTCGGCTTCCCGTCCCGGACCTGGCCGGGGCTGCTCGACGACCTGAACCGGCTCGCCTTCCCGTACCGCTGGTGCGTGCGCGCCGTCGCCATGGACAAGACCGACGCCACCAAGGTGCTGACCCGCATCCGGCGGCAATGGTTCGCCAAGCGGAAGTCCATCGCCGCCATCGTGAAGGAGGTCATGACCAACGAGTCCTCGGTGCTGATGGACTCCGACGCCGCCAACAAGGCCGCCGACGCCGACATGGCGCTCCAGGAGCTCGGCTCGGACCTCATCGGCGAGACCTACGTCACCGCGACCGTCACGGTGTGGGACGAGGATACCCGGGCTGCCGACGAGCGGCTGCGGCTCGTCGAGAAGACGGTCCAGGGCCGCGATTTCACCTGCATCCGCGAGAGCGTCAACGCGGTCGAAGCCTGGCTCGGCAGCCTACCGGGACAGCTCTACGCCAACGTCCGCCAGCCGCCGATTTCCACGCTCAACCTCGCCCACATGATGCCGTTCTCGGCCGTGTGGGCGGGACCGGCACGCGACGAGCACTTCGACGCGCCGCCGCTCTTCGTGGCCAAGACCGAGGGCTCGACGCCATTCCGCTTCTCGCTGCACGTTGGCGACGTCGGCCACACCCTCGTCGTCGGGCCCACGGGCGCGGGCAAGAGCGTGCTGCTCGCCGTCATGGCGCTGCAGTTCCGGCGTTATGCCCGAGCCCAGGTGTTCGCCTTCGATTTCGGCGGCTCGATCCGGGCGGCGGCGCTCGCCATGGGCGGGGACTGGCACGACCTCGGCGGTAGCCTCGCCGAGGATGTGACCGAGCCCGTCTCGCTGCAGCCGCTGGCGCGCATCCACCTTGCCGAGGAGCGCGGCTGGGCGGCCGAGTGGATCGCGACCATCCTGGCCCGCGAGAAGGTCGCAGTCACGCCGGAGGTCAAGGAGCACCTGTGGTCGGCGCTGGGCTCACTCGCCTCAGCACCCGTGCACGAGCGGACGCTGACAGGTTTGACCGTTCTGCTGCAGAGCCAGGCGCTGAAGCGCGCGCTGCAGCCTTACTGCCTGAACGGCCCATGGGGACGGTTGCTCGACGCCGATGCCGAGCGGCTCGGCGAGGCCGACGTGCAGGCGGTCGAGACCGAGGGCCTGATCGGCACCGGCGCGGCACCGGCCGTGCTGGCCTACCTGTTTCACCGCATCGGGGATCGGCTCGACGGCCGCCCGACGCTGCTCATCGTCGACGAGGGCTGGCTCGCGCTCGACGACGAGGGTTTCTCGGGCCAGCTCCGGGAATGGCTGAAGACGCTGCGGAAGAAGAACGCCAGCGTCGTGTTCTCCACCCAATCGTTGGCCGACATCGACAACAGCCCGATCGCGCCCGCCATCATCGAGAGCTGCCCGACACGCGTGTTCCTGGCCAACGAGCGCGCGCTCGAGCCGCAGATCGCCCAGACCTATCGCCGCTTCGGCCTCTCCGATCGGCAGATCGAGATCCTGAGCCGGGCGACGCCGAAGCGGGACTACTACTGCCAGAGCCGGCGCGGCAACCGCCTGTTCGAGCTGGGCCTCGGCGACGTCGCGCTCGCCTTCGCGGCCGCCTCAAGCAAGACCGACCAAGCACTCATCGGCGACCTCTATGCCAAGCACGGCCGCGCCGGCTTTGCCCGCGCCTGGCTGCAGGCCCGCGGCATCGGCTGGGCCGCCGACCTCCTCGCTACCTTCGCCCTGGAGCCGCGCCTATGACGGCTCGCCGTCATCGCGGCCGCGCCTTCGCCGCCGCCGTCCTGGCACTCGCCTTGGCCGGTGCGCCGGCCCGCGCGCAATGGGTCGTGTTCGACCCGACCAACTACGCCCAGAACGTGATGACGGCAACGCGCGAGTTGCAGCAGGTCAACAACGAGATCACCTCGCTTCAGAACGAAGCGCAGATGCTGCTGAACCAGGCCCGCAACCTGACGAGCCTGCCCTTTTCCGTGCTGGCACCGATCCAGCAGGACATTGCCCGCACCCAGCAGCTGATCAGCACGGCGCAGGGGATCGCCTACAACGTCGAGAACATCGACCGCGCGTTCCGCACCAGCTACGCCCCGGCGACCGCCTCCATGTCGGACCAAGCGCTGATCCAGGGCGCCCAGCAGCGCTGGCAGCAGTCGGTGCAGGCGTTCCAGGACGCCATGCGCACCCAGGCCACCGTGCTGGGGAATCAGCCGACCAACAGCGCGCAGCTGTCGGCGCTGGTGACGTCGAGCCAGTCCGCGACGGGTGCGCTCCAGGCGACGCAGGCCGGCAACCAGCTCCTGGCGCTGCAGTCGCAGCAGATCGCCGACCTCACGGCCACGGTGGCGGCGCAGGGCCGGGCGCAGGACCTCGACATGGCGCAGCGCGCCGCCGCCCAGAGCCAGGGGCAGGAACAGCTCCGCCGCTTCCTGACGCCCGGAGCAGGCTACCAGCCCACAGATGTGACGATGTTCCATTGATGAGCGCGACCGATCGCCGGCGCTCGCGCGCCTACGGGGCCTTGCACACGAAAGCGATCCGCCGCGCCGTCGTGCTGGCCGGCCTCGGCGCCGCGCTGATCGCGGCCGCCGTTCTCATGGCGAACTCGGACGAGGACGGGTTGCGCGTTGGTTGGACCACGCTCGAGCCCGCGGCGATCATGGACCCGCTCGCGGCGGAGTTCGCGCGCTGCAACGGCCTCGGCACTGCGGCGGCAGACGACCCTGCCTGCCGCGCCGCCTGGGCCGAGAACCGACCCCGTTTCTTCGGCGGCCGCGCTGGCCCCTGGCCAGCTCCGGTGTACGCCCCGAAGGCCGTCCGACCCCTTTCTCCCCGGCCTCAGATCGGCCCAGCTGAGGATAACTGAGCCATGGGCGGCACGGGCGTCATCGATCGATTCCTGGGGGTCTTCACCCAGTACATCGATAGTGGCTTCGGCCTGCTCCAAGGCGAGGTGAAGTGGCTCGCCGGCGTGCTGATCGCCATCGACCTCGTGCTCGCGGCCCTGTTCTGGGCCCTGGCCCCCGACGAGGACGTGATCGCCCGCCTCGTCAAGAAGACGCTGTTCATCGGCGTCTTCGCCTACATCATCAACAACTGGTCCAATCTCGCCCGCATCATCTTCGAGAGCTTCGCCGGCCTCGGCCTCAAGGCATCGGGCACCGGCATGTCGGAGGCCGACTTCCTGCGCCCCGGCCGCGTCGCCCAGGTCGGGCTCGATGCGGGCAAGCCCATCCTCGACTCCATTTCCGGCCTGATGGGCTACGTGTCGTTCTTCGAGAACTTCATTCAGATCGCGGTCCTGCTGTTCGCCTGGATGGTGGTGCTGCTCGCCTTCTTCCTCATGGCGATCCAGCTCTTCGTCAGCCTGATCGAGTTCAAGCTGACCACCCTCGCCGGCTTCATACTCATTCCGTTCGGCCTGTTCAACAAGACCGCCTTCGCGGCGGAGCGCGTGCTCGGCAACGTCATGAGTTCCGGCATCAAGGTGCTGGTGCTGGCGGTCGTGGTCGGCATCGGCTCGACGCTATTCTCGCAGTTCACCAGCGGCATCACCGGCCAGCCCACGATCGAGGACGCCATGGGCCTCGTGCTCGCGGCTCTGTCGCTGCTGGGCCTCAGCATCTTCGGACCGGGCATTGCCAACGGCATCGTCTCCGGAGGACCGCAGCTAGGCGCCGGCGCCGCAGTCGGCTCCGGGCTCGCTGCGGGCGGCATCGTTGCAGCCGGTGCTGGCCTTGCCACGGGCGGCGTCGGAGCACTTGGCGCCGCCGGCTCCGCGGCGGCCGGCGCGACGCGCGGTGGCGCCAGCATCGCGGGCGCCGCCACCACGGCCTACCGCACTGCCTCTGCCGGGGAGAGCGGCGCGGCCTCGGTCGCGGCCGGGATGGGCGGTGTGGCACGCGCGGGTGGCTCGGCCTCCGCGCAGGCCGTCACCAGCCCGCTCCGCCGCGCCGCCGCCAGCATGGGCGAGAGCTACAGCTCCGGCGCGCGCCAAGCCTTCACCGCCACCGGCGGCTCCTCCAACGACGGGGCTGCCGACGCGACCGCGGGCGCGCCGGGCGCCGAGGACTCTTCCGCAGGCGATGGCGCCTCCGGCGAGCCCAGCTGGGCGCGCGCCATGCGGCGCCGGCAGGCTGCCCATCAAGGAATCTCCACCGCCGCCCACGCCGTGCGCTCGGGCGACGGCGGCGGCTCCGGATCGTCCGTCAAACTGTCCGAGGCCGAGTGATGCTGTTCAAGCGGCAAGACGTGCGCTACGGGCGCACCCCCGAACCCGAGACACCTTACCAGCGGGCCGCCCAGGCCTGGGACGACCGCATCGGCTCCGCCCGTGTCCAGGCCAGGAACTGGCGGCTGATGGCGTTCGGGTCGCTGCTCCTCTCCGCCGGGCTCGCCTCGGCGCTGGTCTGGCAGTCCGCCACCGGCCGCATCGTGCCCTGGGTCGTCCAGGTCGACCGTCTCGGCCAGGCACAGGCGGTCGCGCCCGCCGACGCCGCCTATGAGGCCACCGATCCGCAGATCGCCTGGCACCTGGCCCGCTTCATCGAAGAGGTCCGCTCAATTCCGGCCGATCCGATCATCCTGCGCCAGAACTGGCTGAGAGCGTACGATTACACCTCGACCTCGGGTGCCACCGCACTGAACGACTACGCCCGCAGCAATGACCCTTTCGGCAAGCTGGGCAAGAGCCAAGTGGCAGTCGAGATGGCCAGCGTCATCCGCGCCTCGCCGTCGAGCTTCCGCGTCGCCTGGACCGAGCGCCGCTACACCGACGGCGCCCTCGCCACGACCGAGCGCTGGACCGCCATCGTGACGATCGCGATCCAGGCCCCGCGCGACGCCGAGACGCTGAAGAAGAACCCGCTCGGGGTCTACGTCACCGCCCTCAACTGGTCCAAGGAGCTCGGCTGATGCGCCGTACTATCACTCTCGCCGCGCTGCTCGGATCGGCCTCGCTCGGCGGCTGCGCCCACTACACGCCGCCCGAGATCAATTACGACGACACGCCGAAACCGGCCGTGCTCGCCTCAGATCCGCCCAAGCCCCTGCAGATCGTCACGGTTCCGAAGCTGTTGCCTTTGCCCGGCCAGCTCAAGCCGTTGCCGGGTGGACGCACAGCGTTGCCCGAACCCGCCGATCCACGCGCCCGCGTCGACCTCGCCAACCGCGCCGCTCGCATGCAGCCGACCCGCTCCGGCTACCTCAACGCCGTCCAGGTCTATCCCTTCTCGGACGGCGCGCTCTACCAGCTCTACGCAGCACCCGGCCAGGTGACCGACATTGCGCTCGAGGCTGGTGAGGCGCTCGTCGGCTCCGGTCCCGTCGCGGCCGGCGACACCGTGCGCTGGATCATCGGCGACACCGAGAGCGGTTCGGGCGCAACCAAGCGCGTGCACATCCTGGTCAAGCCCTCACGTCCGGATCTCTTGAGCAACCTCGTCATCAACACCGACCGGCGCACCTATCACCTGGAGATGCGCTCCTCCGAACGCACCTATATGGCGAGCCTGTCCTGGGCCTATGCGGGCGACCAGCTGATCGCCCTGCGCCAGCAGAACGCCCGAGCCGAGGCGACACAGCCGGTCGCGAGCGGGGTCGATCTCGAGGCGCTGAACTTCCGCTACGAGATCGAGGGCGACACGCCTCCATGGCGGCCCTCCCGCGCCTATGATGACGGGCATCAGGTCTTCATCGAGTTCCCCCGCGGGATCAGTCAAGGCGAGATGCCACCGCTCTGGGTGATCGGGCCCGAAGGAGGGGCCGAACTCGTCAACTATCGTGTGCGCGGTCATTTTATGATCGTCGACCGCCTCTTCGCCGCGGCCGAGCTGCGACTCGGGGGCGAGCACCAGAAGATGGTCAGGATCGTGCGGACGGACGGGAGGCCGACGACATGAGTGACCGCGAGGAGGAAGACGGAGCTACCGGGCCGTCCGGGTCCGGACGGCTCGACGGAGTGCGAACCGATCGGGAGATCGCGGCCGAGGTGCGGTTACGGCCCGAGCGGCCGCGTGTAACCCGCCTGTCCCGGCGCATGCTGATGGGTTTGGGTGCGGCGTCCGCAATCGCCATCGCGGCCGCGCTGATGTTTGCGCTGTGGCCGCACGGACCCAGGCGCGAGGGCGAGGAACTTCTCAATACCGACAACCGCACCACTGCGGACGGGTTGAACGGCCTGCCGCGCGACTACGCAGGCGTGCCCCGGCCGGTGCCGCAGCTCGGGCCGCCACTGCCGGGCGATCTCGGCAAACCGTTGCTGAATGCGGGGGCGCCGGCGCCCGGAATGCCGCAACCTGCCGCGCCCGATCCGGAAGCGCAGCGTTTGGCGCAGGAGCGCCAGCGGCTAGCCCAGGAGATGGAGGCGGCGCGCACCAGTCGGCTGTTCGCCAGCGAGGCGCGCGCGGCCGTGCAGCCCGCTTCGGCGTCGGCCGATGCGGTGCCCGTCGCACCGACGCCCTTGCTCGATCGGAGCGCGTTTGGGCCGAGCGGGAGCGGAGCCAGCTTGAGGTTCCCGCGAGGAACGCTGGCTGGAGATAATGGCGAAGGGAGCACGACGCAGCCGAGCGAAGCCGACCGCAAGCTCGCCTTTCTGACCGCGCCGATCGATCGCAAGACGACCAGCCCCGACCGGGTGCAGGCGCCGGCGAGCCGCAATGTCATCCAGGCCGGCTCCGTGATCCCGGCCGCCCTTCTCACCGGCTTACGCTCCGATCTTCCGGGCCAGATCACCGCCCAGGTGACGGAGGCCGTCTACGACAGCCCGACCGGCAAGGTGCTGCTCATCCCGCAAGGGGCTCGTCTGATCGGCCAGTACGACGCCCAGGTCGCCTTCGGGCAATCCCGCGCGTTACTCGTTTGGAACCGCGTAATTATGCCGAACGGCCGTTCCGTCGTGCTGGAGCGTCAGCCCGGCGCCGACCCGGAAGGATATGCCGGTCTGCAGGACGAAGTGGACAATCATTGGGGCGCGCTGTTCAAGGCCGCGATGCTCTCGACCATCCTTTCCGTCGGTTCAGAGGCCGGCACGTCGAACAACCAGAACAGCCTTTTCGACGCGATACGGCGCGGCTCGTCAGACTCATTCAGCCAGACCGGGCGGCAAGTGGTCGGCCGCTCGTTGCAGGTCCAGCCCACGATCACGATCCGGCCAGGCTTCCCGGTTCGCGTGATCGTCACCCGCGACCTCGTGATGGAGCCCTATGCGGGATAAGGAGCGCAGGATGGCAAAGCTGAAACTCGGGCCTTTGGTCGACGACAAACCGGTGCGGCTCACGGTGGAGCTGCCGGCTCAGGTGCACCGCGACCTCGTCGCCTATGCCCAGGTACTCGGCCGCGAAACAATCACGGACGCGCCTGTCGAGCCCGCCAAGCTTGTCGGACCCATGCTGGCGCGGTTCATGAACACGGACCGGGCATTCACCAGGGCTCGACGAACTGCTGGGGCAAACAGAGGCGGCATTACTGCAGCCGACCTCACGCCCGAGCATGCCGGGCTACCCGGCGAGCATGGCTGAGAAAGCGACCGAGCGCGGGATTGTCGTTCTCGTTCAGCCACGCCAGGCGCACCGACATGGTCGCGTCCTCGTCCGAGACGGGGCGATAAACCACGCCTGGAACGACGAGCGCGGTCGCGGACTCCGCCACAACAGTAAGCCCGTAACCCGCGCTGACCAGGCCGAGCAGGCACTCGCGGGAGATATTATGCTGGTGGATATTCGGCGCGAAACCGCCAGGGTCCAGCTTGCCCGCGAGCCAAGCATAGATGACCGGGCCAGAGCCGTAGGCCCGCACCACAAACCTTTCGTCGCGCAGCTCCGCCCAGGTCAGTGTCGTTGAGGCGGCCATGGAATGGTGCTCCGGAGCCGCGATGTAGACGCGCTCATTCCACAAATGCTCACTGGCTGCTCCCGGAGCGTTCCGGACCTCGATCAGGAACGCCACGTCGACTTGACGATGCCGTAGCGCTGTCAGCTGGTCGGCCGAGGCGCCTTCCAGAAACGTGAAATCAAGTTCCGGAAAACGCGTGCGGTGCTCATCCAGGAGACGATGCAGGCGACCGGAGGCGAGCGAGGGATAGAACGCGATGCCGAGCGTCCCAGCCTGTCCCTTCTGAACGCTCGTGACACCTGAGGCCGCTTCTTCCAGCTCGGCCAGGGCCCATCGCGCTCGGTCCAGGAATCGCCGGCCGGCAAATGTCGGCTGTGCGCCAGCGCTGCTTCGCTCAAACAACGCGACGCCGAGTCCCTCCTCCAGAGAGTGTAGTCTCCGGCTCACCGTCGACGGTCGCAAGCCGAGTTCAGCGGCGGCACGGCGGATGCTGAGATGTTCAGAGACCAGGAGCGCGTGACGGACAGCTCCAATGTCGATCATCGGTCATGCATTCCGAATGCCGATCTGCACCTCTCGACGATAGCAACGGCAACTTAAATGCCGGGCTTAAGCCGCCAGTGCAGCCAGGCTGACCATCAGCTTGTCGACGTCAGGCTGGAACACCACCGAGGGAACCGTCTCGCGAACGGTGCTCACAAGAGCTCGCTTCTGTTCTGAATGCCCGCTTACCATCACTGTGACAGCCTGGGCCAGCGACAAGACGTCGGTCCCGCTTGGAAGCCAAGCGGGCGCCACAAACAATTGCCGCGTCGGAATTTGCAGAAGGGAGCGTGTCGTTCGCAGGTCTCCTTCCTCGACCCCGATTTCGAACGCGATGGTGACGCCACCGTCGTAAGGGGCGGGCAGCCCGACCGGCCGGATCCGCAGGCCGCTGAACCGGCGGAGGTGGGTGAGGAGGGGAAGATCGACGAACCCGAGGAGGCGATGGCCACCCAAGTCGCGCATGAGCTCGACCATCGCGAGGTGAAGCTTGGACCGAGCCTCGAAGCCGCGCCGGCCCCGAGCGTTGCTGGTGCTGAAATACCGGGTACACTCGAACGTCCCTGGCTCTCTGATGGACGGCTCGCTGTCCGCGATTAGATGCGGGAAGACGTCGGGGAGCACGCCACCTAGGGCCGTCGTCCGAACGCGACATCCTACTTCGATCTCACCATCGAGGGACAGGCCGACCAGATAGAATGCAAGGTCGTCATCATAATCGTCGTACTCGCCCCCATTCACCGAACGCAAAGCCTCTCAGAGCCGCTTTCAGTACTGGACCCAGCCGCTTTCAGGCAAAAACTCCTTCGTATCCGTGCTCCCGGCTGAATAGTTTCGGAGGCTGGCGCGTTCACGTCATTTGCCAGCAGTGTAGGATCGCGTCACACGGTCAACAGCGGGCGACCATGCTTTGCCGTACTGGCGGCCAACGTTGCCGATACAGGGTTGGCCGTGGAGGAATTTTGGGCCAAGAGATGGGGCGTTCGGATCAGCCGGGGATGAATCCTTGTAAGGGATCAAATATTTCAACGTCTACGTTGCCCGGGGTTACCACGAACCGGGTGAGGTCGGTACCTACCACCAACCTACCATCCCACTTTGAGCGGGTCCGCCTGACGATCTCGTCGTCGCCGGGCTGCGGATGGCTCTCGTCGGTCAATTCGGCGATATGGCTGAAGACGGCCAAGCGGGGCCTGGTGCGGCTGAATACCAGTCCCGCCTGCTCGGGCGTGGTGTGGTGGTTAAGGATCTCCTGCATGTAGGGTTCGTTGACGATGGCGAGGGGGGCGACGGCAACCTCATGGATCAGCACATCCAGGCCCTGTCCGTGTGCAATCAGGTTCTCGTCGAACCGCGTGTCCCCCGACAGAAGCACCGAGCAACGGCCAAAGTCGATCCGGTAGCCATAGGCGGGTTTGATCAGCGGACCGTGGTTTACCTCGAAGGCTGTGACCTTGACACCATTCTGCTCGAACATGACGCCGTCTGCGGTGAACTCGTGGGTCACCAACTGCGTCCCGGCCTCCGAGACGTGCTCGTCCGCCAGACGGATGCGGATATCATCGCTGAAGGTGTCGCGCATCGTCGCGGCGATCCTGCCAATGCCTTTCGGCCCGTAGATTTCCAGTGGTTTAGCCCGCCGCCCCCATGACGGCCGGAGATAGCTGGTCATCCACAGGTCGGGCAGTCCGTTCAGGTGGTCGGAATGGAAATGCGTGACGAACAGCGCGTCCACCTTGCCGAGCGGGAGACCCGCCTGGTCGAGCCGGATCGTGCAACCGCGCCCAGCGTCAAACACGAGGTTGAGGCCGCCGGCCTGAACCAGCGTGGACATACCAAACCGGTCTGCCCGCAAGATTGGAGAGCCGGTTCCGAGCAATGTCACCGCCAGGGAATCGGCAGGCATCGCGTTCGGCGAGGCTGCAGCCGCTTCCGTCGGCGTGGCACCCCAGCCGATCAGCGCCGCCCCCACGCCCAGCATCACGCGCCGGCTCAGGCCCTCAGTTGATTCAGGCATGCGTCGCCTCCTGTTGCTCGGCAAAGCGGTAAGCGTCGAGCCCGGCGGCCCGCGCGGCGTCAAGCACGATCCTGGGGTCCATCTCGTCGAGGATGAAAACCAGGGTGGACATCGCGAGGCCCGCGGGCCAACAGTCCAGCAAGGTCGGCGGGTGGAAGACGTGTTGCACGCCATGCACCGCCAAAGGCCGTTCCTGTCCGTGAATACGCACGATCCCCTTGACCCGCAGCAGATGCTCTCCGTGGTGGCCGGCCAACGCACCAAGCCACTCCGCCAGGACGGTGAATTCGGGCGCCGTGGCCAGGCAGAGTGTCAAGGTTGCCATCGTCCGGATGTGACCGGAGGTCGCCACGAAACGAGACGACGCAATGCGAGATTGCAGTAGCATCACGTCTGTGGCGGACGCTAGGGTCAGGGCGTCCGGGGCGATGCCGCCCTGCAGCACGGATATCACGGGTGCTCCGGGATTGAGCGCCGAGAGTATGCCGCTTAAGGCGGCGCCGTCCGCAAGGTCTGGCTTCGTCAGTAGTATGCGATCTGCCAATGCCACCTGCTGCACCGCTTCGGCGTAGCGCTCCAGCGTCGCCGCGCCATTCACCGCGTCGACGGTGGTGACGACCAAGCCTGGTGTAAAGCCGCGCAACAGCACGTTGCGGTCGAGCAGCGTTTGCAGGATCGGTGCCGGGTTGGCGAGCCCGGTCGTCTCGATGATGACGCGTCCGAACGCCGGGATTTCGCCGTTGATCCGGCGGATGTCCAAGCCCTCTAGCGTGCCCGCGATCGTCCCGTTCACCATGCAGCACACGCAGCCCCGCGGCAGAAGAACGGTTTCCCCGTCGAGCCGCTCGAGCAGCGCATGGTCAAGTCCGACCTCGCCGAACTCATTGACGATCACGGCGGTGTTCGACAGGTGCGGATGCTGCAAAAGGCGCGCGATCAGCGTCGTCTTGCCGCTGCCGAGAAAGCCCGTGACGACCGTCACGGGCGTCAATGCCGGGCGATGGGTCATGATGCACGTGGGCCTAGACCCTGACGAGAGTTTCGCTCTTTTCTGCGTCGATGGCCGCGGGCGCCGGCGCTCGCGTTCGAGCGATCGGGACCGTCCCGCTGCGCGCCACCTTGTGCGCCGTATCGTTCTCGCCAACGTTCGGCGAACCGTAGAGGAAGAACTCGCGCGGCAGGTCGGAGCCGATCCAGATGATGCTCTTGGCTAGTTCGCCCTCCGTCCAGCGCACCGGCTTCCAGGCCGGATCGAAGATAAGGTAGCCGGCATCACCGAAGAGTTCGATGCGGTTGCCGCCTGGCTCGATGACATACAGGAAGAGGGCCTGGCTGATCCCGTGCTTGCCGGGTCCGGCCTCGACCACGATGTCGTGGTCCACGCAGAGCTCCGCCAAGTCCATCAGGTGCTGCGGCACGCCATACCAGAAGGCGAGGTGGTGCAATCTGCCAGACTGCCCGGTCGGGTCCTTGCTAATCGCAACGTCGTGCGCAAGGTTGGTCGTCCGAAGCCAGCAGGCCGCCTCCGATCCGTCATTCAGCACGATGTGTTCGCTCAACCGGAAATGCAGGTCGTCGACGAACGCCTGCTTTGCAATGGTCACATCGGGCGCATAGAGGTTGATGTGAGTAACTGCTCAGGTCCCAGTTACGTCGGGGTTAGGCCGGGGACGGTTTCAGGGCGTTTGAGATGGCCTGGAGGGCAGATATGCGGTTGAGCCTTCCGGTGGCGATGACGGTACAAGCTGCGGCGTA
>JAABUM010003198.1_pt1 | contig 20700 bp, 22 predicted proteins | sample 5559161 | NCBI WGS metagenome assembly JAABUM01 (sample SAMN10711868, study PRJNA513369) | rock metagenome | isolation source: Antarctica rocks | place: Antarctica: Victoria Land, Siegfried Peak nord
AAGTGGGGATTTATGCCGATAATTCGGCCGAGTCGTAGCGCCGAGGGGCCACATTGCTCGAAGATAGTGGTCCTGGTGGGGAAAGAGAAAACATGAATCCGGGCTACGTCTGAGTTCTGACACAACCCGGCGAGGAGCCAGGAGCGCTGCTCCTGCCACGCGAGATGGCCGATGTTCCAGGCGAGGCAGTTCATCGGCGGGAAGTGCCGCCGCGCCTCGTCGTCCGTGACCCCTGCCAGCGCCCGCACGAACTCGGCGCGCGCGAAGCGTAGCTGCGCGACCAGCGGATGCGTCATCGTTGGCCCCTCTCCATCCGCATTTACATCCGCCGGTCCGGTCTGGTCAGGCGTTCGCCGCCAGCAGTTCGCTTTCAATGCGAGCGCGGATCGCGTCGCGCACGCGGCGGTAGATCGCCAGCTGCTCCGCCTCGGTGCCGGTGGCGCGGCTCGGGTCGTCGAACGACCAGTGCAGGCGTCGCGCCGCGCCGGGGAAGGCCGGGCAGGCCTCGTTGGCGGCGTCGCAGACGGTGATCACCGCGTCGAAGGGCGCGCCGAGGTAGCGCGCGAGCGTCTTCGATTCCTGCCCGGCGATGTCGATGCCGAGCTCCCGCATCGCGCGGATCGCCAGGGGTCGGACGTGGGTCGCCGCAGTCCCGGCGCTGCAGGCGGCGAAGCGGTCGCCGCCGAGGGCGCGCAGCAGCCCCTCGGCCATTTGCGAGCGGGCGGAATTGTGGGTGCAGAGGAAGAGGATCCGTCGCGGTGCCATCTCAGCGCCCCCCCGCCGGTTGCTCGGCCAGCGATGTCGCCTCGGTCCGCCCGAAGCGCATGCGGCGCCCGAGCCAGAGGGCGACGTAGACGAGGGCGACGAGCGAGGGCACCTCGATCAGCGGCCCGATGACGGCGGCCAGCGCCTGCCCGCTCGTGATGCCGAAGATGTCGACCGCCACGGCGATCGCCAGCTCGAAGTTGTTGCCCGCCGCCGTGAAGGCGAGGGTCGTCGTCTGCTCGTAGGGGAACCCCGCGCGCCAGCCCCACCAGAAGGCGACGCCGAACATGATCGCGAAGTAGACCGCCAGCGGCAGGGCCACGCGCAGCACGTCGCCCGGCCGCGCGAGGATCGTCTTGCCTTGCAGGCTGAACATGATGACGATGGTGAAGAGGAGCGCGACGAGCGCCGCCGGGGCGATCGTCGGCATCGCCACCCCGTCGTACCAGGCCTTGCCCTTGGCGCGCACCCCGACGACGCGGCCGATCACCCCGGCGGCGAGCGGGAGGCCCAGGAAGACGAGGACGCTGGTCGCGATCGCCCCGAAGCCGATCTGGACCTCCTGCGCCGCGCCGAGGCCGAGCCAGACCGGGAAGACCGCCAGGAAGAGCCAGGCGTAGAGGGCATAGGTGGCGACCTGGAAGACGCTGTTGAGGGCGACGAGGACGGCGGCGTGCTCCGAGCTGCCGCCCGCCAGGTGGTTCCAGATCAGCACCATCGCGATGCACCGCGCGATGCCGACGAGGATCAGGCCGGTGCGATAGTCGGCATGGTCGGGGAGGAAGAGCCAGGCGAGCGCGAACATCAGGAGCGGCCCGATCACCCAATTGAGCAGCAGCGAGACGCCGAAGAGCCGCCAGGCGCCGGCGATGTGCCGCAACTCCTCGTATTTCACGCGGGCGAGGACGGGGTACATCATCAGCAGGAGGCCGAGGGCGATCGGCAGGGAGACGGTGCCGACCCGGAGGCGGTCGAGCGTGGTGGGGAGGCCGGGCACGAGCGCGCCGAGGCCGAGGCCGAGCGCCATCGCCAGGATGATCCAGAGCGGCAGGAAGCGGTCGAGCCAGGAGAGGCGGCCGACCACGTCGCGCACGGTGGTGGTCCGTTGGCCGGTCAGCGCGGTGTCGGTTGCCATGTGTCGCTCCCACCTTTCATCGTAATAAATCCATATGTATCGATGTATCTGGCCGCATGTCGCCCGCGCCGCCGCCCGTTGCCTACGCGCAATCGGCGGGCGTCGGGTCGAAATGATCCAGATCGAGGACCGTGCCGAACTGTGCGCGCAGCGCCGCCGTCGCCTCCGGCACCAGCGCGTAATAGGCCCAGCGCGCATCGCCGCCGCGCCGGTCGTGCACCAGTCCCGCGCGCTTCAACACGCCCAGGTGATGCGAGCAGGTGCTCTGCGGCAGCGCCAGCACCGCCATCAGATCGCAGACGCAGTGTTCGCGGCGGGCGAGCAGCGCGACCAGCGCCAGACGCGTCGGATCGCCCAGCGCCTTAAGCTGCCGCGCCAGCGCGGTGAAAGACGGCCGCAGCTCGGCGCTCGACTTCGCTTGGAGCGTAATTGTCGCCATCGTGCCGCCTGACCGAGTACATCAACCATTGCCGATGTATCGAAGTGTAGCAAGCCCTGCCCCCGACCGCAAGCGGGTTGATGGTGTCAGCCCCGGTTACCGCTTGTTCTGAGATCTGTCGCAATCTGTGCCCTGAGTTCATCACGCACCTGACGATAGCGCGCCAAGCGTGCCTCTTCGCCCTCGGCACCTTCAGCGGGATTTGCTACGCACCACACGAAGCGCCGACCGGCACCTCTGACCACCGGTCAGGTGTCTCAGGTCGGTACACAGATCGTCAGTCCGATGGCGACCGGTGTGGCGGCGGCGGTAGGCCTTACCAAAGGCGACCATCCTTGAAGGTCGATGCCGATCTCAGCGTGGACGCGTACCACTTCCGCTGGTGGCACGGCATCCTCAATCCCCTGGATAACGATCGTGCCGAAGTGGTCAGTCTGGTCGTGGAGCAAGCCAGCGGCCAGCACTGTTGCTGCCGGGTTCCCGCTGGAAAAGACCAAGAGCTGGGGAACTTGCTGCGATGCGCCGCGCATTTTTGCTCCACCCTGATCGAGGTATGAGTCGATCAGTCTATCCCTACTCGCGTTGCCGCGACTCCTTGACCTTGGGGTTTGTCTGGCCGGTGATCGGCGAACAGCACCGCCACCGTCCCGAGGGCCGAGCCGATCGTCAGCGCCCACAGCGCCGGGCTGTAACCGCCGTTCAACGTGTAGAGCAGACCCGCCCCGACCGGCGCGAGCGCCCGCGAACCGGTGAGGAAGAGCGACAGCACGCTGCTGATGCGCCCGTAATGCGCCGGCCCGTAGAAGTCGGCGAGCAGCGCCGCCCGCGCCGGGGTGATCGCCCCGAACCCCGCGCCGAAGAGGACGACGAAAGCCAGGACACCCGCGCGCGAGTGGACGGTGAGCAGCACCACCAGCGCCACGGTCTGGAGCGCGAAGATCCCGGCCGTCACCCGGCGGCGCGGGATGATCCCGCCCAGCGGCGTGAAGACGAGCCGACCCGGCAATCCCATGATGCCGATCAGCCCCGTCGCCCAGGCGGCGAAGGCCGGATCGTAGCCCTGGCCGATGAGATAGGGGATCAGGTGGACGAAGATCGCGCCGGTCGCCAGGGTGGCGAGGAAGAACGCCACGGCCAGGAACCAGAAGGCCGGGCCGTGCAGCGCCTCGCGCACCGTCGCGCTGCGCTCCGCGCCGCCGATCGTCGCGGTGGCGGCGTTCGGCGACAGGGCCGCGCCATCGGGCAGCAGGCCGAGATCGGCGGGACGATTGCGGAGTAAGAACGCATGGATCGGGATCGTGGCAAGCGCCAGGATCGCGGCGAGGCTGACCAACGCCCCACGCCAGCCCTGGACCCGCACGAGCCAGGCGATCAGCGGGATGTAGATCACCGAAGCGAAGCCGCCGATGAAGGTCAAGAGCGTCAATGCGCGCGCCCGCTGACGGCGGAACCACGTCGTCACCAGCCAGAAGGCCGGTTCGTAGAGGACCGCCGCCAGGCAGATGCCGAGGCCGGTCCAGATGAGATAGAAGGCGGGCAAGCAGGTCACGCGCGACCAGGCGAGCAGGAGCAGTGCGGCAGCTACCGAGCCGACCGTCATCAGCAGGCGCGGCCCGTGCCGATCGAGCCAGCGCCCGACCGGCAGGGCCGCGAGTCCCGACGTGGCGAGCGCGAGCGAGAACGCCCCGCTCATCGCGGCGGGCGACCAACCCAGTTCCGCGCCCATCGGGGCCAGGAAAACCGTGGAGCCGTAGTAGAGGATGCCCCAGGAGCTGACCTGTGCCAGCGCGGTCGCCGGCAGCATGATCCAGCCGTAGAAGATCCCGCTGCGGCGCTCAGCCACCGCAGCAGCCGCCCTGCGCCTTCTCCCCGGTACTCGCGCCGACGCTCAGCAGGGCCGTCGTTCCACCCGCCAGTAACGGCAGCGCCTTGATGCCGCGCGGGGCCGCCACCAGGGAGGCGGCGCAGCAGGCGTCATCCCCCCCGCCGCCCGAGCAGACGCCGGTTTCCGGCAGGGTCAGCTCGACTTTGCGGGCGCTCGCCCAATCGCCCGCGAGGGCCGCGACGATCGAGCGCACCTGCTCGTAGCCGGTCAACATCAGGAAGGTCGGGGCGCGGCCGTAGCTCTTCATCCCGGCGATGTAGAAATCGGGCTCCGGGTGCGTCAGCTCCACCGCACCGTGCGGGCGCACCGTGCCGCAGCTGTGGAGGTTCGGGTCGATCAGCGGCGCGAGGATCGTCGGGCTCTCCACCGCCGCGTCGAGGTCCAGGCGCAGTTCGCGCAGCATGGCCAGGTCGGGCCGGAAGCCGGTCGCGGCGACGATCAGGTCGGCCGCGGGCAGCGTCTCGTCCTCGCCGACCAGGGTCACGCCGTTCGCGTCAGCCAGCACCCGCGCCGTCTTGAAGCCGGTGACGAGCCGCAGCGTGCCGTGCTCGACCAACGCGCGCACGCGCTGTCCGAGCTTGCCGCGCTCTTCCAGGGCGTCATTCTCGCCGCCGCCGAAGACCTGGCCGAGGGTGCGTCGGCGCACCGCCCAGGTGAGCGTGCCCGTGCCCTCCTCCTCGATCAGCGTGGCGAGGTCGAGGACCGCGTTGAAGGCCGAGTGGCCGCTGCCGACGACCACGACGCGCTTCCCGGCATAGGCCGCCCGCGCCGCGCCGCGCACGTCGGGGATGCCGTAGTGGATGAACGGGGCGGCGGCGCGCTCGCCCGGCGCGGGCAGGCCGTTCGCCCCGAGTGGGTTCGGCAGTTCCCAGGTGCCGGAGGCGTCGATGACCGCGCGCGCCAGCAGCACGTCCTCCGCGCCCGTCGCATCCGCGACGTGCAACACGAACGGGGCGGTCTCGCGGCCGTCGGTCTTCATCTTGTCGAAGCCCTGCCGTGCCACCGCCGTCACCCGCGCGCCGAGCCGGATATGCGGCCGCAATTGCGGCGTCGCGGCTAGCGGCGCGAGGTACTGGTCGATCAGCTCGTGGCCGGTCGGATAGCCATCGGGATCGAGCGCAATCCAGCCGTTTGCCGCCAGCAGCCGTTCCGACGCCGGGTCGATCGCATAGCGCCAGGGAGAGAAAAGTCGCACATGGCCCCATTTGCGGATGCTCGCGCCGATCGTCGCGCCCGCTTCCAACACCAGCGGCGTCTCGCCGCGCGCCAGGACGTGCGCCGCCGCTGCCAGCCCGACCGGCCCCGCCCCGATGATCGCGATCGGCAGGGTCTTGCCGGGCGTCATGGTTGCTGCGGGCAGCTCGCCCGCCGCCATGTCATCGCCGCAGCAGCTACTTTCGCAACAACGGGTTGCTGCGCGCACGTCCACCACCGGCGTTTCCGCGCCGCAGCACGCAGCGCCGCAGCCACAACCTACCGCGTTTTCCTGATCCGACATCTGTGCCTTGCTCCTTGCCCTCAGGGGCTATGATCAGTCGTATCGAAACAGATCAATACGTCGGTGAAAAAAGGCGGCCTCATGCCCGCATGCTATCCGTCAGATTGACGGGTAATAGCCGCTCTACGATCACGCAATCCTTCCACTCGCCATCGAGTCGGGCATGCTTCTCATAGATTCCCACCTCACGGAACCCGGCGCGAGCGCAAAGCGTTCGACTGCCGGTATTCTCGGGGAAGATGCGCGACACCAGTTTCCAGAGTCCCGCCTGCTCCGCAGCGAGGATGAGCGCCGCCAGCAAGGCCCTCCCCACACCTTTGCCGCGCCATGCCTCATGGACATAGACGGAGAACTCGGCGATGCCCCGGTAACACTCGCGCGAGCGATACTCGCCGGTCGAAGCCCAGCCGACAACCCGGCTGCCCGTACCTTCGTCCACCGTGGCGACGAGGCAGGGATGGTGCGCGTCGTGGGCGGCGAGCCAGCGCTTTCGCTCCTCGGCCGTGCGCTCTTCCGTCTCGAAGGTCGCCCCCCGCCCGCGAATCCCCTGGTTATAGATTTCGGCGATCGCCGCAGCATCATCGGGCCGCGCCGCCCGTACCACGACCGCACCCATCGCCGCCTGTGTCACTACCGCGCTACACACCCGCCAAGGTGGCGTGTACCCAGTCCGCCATCTCGGGATGGAGCGAATAGTAGGCCCACTTGCCGCGCCGCTCGGCCAGCACCAGGCCGGCGTCGCGCAGGACCTTGAGATGGTGGGCGACCGTCGGCTGCTCCAGGTCCACGTCATCGCCGAGGTCGCAGGCGCACACGGCCTCGCCGTTGCTCGACAGGGTGCTGAGGATAGTCAGCCGCGTCGGGTCGGCCAGCGCCTTGAAACGCCGGGCGACGCGTTCCATCCGCTCGCGATTCGCCGCCGGTAGCGTGATGCCGCAGCAGGATGACGGTGTTGCTGTCTGCGTCATCATTGTGACCATACGTATCTCCATGCATTCACAGTACCTCATGTATAGAAACTTGTCAATACATAGAGGTATATCAATACGTTACCCCGAGGCTGACAGGGTGTGTGGGCAGGATCAGCCGGGTGCTGAGCGCCGCATCACCACGACGATCATGGCGATGGTGATCCACGCCTCGCTGCTCGCGGTCGTCGCCTCGTAGTCCTTGCTCGGCCGCCGGTGGTGCCCCAGTCAGCCGAAGGTGCGCTCGACGATCCAGCGGTGCGGCAAGACCTGGAAGCGGCTGGTGTCGGCTGGGCGCTTGACGATCTCGAGCGCCCAGTCGCCCAGTCTGCCCGCGTATCCGCCATCCGCCCAGAGCCGCGGGGCCTTCCCGCGCCGCTTGGTCAGCACCAACCTGACCCCGTCACGGTCGTGCACACTGGCGACATGGACCGCCACCGCGTGGACCAGTCCCAGGGTGTCTACCACCAGGTGGCGCTTGCGTCTGCTCGGCTTCTTGCCCGCATCGTAGCCGCGCGGCCCCCTTTTCCGTGGTCTTCACGCCTTGACTATCGATGATACCCGTGCTCAGGTGCGGCTCGCGCCCGGCGGCCTGCCGTACCTGAGCGCGCAGCGCGTCGTGCAGCTGCTGCCAGCTCCCGTCGTGCCGTCAGGGCCGATAGTAGTAGTGGACCGCCCCCCACGGCGGCAGGTCACGCGGCAACAGCCGCCGCCCCGCCCCGCAGGTGACAGAAGATCGCGTTCGGCAGTTCGCGCATGTCCACCGTGCGCGGTCGCCCGCCCGGCGCGGCGGGCGGGACCAGCGGCTCCAGGATGCGCCACGGGGCATCGATCAGGTCGGTCGGGTACGGTGGGCAGGCCATCGGCGACACCGCCTCCCTGCCACCCATGCATGCTCCATACCTTTCCCACACACCCTCTGGGCTCGACTGTAGCCCTTCGGTGCAAGCATCCCGTAGCGTGTCGATTACACAAGCAAGTGCGGGCGAGGGTTTTTGCATATCAGTACCGCAGGACGATATGCAAAAACCCTCGCGGCAGCAGCGACGACAAGCGGTAAACGACGATACATCAAGAGGGGCAACAATGATAGGTCAATCCGGAAGGGCTACAGTCGAGCTGAGAGAATAACCCCGCCCGCCTTACCATGAGGGCCAACACGGCAGCGTCAACGGCCGGACGGTGAAGGAGTCGCTTTGGCGCGGTGGCGGTCTGAACGGATGAAGAGCGCTATAGTAACAACGTGGTAGCATCACCACTACCGGCCGGGACGGCGCTTGACAGGCCCACACCGCACGCCCTAATATATATGCACAGGTATGCATGTATCGACACGAGAGGTGGATCATGGCGCTCTCCCCGATAACGCCCGATACCTGCGACGTCGCCTGCCTGCACCCCGAGGTGGTCGGTGCCGCGCGCGCGGCGCTGCTGCCCCACGCGGAGGCCCAGGACCTCGCGGCGATCTTCAGCGTGCTCGCCGACCCGACCCGCGTCCGGCTCATCGCCGCGCTCGCGGAGCGCGAGCTCTGCGTCTGCGACCTCGCCAATGTCCTCGGGCTGCGGCAGTCCACCGTCTCGCACCAGCTGCGCCTGCTCCGCGCGCTCCGCGTCGTCCGCTTCCGCAAGGAGGGCCGGGTCGCGTACTACGCGCTCGACGACGCGCACGTCACCGGGCTGCTGGCGCAGGGGCTCGAGCATATCCGCGAGGCGGCGGACGCGGTCGGCCGCGCCCGCGCCGAGGTGGCGAACATCGCCTGAACGCGCAGCAACGACGCGACAACGGAAGGATGAGTGGATGGCGAACGCCACCGAGCCCGCGACGACGACACGCTTCCAGGTCGAGGGGCTGGATTGCCCCTCCTGCGCGGCCAAGATCGAGCAGGCCGTCGGGCAGGTCCCCGGGGTGCTCGGCAGCCGCGTCAATTACGGCACCGGGGTGCTGCTGGTCGACGCCACGGCCGGCCTCGATCCCGCCGCGGTCGCCCGCGCGACCGCCGCCGTCGGCCACCCGTCCGCCCTCGCCGACACCGCCCCTACCGGTCGGCACGAGTGGACCGTCGAGGGGATGGATTGCGCCGACTGCGTCCGCAAGATCGACATGGCCGTCTCGCGCCTGCCGGGCGTCGGCGATGTGGCGATCAACCTCGGCACCGGGCGGCTGCGCCTGGCCCTGGACGAGGGGCTGACCGCGCCGGGCGAGGTCGTGCGGGCAGTCCGCAACCTCGGCTACACGGCGCGCCCCCCCTCTGCGACCCTCGCGTCGCCGACACCCTGGTACCGCACGGCCAAAGGCCGTCTGGTCCTCGTCAGCGGGGCGCTCGTCGCGCTCGCGTTCATCACCTCGTTCTTCCTGCCGCACCTCGCCTCCTGGGCCTACGCCGCCGCGACGGTCGTCGCGGCCGTGCCGGTCGCGCGCAAGGCCTGGGGTGCCGCGCGGGCGGGGAGCCCGTTCGACATCAACGCCCTCGTCTCGATCGCGGCGATCGGCGCGCTGATCATCGGCGCGGCGGCGGAGGGGGCGCTGGTCGTCTTCCTCTTCGCGGTCGGCGAGCTGCTCGAAGGGGTCGCGGCGGGCCGCGCACGACACGCGATCCAGGCGCTCGCCGCCGTCGCCCCGAAGACGGCCCTCCTGCTCACCGGTACTGGGACCAGCGAGGTGCCGGCCGACAGCCTCGCGATCGGCGACCGCGTGCGCGTCCTGCCGGGCGGGCGGGTGCCGGCCGATGGCGTCGTCATGGCCGGGGAGTCGTCCGTCGATGAGGCCCCGATCACCGGGGAATCGGTGCCGGTCTACAAGGGGCCGGGCGCGGGGGTCTACGCCGGCAGCATCAACGCCGACGGCGCGCTGACGGTCGAGGTGGCGAAGGAGGCGAGCGACACGACCATCGCGCGGATCGTCCACCTGGTCACGGAGGCGGAGGCCGGGAAGTCGCCGACCGCGCGCTTCATCGACCGCTTCTCGCGCTACTACACCCCCGCCGTGCTGCTCGTCGCCACGCTGACGGCGGTCGTGCCGCCGCTCCTCTTCGATGGCTCCTGGCACGCCTGGATCTACAAGGCGCTGGCGCTGCTGCTGATCGGCTGTCCCTGTGCGCTGGTCCTCTCCACCCCCGCCGCCGTCACCAGCGCGATCAGCGCGGGGGCGCGGCAGGGGCTGCTGGTGAAGGGCGGCGAGGCGCTCGAACTCCTCGGCAAAGTGCGCGCGATCGCCTTCGACAAGACGGGGACGCTGACGCGGGGCGAGCCGCGCGTGACCGACATCGTGCCGCTGGCCGAGCCGGACGAGGCGCGGCTCCTCGCGCTCGCCGCCGCGGTCGAGGCCACGAGCGCCCATCCGCTGGCCCGCGCGATCGTCGCGGAGGTCCATGCGCGCGGGCTGGACCTTGACGAGGCAACGGCTGGCGCGGCGCTCCCCGGGCGGGCGGTGACCGCCACGGTCGCCGGGCGGTCGCTCGCGGTCGGCAGCCCGCGCCACGCCGCCGAGGTCGGCGCGGGTACCGCCCGGCTCGACGTCGCCGTGGCGGCGCTCGAGGACATGGGCAAGACCACGGTCGTGGTGCTCGAGGGGGCCTGCGCGCTCGGCCTGATCGCCCTCCGCGACGAGCCGCGCCCGGACGCCCAGGCGGGGGTGGCCGCGCTGCGGGCACTCGGCATCGCGAGCGTCATGCTGACCGGCGACAACGGCCGCACCGGCCGCGCGATCGCCGACGCGCTCGGCATGGAAGTGCAAGCCGAGCTGCTGCCGGAGGACAAGGCCGCGGCCGTGGCGGCCCTCAAGGCGCGCGGCCCGGTCGCGATGGTCGGCGACGGGATCAACGACGCCCCCGCCCTGGCGACGGCGGATGTCGGCATCGCGATGGGCGGCGGCACCGACGTCGCGCTGGAGACGGCGGACGCGGCGCTGCTGCGGAGTTCGGTCACCGGCGTGGCCGACCTCGTGGGCCTCTCGCGGGCCACGATGGGCAACATCCACCAGAACATCGCCTTCGCCCTGGGCCTCAAGGCGATCTTCCTGGTCACGACCTTGCTCGGGATCACCGACCTCTGGGTCGCGGTCCTCTCCGACACCGGCGCGACCGCCCTGGTGACGCTGAATGCGTTGCGCCTGCTGCGCTACCGCGCGCGGCGCTGAGCGGGGACAGGGGGATGCGCGGTACCATCGCCACCGTCGGTATCGTCGGGACACAGCGGGCGCGTCGCCGTCTGGTGCTGTGCGTCGCCGCCCTCGCGTTGCTGCTCGCGCACCAGGCCTTCGCCGCCGGAGACCATCGGGACGGGGCGGACGGCATCTCCATGGTCGCGGGCGCGTTGTCGGCGGCCCTGCTCGCGAGCGACGCGGATCGTGTCGGCGCGGCGACGGACCTGCCGGACGTGGTCGCGAGCCTGTCCGGCCCGGACGCGCCCGCCGCGCTCCGCGAGGCCTGCCCCGCCCATCAGGGCACCCTCCCCGTGCCCGCGCCGGGACTCGACGCCGCCGTCCTCGTGGCGCGTCACCCCGGTGCGACCGTCGACCGTCGCCACGCCGCGGCGCACCCCCCGCGCGCCGCCGATCCCCGCCGCCGCCGCGCCCTCCTCCAGGTCTTCCGCAACTGAGCCGCCCGTGCGGCGCACGCCCGTCGCGCGGTCCACGGCGAGCGATTCCATGCGAAAGCGGAGGGTGGCACCTATGGCACACGATCACGGTCACGCGCACGGCGGGCACGGGCACAGCCACGCCCCGGCGAACTTCGGGAAAGCCTTCGCCATCGGCATCGCGCTCAACTCCGGCTTCGTCGTCGTCGAGGCGACGTTCGGGATCCTCTCCCATTCCCTGGCGCTCGTCGCCGATGCCGGGCACAATCTCAGCGATGTGCTCGGGCTCTTCCTGGCCTGGGGGGCGAGTATCCTGGTCCGCCGGCGGCCGACGGCCCGGCGTACCTATGGCCTGCGCCGCAGCTCGATCCTGGCGGCGCTGTTCAACGCCGTCTTCCTCCTCATCGCCATCGGGGCGATCGCCTGGGAGGCGGTCGGGCGCTTCGCCCACCCGCAGCCGGTCGCCGGGGGCACCGTCATCTGGGTGGCGCTCGTCGGCATCGCCGTCAACACGGCAACCGCGCTGCTGTTCATGGCGGGCCGCAAGGACGACCTCAACATCCGGGGGGCCTTCCTGCACATGGCGGCCGACGCCGGGGTCTCGCTGGGGGTCGTCCTCGCCGGTATCGCGATCCTCTTCACCGGCTGGCGGTGGCTCGACCCGACCGTGAGCCTGGCGATCGTCGCGGTGATCCTGGTCGGCACCTGGGGGCTCCTGCGCGACTCGGTCAACCTGGCCCTCGACGCGGTGCCGGAGGGGATCGACACCGCCGCCGTCACGGCCTACCTGGCGGCCCTCCCTGGCGTGACCGAGGTCCACGACCTGCACATCTGGGCGATGAGCACGACCGAGACGGCGCTGACCGCGCACCTGGTGATCCCCGACGGGCGGGACGGGGATGCCCTGCTCGCCCGCACCTGCGCGGCGCTGCACGACCGTTTCGGCATCGAGCACGCCACCATGCAGATCGAGCACGGCGACCCGGCCCACCCGTGCGGCCTCGCCCCGGCGCACACGGTCTGACCGGGTCCTCTGGCTGCGGGCACCGCCGACCCATCGGTGTACCCGGAGCATGGGCGACCGCAGGGCCGGCGGGTGTTGGCGCGTCGCATGCTCGGGCGTGCGACGTCCGGGGCCGCCCGCCGACAGGATACTGCGCATGCGCGCCGCCACCTTGGCGTGGCTCGTCGGCGGGATCACGCTCGCCGGATTCGCTGAATCACGCGCGATGCCGCGTCGCACGCCGGCGGTCGCCGCACTCTTTCGCGCGAGCGCGGCGGACACCGCTCACCGTCGGTGCCGCGGAGGTGCTGGTCGACTTCCTGTTCCTGGCGGGCCTCGGGGTGCGCGAGATGGCCGCCACGCTGCCGGTGCTGGTTTTACCCATGGCCCGGCTGGGTCGGGCGGACCGCGCGAGCGCGGGCACCGCCGCCGCGTCGTGACCGGGTCGTGCCGACGCCGTCGTGGCGCGGGCTTCCGTGGTCGTCGAGCGGGGTATCGATGTCGCGTGCCCGACGCGGGCACGGTCGGTAGCAGTCGGGGCCTCGTCGGCGCAGCGGGTTAGGATGACGATACCCCGCACGGCAGGGGCCGGGCGCGGGGACGACCGGCGGGGCGGATAGGCCGGAGATGATCGAAGAGCGGCTGATCTGAGGAATCCGGCGCGGGGAGACCGATCCCCGTGCGCCCACGGCCGCTGGAGCGGGGAGACCGATCCCCGTGCGCCCACGGCCGCTGGAAAGGAGGGCGCGGTGGCATCCGGTTTATTCGCCCAGGTGATGACCTACACCTTGATCCCCGTGGCGGCCACGATCATCGGTGGGACGGTCGCCGCTTTCCGGACGCCCGGGCCGCGGCTTCGGAGCGGGGTACAGCACTTCGCGGCCGGGGTCGTCTTCGCCGCCGTCGCGGTCGAGCTGCTCCCGGACGTCGTGCATGAGCGCGCCCCCCTCCCGGCGATCGTCGGCTTCGCCCTCGGGGTCGCGACGTTGCTCGCCGTCAAACGGCTCACCGAACGCTTCGGCGGGGTGGAGGGGGCGGGCGCAGGGAAAATTGCCAGCGCCACGAGCCTGCTCGCCGCGCTCGGCATCGACATCGGGATCGACGGCCTCCTGCTCGGCATCGGCTTCGCGGCGGGGGCGAAGCAGGGGATCTTGCTGACGATCGCGCTCACGCTCGAGCTGCTCTTCCTGGGGCTCGCCGCCGCCGCGGCGCTCGGCGGGGCGGGCGCGTCGCGCGGCCGGGTGATCGGGACCACGGTCGGCCTGGCCCTGGTGCTCCTCGTCGGCGCGGCGGCGGGTGCGCTGCTGTTCGGTGGCCTCACCGGTGCCGCCTTCGAGGCGGTGCTCGCATTCGGCGTCGCCGCCCTGCTCTACCTGGTGACCGAGGAGTTGCTGGTCGAGGCGCACGAGGTCCCCGAGACGACGGCGATCACCGCCGCCTTCTTCGTCGGTTTCCTCCTGCTGCTCGTCATCGACATGGTGACCTGAGCGCTGGCCGGTGGCGCGACATACCGCGTGGGAAACGACGCCACAGGAAATCGGTGCGCCCGCTCGATCGCCCGCCGAGGGGACAGAATAGGTCGATGCGATAGGGCCAAGCGCATCCGTGGTGGTACCGCGCGACAGCTGGGCAGAACAGGCGGTGGATGTTGATGGGACGATGACTGTTCATTCTCCTGGTGACCGCGCTCGTGCTGGTCGGCCTCTTCTTCCTCCGCCACCCGCGCCTGCCCGGCGGGGCGGCGGAGTCCCGCACCATCCCGGTCACGATACGGGCGGGGGCGATAGCGTCACGCTGGCGATCACGAGCGATCGCGCGCGCGATTTCCATCTGCACGGCTACGGTCTGGAGCGCCGCCTGGATTCGGGGTCGCGACGACGCTCACCTTCCCGGCCACCCTGACCGGGCGCTTCGCCATCGAGGATGAGGGGGCGAGCGCGGCACTCGGGGCGCTGATCATCGGCCCGCGCCGCGTCGGCGCATCCTCGCCCTGGCCCCGCAGGCCGCGCAGGCGCACGGCTTCGAGCAGCGCTACGACCTGCCGTGCCGCTCTGGCTGTACCTCTACGGCGCGGCGGCGGCGGTCATCCTCTCCTTCGCCGCCGTCGCCCTCTTCGTCGGACAGGGACGCGCGACCGACCGCTACCCGCGCTATAACCTGCTCCGGCTACGCCCCTTCCGACGGGTCTTCGGCAACGCATACTTCCTCGGCGGCGTGCGCCTGCTGTCGGTCGCGCTTGTCGAAGTACCGCGGCCTCGAAGCTTGGTAGCAGAGCCCCTCGCTGATCGAGGGGCTAGACGATTACAGCATGGTGTGGCCGATCGCGAGCGCCGCTCTCTTCTATTGCCCCGACGCGCGGCGCTGCGGCGGTACTCGGCGCGCAGACAGGTCCATTGGACAGCCTGGTCGCTTGGTTCGCTCGCTCCGGCGCTTGTCATTGCTCCCGTGTTTCCCGGCCGCATCCCAGCTCACGGAGTAAATTCCCGGCCGTCGGGCAACGCGTGAGGTCGAGACCAGTTCCGCGATCGGAAACCTGGCGCTTCGCTTGCCCATCCCCGGGATGGTGTCCCGCTACGCCACCGCATACGCAGGAGGGCGCACGAGCGGGCGCTCCGCCGACCCGTCGTTCGCCTCCCCCAGCAACACGGTGAACCCCGCATTGATCTCGGCGATGAGCGCGTCGAGGCTGGCCGTATCGGACGATGGAACAGTATGGTCGAACATGCTTGCCTCCTCGGCACCGACGACCGCGATGCCATCTGGCCTCTGTGCGCGTGGCGTTCGCGGGGGACACGCGCCGCCGAGCGAGACGTCACCGGCCTCGCCCGCCCGGCATCCGGCGCATCATGTCGCGCATCGCGCCGCTGGCGGCGCGCGTGCTCGCCTCGCCGTACCAGGCCTGGAGGTAGCCCTCTATCTCCGTGATCTCGGCCGACTGGCCGGCGATGATCTCCCGCGCCAGCCCCTTCAACTCATCGTGCTGGGCGTTTGTGAGGGCATCCTGGGCCATGTCGATCGCCAGTTGGTGGTGCGGGATCATCATCCGCAGGAACATGCGGTCGGTCCCATCGCCGCCCATCATGCCCGTGCCATCGCCGCCCATCATGCCGCCGCTATCGCCGCCCATCATGCCGCCCATGCCACCGACGGACGCCGGGGCGTCGGGATACCATTGCTGCCGCCAGGCGCGCATTTGGTCGACCTGACGCTGCTGCCCGGCGATAATCCGTTGGGCCAGGTCGCGTAGCTCCGGTCGGGACGAGTCGGCGACCATGCCCCGAGCCGACATGATTGCCCCCTCATGGTGCATGATCATCTCGTCGAGGAAGCGCAGATCATACGGCGCGGACGGGTCGCCGACCCCCATGAAGGGATCGTTGCCGGTCGCCGCCAGGGCCACCCGCCACGGCAACGCCTCGGCACCACGGGCGAGCGCCACCCCGCCGATCCCGACCGTGGCCGCGAGCAGCGCGGCCACCATCGTTATCCAGAATCGTTGGCGTCGTTTCAGGCGTGTTCCTTCCTCTCGGGAAGGGGTCCGACCATGCCCTGCGCGGCTCCTGGCCCCGGGCTCTGGTCGTACCGCCACCAATGGTAGCCTTCGTCGCGTGCTACCGCCATCAGGGCATGCCGCCCGCGCTAGAACAGCGGCGTCTCGTCGGCCAGCGCCCGTTGGCGCTGCTGGTACTCCTCCTCGTCGATCTCGCCGCGCGCGAAGCGCTCGCGCAGGAGGGCGAGGGCGCGATCCCCGGTCGCCCGACGCGGGGTGGCCGGGGCCGGTCCGGTGTGCCCGAAGCCGCGCACGGCATAGACGATCAACCCGACCACGATGACCCAGAAGGCGAGCATCCCCACCATCCCGACGAGCCCCCAGCCCCAACTGCTGGTGCAACCACCCATCATCCCCATCGCTCTCCTCCTCGGCGGACCTGCCCGGTCATACGGCGCAGGGAGACGGGTTCAGCCCGACCCTACCCCGCGAGTATGCGGCATACTCCTCAAGGCACGATGCGCCGAAACGTCAAGATTCGCTCAAGGGCGGGCTCGGGTCCGTGGCAAGGTGATCGTGACCGTCGCCCCGCGCCCCGGCCCCGGACTCTCGATGCGGATGGTGCCTCCCTGTGCCTCGATCAGCGCCCGCGCGATCGTCAGCCCGATGCCACTCCCGCCGCTGGCGCGCGAGCGCGAGCGATCGGCACGGTAGAAGCGCTCGAAGAGGTGGGGGAGGTGCTCGGGGGCGATACCGCTGCCGGTGTCGGTCACGCGCAGCGCGACCCGCCGCTCCCCCGCCGCGGCACCGAGGGTGACCGTCCCGCCGGCCGGGGTGTAGCGGAGCGCATTGCCGAGCAGGTTGACGAGCACCTGCAACGTCCGGTCGGGGGCGGCCAGCGCGGCCGGCACGGCCGGGGCGACGTCCAGGGCCAGCGTGACGTCGGCGGCCGCGAACTGGGGCGCCATCCGCGCCGCGGCGCGCTCGAGCAATTGCCGGGCTTCGAGGGGGACGGGGTGGAGCGGGATCTCGCGCGACTCGGCGCGGGAGAGTTCCTGCAGATCGTCCACGAGGCGACGCAGGCGACCCGCCTCGCCGTGGAGTTGTGCCCAGAGCGCCGGGGCGGGCACCACGACCTCGTCGAGCAACCCTTCCATGTAGCCCTGGATCGTCGCCAGCGGGGTCCGCAGTTCGTGGGCCACATCCGCGAGCAGGGCCAGACGCTGCCGCTCGGTCTCCTCCAGCGCCGTGGCCAGCGCGTTGAAGCTTGCGGCCAGCGCGCCCAGTTCGTCCCCCCCACCAGCGCCGACGCGCTCGCCGTAGCGCCCCGCGGCGAGCCGCGCGCTGGCGCGCGCGATGTCGCGGATCGGCGCGGTGATCCGGCGGCTCACGACGACGGCGGTGAGGAGGGCCGTGGCGGTCGCCGCCGCGCTGGCGACCGCCACGGCGCGGAACAGCGCATCGGCGAGGGCCGCGGTCAGCTCGGCACGGGTGGCCGGGGACAGCCCGGCCATGCCCGTTATCCCCGGCATGTCCCGCACGGCCCGGTCGAAGAAAGCGGGTCCGCCCAGCAGGACGGCCAGGATGACCGTCAGCGCCCCCACCGCGACGACGAGCAGATAGGACAGCAGGAGCTTGGCAGCGATGCTGCGCGCGATCCGCTCGCCCGCCCGCGTGCCCGTGCGCGTCATGATGGGCGCGGTCCCCAGCGATAGCCGACGCCGCGGACGGTCTCGACGTAGACCGGATCGGCGGGGTCGGCCTCCAGCTTCCGACGCAGGTTGGAGATGTGCACATCGACGACATGCGCGTCGCCATAGGCTTCGTCGCCCCAGATCGACTCCAGCAGTTGCTCGCGCGTGAAGACCCGCCGCGGATGTGCGGAGAGGTGCCGGGCCAGCGCGAACTCCAGCGGGGTCAACGCGACCGGTGTAGCGCCCCGGCGTATCTCGTGCGCGCCCTCGTCGATGGACAGCGCGCCGAATCGTCGGAGGGGCGGGGGGAGCGCGACGCCCATCGGCAGGCCGCCCCGCGGTCGGCGCAGCATCGCCTTGATGCGGGCGACCAGCTCCCGGGGCGAGAAGGGCTTGGTCAGGTAGTCGTCGGCCCCCAGCGCGAGGCCGACGAGCTTGTCGAGCTCCTCCGCGCGCGCGGTCAGCATGATGATGTACGGATCGGCGAACGTGCGGAGCTGGCGGCAGACCTCCAGGCCATCGAGCTCCGGGAGCATCAGGTCGAGCACGACGACGTCGGGCCGCTCGCGCCGGGCCAGGTCGAGGGCCGCCCGCCCATCATGGGCGCGCAGGACGCGATAGCCCTCCTGTGCGAGATAACCGGCGATGAGTTCGACGAGCGCCCGCTCGTCGTCGACGACCAGGATCGCTGGGACGCTCAACCGCCACCCACCCTTCGTTCCTGGACAGGCGGCCCCACCAGCGGCCCGTTGTTCTTCATCGCAGGCCACGCGCGACCAGATATGTCGGCGGGATGACCTGTGCTCGCAAGAACCGCGCCTATCGACCGGGCGTAGCATCGACACGCCGGCATGCGCCCGGCAACGCTGTCGCCCGGTGGTCCCCCCACGGCATACGGCCCTGGCGAACCGGACGTTGGCCAGCAGCACGAGCGGCACCGGGCCGCACCGCCCATCTTCCGCCCGTGAAGAGCAGCGGCAGCGCCGTGACCGGCGGCACCTACTCCAGAGCGATGGAGGGCGGGTCACGCGCGCCCCGCACCCATCCACCGCCCGCAGTCGCACGGCGGCGCATACGCCACGCCCGGCCCAGGCCTCATTCGTTCTCCATGCGCTCCCCTTGTTTAGGCGAGGGGGGTCTGTCGGACAACCGGCGTGGGTAGCGCCGCACGCCGCAAGGCCTGTACCATCGCTGGTCGTAGGGTCGCGTAGGGTCCGTAGGGTCCGTAGGGTCGCGCAGGGTCGCGCAGGGTCGAGAACAGGGTGCCCCAGACCGCGAATTATCGGTGCGAGACAAGCAATAGGGCTCCTGCGCCCTCGGGTTGGTTGCCTCGCGGGCACTGGCACTCGACCGATCCTTGGTATGTCGGGACTGGCGTATTGCGCCGCAGCCTACCATTGACGATGGTACTATGGCCGGGTACACTTCCGCCCGAGCGGTGACCAGCGCTGCGACTGCGGAAGCGGCCGCGCATTCGTTCGGCTGAGCAGAGACGTGGCGCGAGCATCTCCCGGGGCCGACACGAGCGACCTCCAGGTCCGATACGGCGAGGCGCGTGCGCGTGAGTTGGCGCGTGGCCTGCCTGATCGCGGTGAGCGGGCGAATACCGTGTGGTGGCGTGGGTGCGGGCGGGGTAGCGGCTGCCGCCGCTCCGGCGACGGATCGCGGCGGGGGATGATGGGCTCGCAGGGCGCGGGGTAGGCGGCGAGACCGCCCGGGTGCGGCGCCGCTACGACGCGGTCGCCGGCCGGTACGACCGGCTCATCGGGGTCGCCGAGCGGCTGCTCTTCGGCGACGGCCGCCGCTGGGTCTGCGCGCAGGCGCGGGGGGAGGTGCTCGAAATCGCGGTCGGCACCGGGCGCAAGCTGCCCTGCTATCCGCCCGGCGTCCGGCTGACGGGGATCGAGCTGGGCCCGGCGATGCTGGCGATCGCACGCCGCCGCGCCGCCGACCTGCGGGAGGGGGACGCGCAGGCGCTCGATTTCCCGGACGGGCGGTTCGACACGGTGGCCTGCACCCTCGGCCTCTGCACGATCCCCGACGACCGCCAGGCGGTGGCCGAGGCGGCGCGGGTGCTGCGCCCCGGAGGGGTATCTGCTGCTCCTCGAACATGTCCGCAACCCGGTCCGGCCCGTGCGCGCCGTCCAGCGGTTCCTCCATCCGCTGGCTGTCCGCCGCGAGGCCGACCAGCTGCTGCGCGAGCCGCTGGAGCACGTCGTGGCGGCGGGCCTGGTGGTCGAGCGGCTCGCGCGCAGCAAGTGGGGGAGCGTCGAGCGGCTGGCCGCGTGAAAAGCGGCCTGAGGTCGCGCCGACAACGGTGATCGGACGGCGATGACCCGGGCGATGCCCGGAGGAAGCGGAGGTGACAGAGTGATAGGTGGAATGATGCTACTGATGCTGCTCCCTGGGGTGCTCCTGCTCGGCAGCCTGGTGGCGCTCGTCGCGTGGGCACTGCGCCAGGGGGCGCGGCGGGATCGGGTGGCGGGGCCGGTGGACGATCCCGCGCTGGCGACCCTTCGGCAGCGCTACGCTGCGGGCGAGCTCAGCCGGGAGCACTATCGCCAGCTGGTGGCGGACCTGGGCTCCCGAGACGAGTCCCCCTGACGCCGCTATCCGGTGCGCGGCTCCGCTCCAGCATGGCGGCCAGTGCCGGGCGCATGCATCCCCTACGGGGCGGTAGGGCGCGGGAGCGGCGACGATACCATTGCCGGTAGTATCACGCCTTTGTATGATGACCATGAGCGGCGACATGGCGGGGTATCCCAGTGCGGTACCGCGCCATGCCGGGAGAGCATCGATGGCACGCAGCATCCCCGCGCCGCGCCCACGGCGCGGCCAAACGAAGGCGACACGGGCGCGGGCACGGCCCGGTCCTGTCGGGCGTCGCCTGCCGACGCTCGCGGTCGCCCTGGTCGTGATCGCGCTCGTCGGCGGGTTCCTCGCCCTCCGCGCGCGGGGGGCCGACGGCGCGGCGCTCGCGACCCTCACCACCGGCGACTTCCACGCCCTGGCCTTCAGCCCCACCGACCCCGATGTCGCCTTCTTCGGGCATCACGACGGGATCCAGCGTAGCGACGACGGCGGTCGGACCTGGTCGGCACTGGTCGACCGGCGCGGCTTCGACGCGATGAACGTGGCCGTCAGCCGCGCCGACCCCGGCCGGCTCTACCTCGCCGGCCACGACGTCTTCCAGACCAGCGCCGATGGCGGTGCCACCTGGCAGCCGGTGGCGCACAACCTGCCGGGGA
>JAABUM010003199.1_pt1 | contig 20690 bp, 24 predicted proteins | sample 5559161 | NCBI WGS metagenome assembly JAABUM01 (sample SAMN10711868, study PRJNA513369) | rock metagenome | isolation source: Antarctica rocks | place: Antarctica: Victoria Land, Siegfried Peak nord
AGGCCATCAGCCTGGCAGCGCACCTCCAGGGGCAGGGGCGGACGCAGCCGGCGGGTCACCACCCCGGTCCATCGTGCTCCAGGGTCTGGCGCTGCTGGTCCATACTCTCCGGCGTCTGCTGATCCCAGCTCCAGCCGCACCAGGCCTGAGCATCGGGGCGCAGGCGGACTACCCGCACCGCCGTGGTGCGCCGCCCCTGTGTGGCCAGCACGCCAGCCAGCCGCGCCGCCCGGGCGCCCACCGCCGTAGCGTCGGTCTCCCAAAGGCCCACCGGGGCAACCCGCAGCGGACCGAGATCGCTGGCGTAGAGCGACAGGGCGGTCACAGCCGCCGTGGGCGGACAGTGGACCAGCAGAGCCAGGGCTGCCCGCTGCAGAGCGAGGGGGTCACCCAGAGGCGGCCAGTGCCGCGCCTGCTCCACCTGGCGGGTGCCACCGTCGCATTCCAGGCACAGCACAAGGCGGGCGGCGGCCAGCCCAGCAGCGGCCAGGTCGTTGGCCAGCCTGCTACAGAGCCGGGTGAGCAGCCGCTGCAGGACGACGCTATCGGCCACGCTCTCCTCATACCGTTCCGTGACCTGTCTGCAGAGCGGCGCGGACCACGCTCGCAGCGGCTCGTGCTCGCCCCGAACTCGTCGCCAGGCGGCCAGCACATCCGACCCGAAGCGCAGCGCCAGGGCAGCCAGCGGCAGCGCCCCCAGCGCGCCGGCGGTGGTGATGCCCACATCGCGCAAGGTGGTCACCGCCGACGCGCAGAGGCCCAGCGCCGGGTCATCCAGCGGCAGAGCGGCCAGGAAGGCGGCCGCCTCTGGATCCTCACGGACCATCGGGGCGCCATGCGGTCCCTGGCGCTCGGCGCAGGCCAGGGCGATCAGCCGGGTGGGGCCAGCGCCCGCCCACGCCTGCAGGCCCTCCGCGGCGAGGGTGTCCAGCGCCCGCTGACAAATGGCCGTGGGGGGACCCCACAGGCGCTCCAGCCCGTGGCCCTCCAGGCAGGCCGTCCCCCGCTGGCGATCCGCCTCCTCGACCACGGGGGAGACGGTGGCCAGCGCCCGCAGCGCCGTCTCCCACAGCCAGGCCTCGCCCGGAGAGGGAGGGCAGAGTGCCAAGGTGGGACAGAGCAACCGCGCCTGGGCGGGCGTCTGCCCGGCGACACAGCCCGCCGCGGCGGCGTGGGGACACACAGCCAGCAGCCGACCCTCCCCCATAATGGCTAGCGGCGTTGCGCGGGTGGCCGGGCTACTCCACCACAGCGCCTGCACGGGCAGCGGGGGCGACAGCACAACGGCCACAACCAGCGCGGGAGTCGCTGGTTGGCCCAGGCCACCCTGTGGCCCCCGCTTTGCCCGACGCCGGGCTCCTGCCGCGTTCTGGGTGGGGCCTCGGGAGGGCCGGCTCATCCGGCCCGCTCCAGACCAGCAGGCGGGGCGCTGGGCAGGCGGCGCTCCCAGACGGCGCGCACGTCGGCTTCAAGGGTGGCGGCTAGCGTGGGGTCGGCTTCAAGGGTGGCGGCGGCGCGCTCGGTGGTCCGCCCCAGGACCACACCGCCAGCCAGCAGACCCAGAGGCGTGTGCGCCACGCAGCCGCAGGCCTCAGCCAGGGCGATCAACTCCGCCGCGCGCCGGGGACCACCGGCTTCGATCTCCAGGGTGACGGACCCGCCACACGGGCTGGCATGGCGTCTGACTGCTGTCGCCGTGCTGCACAGGCTGGCCACATCTCCATAGGGGGTAAACCGTACCCCGGCGGGAGCGAGGGCGATGCGCAGCGCGGCCACCCGTGCCACGGCGGCCCCACCGACCGTGGCCCGTGGCGCGGCCGTGGCCAGAGTCGCGGCGTCTGTGCCCTCGGGGAGGGGCAGCGGCAGGTTGGTCATCAGCAGCGCTGTGCGTCGGCCTCGCAGCGCCGTGGCCAGGCGAGTCAGGCGCCGCTCCAGGGACCCGGACGCCCAGCCCGCGCCGGGCAGGATCAGCAGGCCATTGAGCGAGGTCAGGGTCAGCAGGTCCAGCGCCCCGCAGCGGGCCAGCGCCCCCAGAACATCCCAGGCCGCAGCCGCGCCCGCCGGATAGGCCAACAGCAGGCGCGTGAGGTCCACGCCCACTGCCTGGAGCGCATCAGGATCGGCGGCGTTGTCGGCGTCCACCAGCAGCGCCAGCCCCCCGGCGCGTTGGCAGGCGGCCAGCGCCGCGTAGGCCAGCGTCCCCTTGCCCGTGCCATCGGGGCCAGCGATCTCGCTGATCTGGCCGCGTGGCAGCCCCCCGGTCAGCAGATCCAGGCTCAGCGAGCCGGTGGACAGCGCGCCAGCCCCCGTAGCGCCGACTAGAGCTGGCGCATCGGCGGCCATGCGGATGATTCGGTCCCCGTAGCGCTGCCGGAGAGCGGCAACGGCATTCTCCAGAGCGGCCCGGCGTGCGACAACGCGCGACAGCTCACGTCTATTTCCCATCTGCACCTTCACCGCATATTAATAGAACTAATGTCCTATGTTTTACGCCGCGCTGTGCTGGTTTGTCAAGAGGGTAGTGCGACCATTGATGGCATCTGCGCCACTTAACCTACAAAGCGAGAGGGGGCGCGTCACATTGCATTTAGCAGGCTATGGCCCACATGGAGAGTACAAACGAGTCAGGGGCAGGGCACCCATCGTCTCCCCGGCCATGCTTTTCTGGCTGGCTTGAACGCGCCTGTGTGGCGTCACCGCCCTGGTGAGAGCGTCTGTCTCCAAGGCCTGCCCCGGACTTTGTCGTCCTCCCCTTTACGTGGTGGTGGCCAGCGCGATAGCTCGGCGCTGTTGCGGCCATAGATCAGCGGGCAGCGCATCGAGCGGCCAGGGCCGCCAGCCGGTGACCTCCAGGCTGGGCTGAAACACACCCTCCACCTCGACGCGGTAGTACAGCTGCACACTCCGATCATGCGTCTCAGAGTGGATCAACCGCACGCTCACCACGTCCAGCCGCAGTTCCTCCCAGAGCTCACGCCGCAAGCCCTCAGCGGGCTGCTCATGCCGCTTGAGGGTCCCACCCGGCAAACGCCACTGGCCGTGGTCATGCGGATGCAGCGCCAGCAGCACATGGCTGTCGTGGCGCGGCACGATGGCGTACGCAGCCACGATCCAGTGGGCGTTCACCCGCCACAGGACCACCCGCCGCGCTCGCCGCGGGAGATAGCGCCAGATCAGGAGCAGGAGGTAAGACAGCGCGCGCATCCCTGTAGTATATGGGAAGCGCGCCACCACACGCCGTCCCACCAGCGCCACTGAGGCACGCTGACCCCGGCGGTAACGCGTCGGGAGGGCCGAGGAGGACAGACCATGAGCGTGGAGGGGGAGCAGGCGGAGGACGAGGACAGGCCCCAGGACGATGACCTGGGCCGCCTGGGAACATGGGACGCGCTCCTCTGTGCGCTGCTCATCGTGGGCGGCTGGTGCGCCACCCATGACCGCTCTGCTGGGGTCCGCAGCCCTCGTCGGGTGGGTGGCCCGTGGGGTGGCCACCGTTCTCTGGGGCGGCGTTGGGGTCGCCAGCGCGTCGCGCAGGGACGGGAACATGGTCCTGTGCAGATGGGTGCGGTGGCCCCTCAGGGCGCGCGCCAGCTACTGGATGGTCACGTGGCCCGTGTCCTGGGCTGTGCGCCCCCGCAGGGTACAGCGCACCGTCACCGTGGCCAGCCCGGGCGTGCGCGTGCGCGGTGTCCAGGTCCAGGAGACCAGGCCACCCGACCCAGCGACCCGCGCCTCCCCCAGCGCCCGCGCCGTCGAGGCTGACCCGGAGGCATAGACCACACGGACGGTGCAACTGGCCCTCTGGTCCGTGGTCACGGCAATCGTGGTCGGTGTGCCCGCGCGGGTCGGATCTGGAGACACGGAGACGCGGACCAGGACGGTCCCGTGCCCAGTGGGGAGCGGTGTGGCCACGGCGACACCGCGAGCGACGGGCACCGTGGCCACACCGCTCCCCGTCCCGCCGGCGTCCTCCGCTCCGGTGGCCAGGTCGATCCATGTCCCCTGCCGCTCGACGGCGATGCGCAGGATGGGGTGGATCTCCCACAGCGTCTCCCGCGTCTTGCCCGCCTGCTCAGGATGCTCCTGGTCCATCATCAGCCAGCCGGAGAGACGCACGTGCTGGCCAGCCAGGGCCAGGATCCGGCGCTCGGCGCCCCAACCGGGATTGTGGGCCACCATGCGCGGGGTGATCTCGGCAATCAGGCTCTGCGCCCTGGTGTCGCTGGCGGCGGCGCCCAACCACGTGTGATAGTCCCGGCTGGTCGCGTCATGGCAGTTTGTTGACTCCGGCCCCTCATGGCGCAGCTTGAGCCAGTAGCCCTCAACCACAACGGGCGGTCCTTCGTTCTGGGACACACGCGCCTGATCCTGAGGCTCCCAGTCCGCGCGCCGCGCCTTCTCCACGGCACGAGGCCAGGTCAGGGAGAGGAGCGCGGGGAGCGACGTGGCTCGCCAGCGTCCTATGTCAATGCGATTCTTGAGCAGGTTCAGGGCTGCCCTCCTGTCGCCGCCATCGCCGGCAGGAGGGCAGCCCTGATAGGTTTCCTGGCTGGGTGGGGGAGAGGTCGCCACGAACGGCGTAGCCCCTGTACCTGGCCGGGCTGAGACGGTCAGAGCAAGCCCGACCAGCAGGAGCGCCAACAGGACCGGGAGGAGTGTCGCCCTCCGGTGGCGCGGAGCGGCCATCATGCGCTTCCTCCTCTCCCCCTTCGTGTGCTGCCTGTTCACCCGCGACGCCAGCATCCTACAGCCACATGGGTTCCGCTGGCGACCACAGCCACCCGCTGCGCACCGTGTCCTGGGGCGACAGCAGGGCGCCCCACCAGCACGGCGCGACACAGCCAGAACACGCGCTCACGGCACGCAGTCACGACGCTTGTTCCGCCCACGGTTCCTGGCGCCAGAACGCGGTCACCGTACAGCAAGGGCACACTTCGCCACGACATGGGGTACATATACGTGCAGCAATCTTGGCCTTTAATTAGTCGCTTAAGAGGCTCTGTTATGTCTATGCACCAGAGGTGTGAGGGCACGAGACCCAGGCTAGAAAAGGCCAAAACTACTGCAAACATGTGTACCCCATGTCATGGCGAAGTATGCAGCAAGGGCGCGTCCCCGCTCTCCGTACGCGCCGCTCCCTGCACACCCCGCGTGCCGTGACGATCGCCCGGCGCACGCCAGCGTCCGGCGTGCGCCCGTCTTCCAGCACCCACCATCGTTCCTGCGCGTGGCGATGCAGGGCCAGAAACACAGGGATCGCGCCACACCACGGGAGAGCAGACGCCTACTCCTGGCCACAGCCCGTGTCGCGGCACACCAGGTGCAGGCGGTATGCTGTGCGCGGGAGGGCCTGCGCCCTGCGGCTGCCCGTGCGGCGCGACACGCCACCGCTGGGCGCGGGACGGCAGACGACCCGGCAGGCCCTGGGAGGAGAACAGAGACGATGAGCCTGTATGCTGAGGCCCGCGCCTGGTGCGCCGATGATGGCCCGCTGGCGCCCGTGCTGGACAGCGCTCTGGTTATTGATGCCACCAGCGTGGCCCACGCCTATTTCCGCCTGCACACCGGGGACCAGTGGTCGGTCGCCGTGTGCTGCCGCCATCTGGTCCCGCCCGCGCCGGCCACCTTCGTCTGGACCCGCGCCCCAGAGGCCATCGTCCGTGACCGCTCTGGAGCGACGCCGTGGGACACCCACTCCCCAGCACGCATGTGGGGCGTCCTGTTCGCCGCGCTGGACCTGACGGGTGTGACCCGGGCAGAGCTCCGCGCCATCGCCGCCGGGTACCAGGCTGCCCTAGACGCACAGATGGGCCGCGCAGGTGTGCATGCGCGGCGAGCGCTGGAGGCACGGTCATCCGTAGGGCTGGACTCCTGGTCGCCCGCCGACCGGTTGTTGGTGGAGACAGGGCTCTGCCGGGCGCGCGTTCTGGACGGGCTGCTGGCCTGGACCGCGCCGACTCTGGACGAGCGGCGTGTCTACCAGGCCATCGGCAGCGGAGTGCTGCCCCGCTATGCCGTCGGCTCGTGGCTGTGGATGCGCGATGGCGCTGGTGAGACGTGGCCGCTGTGGACTGGCGCCTTCTGGGTGGACGCCGGTGGGGGCGTGCGCGACGCCGCGGGGTTGTGGCTCCATGGGGAGCCCCTGGGACAGGCCGACGACACGGCGCCGGACGCGGGGCCCCGGCTGGCCGCCCAGGCTGTGGGGCTCTACCTGCCGCTCTTGTGGGCCCTGGAGCACATCGCCACCGGCGCCGTGACGCTCTCTCCAGGTGAGGGGCGACTCCGCCGCACCAGCGCTGTCTCGGCCACAGAGGGGCGGGGATGACGCGGCGACGCCTCCGTGCGGTGGGAGCGTTGCTGCCCCGGCCTGTCCAGACCCGGCTCGGCTGGCTCCTGCCTCCCACACGCAGCGGCACGGTGGGCGCTCGCATCCTCGTGGAGCAGGAGAGCCTCCTGGGAGCTGGCCACCCCGAGCAGTGCCGACGGCGTGCGAGCCACGAGAACCGGGGGATACGCGTGACACGCGGGCGGCTGGCCCGCCCGGAGCACGCACGACTCCCGCTCACCCGCGACGACCAGGCCGCGTGCCGGGGGAATCATCCGCCCCTCCCCTGAGATCGCCTCAGCAGACCTGCCGCCCTGCCAGGCCGTGCCCGGGGCCGCCCCGCAGGCTCCGGAGGGTTAGAGGACATAGACGCTGTCGTTGCCCCATCGCCCCACCAGGCGCAGGCGCCGCGCGGTTGCTCCGCGGTCGATGCGCTCTGCCGTCGCCCGACCCACCCACGCCCCGTGGACGATGACATAGCGCACGCGCCACCCGCGCAGCAGGGTCAACGATCGCGCGGACGGGAAGCTCCGCAGCACAGGCAGCAGGCGCTCATATCCCGGGGGAGAGAAGCCGCCCGTGCCGTTGACGATCGGGCGCCAGTGATACGTGGAGTAGTACATCATCAGGCATTGCTGCGACCACACCTGCCGTGTGTCCAGCCCAATCGGCAGCTCCAGCACGGCGGTGGCAGGGGGTTGGTGGGCCAGCCAGCGGTAGACCGGGGGGATCGCGGCGCCGACGGCCACCCGCGGCATGGCCACGGGACTGAGGGCATACTCCAGCAGGACCACCGCGCCCAGTGCAGCCCACACCAGGGGGAGGGCTCTGCCCCGAGAGAGCGCCTGGGGCAGACGCGACACCACGGTGGCCGCGCCCCAGGCGGCCACCACAGCCAGGCAGAGCCCGGCGACGATCATGAACCGCCCGGGGTCGCGCAGACCCTGAAAGCCGGGGGCCAGGGCATAGAGGATCAGGTAGGGCAGGGGCAGGACAGGACGCTCCGCGCCGATGCGCAGGAAGGGTCCCAGCGCCAGCACCCCGGCGCTGATGCCCAGCGCCACATAGGGCCGCAAAGTCACCACGTGCTGGGGGAACCGGGGCAGAATCAGGGGCTGGCCGGCCACGGCCCCCGGTTCCCCCAGCACGTGTCGGAGGCGGCGCAGCGCACGAGCGCCCACACCGGCCAGGGCCAGGGGCACAAGACCCACGAAGAGGTACTGGGGGGAGGAGAGCGCATGGGGCGGGAAGAGGCGGTCGGTCCAGCCATACAGGATGCTCTGGGGGCTGGCATGGAGCAGGTCACGCAGGCCCGGCGAGAAGGCGACCGTCTGGCCCAGAGGGCGTGTCCCTCCCAGGGTGCGCACCGTCTGGATATAGGGGAGCAGCACGGGCAGCAGGGCCAGGCCGGTACCGGCCCCCGTCAGCGCCAGAGGACGCCACGGCGCGGCCCGCGCCCCCTCCCGGCGCAGGCGCAGGGCGAGCAGAAACAGCAGGGCCAGCCCGCCAAAGATGGCGTAGTAGAGAGCGCACAGCGCCTGCAGGACGACGCAGAGGCCCAGGCCCACCCAGGGTAGCCGGCCGCCCCGACGCCACCCGCGTTCCCAGCACAGGAAGATGAGGGGGAGCCATTGGGCGGACAGCAGGTTGAGGTGGCCCAGGTGACTCATCTTGAACGGCAGAAAGGCGTAGATCAGGCCGCCCAGGAGGGCTGCCGGCGTGAGGGAGCGCGCGGCGCAGCCGGTCACCTCCAGCAGGTAGCGGATGAACAGGAAGGCGAAGGCGCCGCACAGGGTGAACGAGAGCAGGAACAGGACATTGTAGGTCAGGGGCAGGTTGCCCGAGATGAGCAGCAGGGGCATGGCGACCGGAGCGTAGCCCAGCAGGCTGTCCTGGTAGGCGAACACGCCCAGGGTCGGATAGAAGATGTTGGCGTCCCACAGCTGTGTGGGATGCGTGAGCAGGATGTGGGTGGACCACCCGATGATCCAGGCCTGGCTGGGTGGGTCGCCCAGGTCCTGGGGGAAGGCGGCCGTGGCGTCCCGCACCACCGGCCAGAAGAACGCGCACGTGCAGAGGGTGTACGCCAGCAGGGCCAGCGTCACCGTGCGCAGCACGCCCGCGGGGGATGAGCCGGGAGCGGCCAAATCAGGCGCGGACACAGGACGGCTGCCTACCGACGCCGGCCGACGCTGCCGGGCCCCGCCACCACGACGGGTTCCCCGGCGCCGTCCGCCCCCGCACGCCGCGGGGCACATCCCTCACGCGCCATGGCGCCCTCCGCGCGTGGTCTGCCCTGCCTGGCGGCCCTCGGCTGGCGTGCCTGGCCCCAGGGCCGGCAAGGCGTCGCTGCGCGCCCACTTCCCCAGCGCCCGACCACCCCGCCGCAGCCGTTCCGCCAGCGCCGTGTAGCGCCGCCCCGCGCCCTGCGTGCGCACCGCCTGGGCCAGCGCCCGCCGGCTGCCCACCAGCACCACGATCCGCTTTGCCCGCGTCACGGCGGTGTAGAGCAGGGGGCGTTGCAACATCATCCACGCGCTGGTGGTCAGCGGGATGACCACGCAGGGATACTCGCTGCCCTGGCTGCGATGGATGGTCACGGCGAAGGCGTGGGCCAGCTCGTCCAGCTCGCCGAAGTCATAGGCCACCTCCTCCTCCCGGCCCTCCAGGCGCAGGAACAGCTGCTGGTCCTCCAGGGTGATCCGGGACACCACACCCATGTCCCCGTTGTACACCTCCAGGTCGTAGTTGTTGCGCATCTGGGTGACCTTGTCGCCCACCCGGTAGACGCGCCCGCCGTAGCGCCGCTCGGCCCGTCCCTCTCCTGGGGGATTGAGCGCCTCCTGCAGCCGCTCATTCAGGGCCGCCGCGCCGACAAGACCGCGGTGCTGGGGGCAGAGCACCTGCACATCACGCACGGGGTCCAGGCCAAAGCGCCGGGGCAGGCGGGTCGCCACGATGTCCACGACGAGATCAGCCACTTTCTCATTCTCGTCCTCGGCGAAGAGGAAGAAGTCGGGCAGGTCACGCGTCAGGGGCATCTGGCCCGCGTTGATGCGGTGGGCGTTGGTGACCACGCCGCTCTGCTGGGCCTGGCGGAAGATCTGGGTCAGGCGCACCGCGGGGATAACCTCCGAGGCCAGCACGTCGCGCAGCACCTCCCCCGCGCCCACGCTGGGCAGCTGGTCCACGTCGCCCACCAGCAGCAGGTGCGCACCAGGCGGGAGGGCTTTGACCAGCGTGTTGGCCAGCAGCACGTCGAGCATACTGGCCTCATCCACCACCACCAGGTCAGCGTCCAGCGGCGTCTCTTGGTTGTACGCGGCGGCCCCACCAGGGCGCAGGCCTAGCAGCCGGTGCAGCGTACTGGCCGGGGCGCCGGCCAGTTCCTCCAGCCGCTTGGCCGCCCGCCCCGTCGGCGCGGCCAGGATGACCGTGGCCCTCCTGGCCTGGGCCAGCGCCACGATGGAGCGCACCGTGTGGCTCTTGCCCGTGCCTGGACCCCCGGTGAGCACAGCCACCTTCTGGGTCAGCGCCAGGCGCACCGCCTCAGCTTGCGCGGGGGCCAGCGCGCTGCCCGTCGTTCCCTCCAGCCAGCGCAACGCGGCGGCCCAGTCCACCGCTCCAAACGCGGCGAGTCGCTCCACGCCCGTGGCAAGCAGGCGCAGCAGGCTGATGGCCAGGGACGCCTCCGCCCGGTAGAAGGGGAGGAGATAGACCGCCGTGATCTCCCCCTCGGGCCGGGACAGCAGCTCCAGGAGCACGCCCTCCTCCCGGGCCAGCTCCGCCAGGCACGTCTCCACCAGCGCCGCGTCCACGCCCAGGATCTCGGTGGCACGGCTGACCAGCTCACCTTGCGGCAGGTAGCAGTGCCCCTCGTCGGTTGCCTCGGACAGGGTGTACTGCAGGCCCGCCTTGACCCGCTGCGGGCTGTCGTGCGGAATGCCCAGGCTCTGAGCAATCGTGTCGGCGGTCTTGAAGCCGATGCCCCACACGTCGGCCGCGAGGCGGTAGGGCTCGTTCTTGACCACGGAGATGGAGGCGTCCCGATAGGTCTTGTAGATGCGCACGGCCAGGCTGGTCGAGACGCCCACGCCCTGCAAGAAGAGCATCACCTCCTTGATCTGCTTTTGCTCGGCCCAGGCGCGCGCGATCATCGCCGTGCGTTTGGGGCCGAGCCCGGGCACCTCCACCAGGCGCTGTGGCTGCTCCTCAATGATGGCGAGTGTCTCCTCGCTGAAGAGCGCCACGATGCGCGCGGCCATCTTGGGGCCGATGCCCTTGATCAGGCCGGACCCCAGGTAGCGCTGGATGCCCTGTGTTGTCGCCGGCAGCACGGTGGTGTAGGAGCGGACCTCGAACTGGCGGCCATACTGCGCGTGGCTGGTCCACCGCCCCTGCAGACGCAGGCTCTCCCCCGGCTGTGCCCCCAGCAGGCTGCCCACCACCGTCAGTAGGTCCCCACCCCCACCGCGCGCGGGCAGCACACGGGCGACGGTGTAGCCGGTCTCCTCATTGGCGTAGGTGATCCGCTCCAGGACGGCGTCGAGCGTCGCCAGGAGGGGCGTGGGTGCTGTCTCCATCCCCCCAGGGTATCATGACAGCCGCGACACACCCAGCCCCACCCTGGGCGGCGCCCTGGACCTGTTGATGAACAGCGCCCCGGCGACACGCCCTGGCCGTGGCGCCCACGTCTAAGGGTCACGTCCCTCAGGACAACGGGGATGTTCCTCCCCTCGCTGGCCGTCATCAGGGAGCACCAGACACGCGGCGCGCTAGCAGTGCTTGTCCCTGCGGCCGTCCTTTTCTCGCTGACGTCACGACGTCCGTGCGACGGTGCCCTGGCTAGACCGGCTGTCTCCGAGAGCCACGTCCCGCTCGTCCGTTCTGTCCATCATCGGCTTCTCCGCTCCATCAGGGGCATCGGCTTCTCCGCTCCATCAGGGGCATCGGTGCGCGATAGCCCCCGGCCGCGGCTGCAGAGAGGGGCTGGACTCTGCTTCGGAGGGCGCCACACGGAGAGGGCAGAGACACAGGGGATACCGCGGACGGTGTGGAGACGCATGGCTCCCCAGTGTATAAGCTCTTGCAGGGCAGTGACCTGCTCCCTGAAGGGGCAGCCGCCCCGGCGCGCGGCGCGTGACAGGCGCGTTGCTGGTCTCCCCGAACGCACCGTGAAGAACACGGTGTTAGCCAGGCAGACGCCGCTCACCCCGAGGGGGGGCAGGTCAAGAGCCGCGCTGGCCCAGGAGAGGACCCCACATGTCGGGCGACAAGGACGCCCTGCTGGAGACAGGTGATTCCCAGACGCGCGTGCATGCCCACGGGGCAGACCGTCGGCGCTGCCGCGTGGCGACTGCCCTGCCAGGCCGACAGAGAAAGCGGCAATCAGGCCCCACCCGGCCAGCAGCAGGCGGTCACGCCAGGAGCCGGAGCCAATGGCTGCCGCGATCAGCGCGCCACACAGGAGAACCGCTAGAACGCTCAGGACCGGGCGAGCGGCGAGCAAAGAACGGAACGCATGGGGTGAGAGGTCGGCCGGGGCACGAGGCATGACGCTACTCCTCCGTCTCGTCGTCCACGGCGGCATAGGGCATGTCCCAGCCATAGATGCGGTGCACCCGCGCCGCCTCCTGGTAGGCCTGCTCATACTCCAGCTCGTGGGGCTCCAGGGTACGCCAGGTTGTGACCACGATGGCTGACCCATCGCCGAGCTGGCCCCGCACGGAGACGTGGACACGTCGGGGCCGTCGCGGGGGAGCGTCGGGGGGCTGCTGTTCGTTGATCATGGCTCTCTGTCAGGGCGTGGGGGCAGCGCCCGTCCAGGGCTCTCAGCCAGGGCCACCACATCGGCGAGGCGGACACGCTGCCCGGTACCGGTCCCCGGCCAGAGGGAGAGCAAGCCACGCCTGCCCCAGTTGTAGAGACTGGCCCGGCTCACGCCAGCCTGGAGCGCTGCCTCCCTAATTGGGAGGGAGTCGGAGGGCAGCGGCGTGGCCGCCCCAGCGACAGAGTCGAGCGCGGCGCGCTGCCGAGCGAGGGTCCGCACATCCTCCACACGGACCAGCAGTCCATGGCGACCGTCCCAGCTGGGCAGCCAGCCTTTCTTCACCCAGGCCACAATGGTCCTTCTGGTGACGTCCGTGAGGCGGAGGGCTTCATAGATGGCGACGGCATCAGCAGGGGTGTTGTGAGGATCAGGAGGGACAACCAGCGCCTGCACGGCAGCCAGACTCACCCGACGCACACCGGGGGCCGACTGGACGGTGAGCCGCCCTCGGCTTATCCACCTATGCACGGCAGTGGTGGTGACCCCCACCGCCTGTGCCGCCTCCCGCACACGCACAAAGTCCTCAGGAACCGCCGGGGAGCTGTTGTTCATCTACTCCCCCGCGTCATCGTTCAGCGGCCGTCTGCCCCGCTGCTGGGCCAGGGCGCGCACAGCGACCACATGGAGCACCGTCCCGTGGCGGCCCTCCCAGGTAAGCAGCAGCCCCCACCGCATCCATGATGCAATGAGCGCACGCGACACCCCCACGGTGCGGGCCACCGCGAAGATGGGGAGCCCGTCTAGCGGCGTCAGGGGACCACAGGGAGCGCACAGAGCGTGGACCGCAGCCCGGCTCACCTGGCGCCCAGCAGGGCAGCTCTGACGAGTGAGCCGCCCCCTCTTTATCCAGGCATGCACCGCGCTGGGCGTGCCTCCAACCACCGGAGCGGCCTCCCGCACGCGCACCAGGTCCTCGGGCGCGTGCTGGGGTGTCTGACCATCGTCTGCCGTGCCGGTGCTCATGGCGCTCCTGCCCGACCCAGGCACAGAGCGCGTGTGCCCGCGACGATGCGGGGGCCTGGTTGCTCTCTGGCTGTTGGGCCCCAGCGCGTGCGGCAGCTCTGAGACCAGCCCGATCGGATACCGCACACAGCCTTGCATGCCGCGCCGCCGCGAGACCACTCCGCCGAACTATTCCACACCGTGCTCCAATGCCCCACTTTCTCCCGTTCCGACCACCAGGCGCATCGCTATCCTCCTTGAGGCTAGCACAGATCGCCGTACAGGGTAGCGCGCAGAAGCTCCGGGACACGTGGGCCAGCATGTCGCCCTCCGCGAGACCGGGACGCTGCTACCACGGTCATCGGCGGCCCAGTGGCGCGCAGCGCCGCCCGCCGGCCCACGTGACCCGGACCTTCTGCGCGCTAACCCGGATGGGTGATGACGGGCCAGAATCCGGTCTGCCCTCCCCATGCGCGCAGGATGCGCCAGGAGCCAAACGCGGTGTCATGAGGCACCGTGACGTGGAAGACTGGTTGTCCCTGCAACAGCCGCGTCTCGTCGAGGGCGGTCAAGGCAACGCCGGCCCGCAGCAGCACCGTCCTCATCTGTGCTATGTTCATCATGACCGAACGACTCTCCGTCCGCTAACACAGACCGGGCCTGTGCGCTCCTATGGTGACAGCAGGGGGCTCTGTTCTCCGGTGCACCCTGGCTCACTGCACGCACAATCATCCCGCTCCGTGCGGCAGCGTCCTGCGTATGCGCCGTGTGTGCAGCAACAACAGAGAGGCGAGGCGTCAGCGTCCCTGCGCGACTCGCGGCTAGCCATCCCCGGGCAGTTGGCCGAGCGGAACAACGTGACAGACACCTTTCCGTGCGCCTGGATCATGGAGGAGCAGGCAGGGCGGAGGAGCGGCGATGGCCACGGGGCACGGAGACGGGGGCGCGGACCAGCAGGGGGCGATGGGACGGCGCGGCGTGGCTCAGGTGGCCGGTTCGCCCATGCTGCTGTGGAGCGCGGCGACGATACGCTGGGCGGCCTCCGCCAGCAGGACCTCGCCGGCCGCGCGGCTGCTCTCGCTGACCCGTCCGTGGTAACCCGCCCACCGCGGCTCGGGCGCGCCGCGCCGCAGCACGCGCAGCGGCGCATGGTCGCGCTGGCCGGCCAACGAGATGTCAGCGGCGGCACGGGGATCACTGTCCTGGGGATGCACGGCCCAGGCGGCGGACATCTCCAGCGGACCACCGTGGCCGTGACCGCCCTGTTCCGTGAAGCCGAAGCGCGCGCTGGCCTCCTCGGCGCTCCAGGTCTCCCACCAGTTGACCGCGACGATGAACTGGCGTGAGGACCGTTCGCGCGCCCGGTCGGCGGCAACCGTGACTGGACCTAGGTTGCCGTCATGGGCGCACAGGACCAGAACCCCGCGCACTCCCCAGGCGAGCACCCCCTCCAGGATGGCCGTCAAGTAGGCCTGCATCACGTCCTGGGGCACCGAGATCGTGCCGGGATAGCCGCGTGTCGGCGCCGGACACCAGGTATAGTCCACCCGGGGCAACAGCACGCCCTCAAGGCTGCCCGCCACCCGCCGCGCCAGATCGTCCGCGATCAGGGAGTCTACCCCCAGGTAGCCGTGGGGACCGTGGAACTCCGTGCTGCCCGTGGGGAGCACGGCGATGCGATCGCGAGCGACCACCGTAATGTCTCCCGTGTAGGTTGCTGCTTCCCACATCATCCACTCCTCACTCACCGCCACACAGCGCGCCTCCCCAGGCTGCCCGCACCGACCGCGGTCAGACCATAATCGCCGTGGGGCGCACGCAGAGCAGTACACGTGACCCTAGCACGCTGGACCCGCTGGTGTTCGCCTGCGCGTGGCCCTCTCTGATCGTCGCCCATCACCGGCCTCTGCGATACTCCTTCACAATGATAACGCGCGCCCCGACACATGCAACCCCTGGCGAAGGGAGGATCATCCTGGTCGTGGAGGATGACCCGGTGATGGCCGATATCCCAGGAAGAGCCGGCACCCCGGGTGATGGCGCCCTACCGCCGGATCCTGGCCCCGCGCCGATGGCACGGCGTTCGCCGAGGCGGCGCTGGCCTATCTGGCCCTAACGTAGCGACAGTCGAAATTTCGGCACAGTAGCAACGGCTCAGGCGGCTAGGTCCAAGGGTAAGCGCTGCCGCATGTCGAGTGCGCATGTCCCATCGGGGTTGATGTGCAGCCACGTGAGAGGCGTCAAGGCGCGGAGATCGCGTGCCGTCGGCCGGCCCTGCCAAGCAGGCTGTGCCAGCGTCGTCCGGCGGCGCATCTCCGTGGTGATCGGGGCGGTGCAGTACGGGCACGGCATGGTCCTTCTCCTCACAGAGTGATCATCCTCTAGGGTCAGGATACGCGAGCCGATGCTGTCTCCGCTCCCCGTATACTGAAACCTGACGCTTCCGCTGGGGGGGATCTGTCAGGTTTCAGTACACGCTCTGCTCCCTGGAGATCCAGTCCCCACCTAACGCACACAACCGGTGAGAATCCGCCCTTCCAGCCCCACATTCGGGCCAAGAGGCCTGAAATATAGGATCATTCCCCTGTGCTGGCCGCAGCGGTCATCCGCCCCTCCTCTGCTGTCCGTGCCGCACCACGGGACAGGGGTGATCAGGCGCTCGGGGCATGGGTTCCCTGCCGCAGTCAGCGCACGCTAGTTACGTGCACGGATGAGCCAAACGGCCCAGCACAGAGGCCTCTAACGTGATTATGTGCTGTTGTGCCTGACAGGGTGGAAACAGGGAGACGCGCGCCCTCCGGGGTGGGCGCTGCTGAGTGCCGCTGGCCCTTTTCTCCGCCGCGCCGCGCGGTGATCAGAACGGCCCGAGCACATGAAGGCAATGCGCAAACGAGAACGTTTGCTCTGCCTAAAGCGTCAGTTCTCGCGCGGAATAGTTAGTGCTATCGCCATGTGTTGCTCATCGGATGGAGCACGCTCCCCGGATCAGCCGTGACGCGTCGTGCCGCCGTGCGCGTTTTTTGTACGAAGCTGTTTATGACTAATCATCCTCGTCAGCCCCTCGAAGGTCCGCCAGGTCCTCCAGGACAGCAAACCAATAGGGCATGCGATTCTTTGTTCCGGCTGGGCTTCCATCAGTAGCGTCAAGCTCTATGTTGCCAGCCCGTAAGGCAATCGTTCGGGCTTCATACATGCATTCAACGAATTCTTTTTCGTTGAGCCCAGAGCGATCCCATAGCCGTAAAGCACGACCGCGGTTGCTGCGTACATGGTCTCTATCATGGAACTGGGTACTAAAATCTTGTGTTATTCGTGCAATGTACTCTGAGTAGGATGGAACGCGGCGTGTTGTTTCTTCCGGCGGCGACTCCGTCCGCAGTGCTAGAAACGCTGGTGATGGCTGATTCGAACCCTGGTTCGAACCCCTGTCATCTTGTATATCTCTTTCTTGTTTCGCTGTTTCTTGTATGCCCTCTCTACTGTGCAAGGGCTGACCTGTAGTCCGGGCAGGGCCAGCCTGATCTACAGAGCCACTGGCCGCCCTATCTAGGCGGCCTTCGGAGGCCTGCTCTATCATGCGTCCAATAGCTTTCTCTTGCGGGCTACCGGCAGACTGGTCTACCGGGCCTCCGGCGGTATACCATTCTTGTGGCTCACCTGAGGCAATTCTCAGGCTATATATGCTCGCTTCACGCCCTCTAGGGCCAATAGAGCGTTTAACTTCAATGAGGCTTTTTTGCTCCAGTGACGCAAGAGCGGCCTGAACGGTGGAGCGAGACAGCTGTGTGCCCAGATCCAGGCGTGTTCCATCGGTACGCACGATGCCATTGCCGATCTGATCCTGGGTAATCTGGTCACTATCCTTTTTGAAACCAAAGGTACGCCGCACAATGTACAAAATCACCTTGAGTTCCGCACCATTCAGGCCAGCCATGACCCAATCGAAGAGAGCGTCAGGCGTGGGCGTATAGCGGGGAGGATAAAAGCCGGGGAAGGCCGACCAATCTCGCGGCACGCCACCGTCCGGTTCACGCTTTTTGGGCATCACTTCACCTCGTGAATTGCGCTGAGCAGCTGGGTGCAAGACCATTCTAGGGCAGCGCCATATTCGAGAATGCGCTCGAGATCAGCGTGGTGCTGTGCCAGTGCGGCCACTAGCGGACCGAGTGTAGTTCCCTCAGTAGAGCGGGTGAGCGTGGATGCCATGGGGACACATGTCGCATCGGCGGACAAAGGATGAGCTAGCGCGGCGGGTGGCGTGGCTGAGTCCCCAGCGTTGGCCATGCTCGGGACATCGGTTGCCCGTGCCGACAATTCAAACTGAGTTTGAATTGTCGGCACGGGGGGCTCTGGGATGGTGGTGAAGGGTGTGCCGAGCACGCTCGGCTCATCATCTGCCGGGACGCTCGGCTCAAACTCAGTTTGAGGTTGGGACGTCGAACTGAGAGGGCGGCGCTGGGAGCGCATGAGCGTCAGATTGGCCAGGGTAACCTTCTCATCCCGTAGAACACGCCGCTTTGCTTCGGCGCCCAGCTCGCCACCCATGCGGTTAATTTCCACTGCGACGCGTGACGAGATACGCTTCTCCCGTACAGCGTCTAGAAGCGCCGGATCCGCAAAAAGTGTTAGTTGATTGCGCACCCATTGTCCTGACTTGTGGAGCTGCCGGCCCAACTCTTCAGCGCTTATTCCTGCGGCATCATAAATCTCCGACACGGCAGCAGCTTGTTCGACGGGTGCTAGATCCTCACGGTGGATGTTCTCAATCAGCTGGAGAATGCGCGTTCGCGCACCTTCCGTCTCCAGCACAACCACGGGCAGAACAGCCAGGCCGGCACGACGAGAAGCCTCAAAGCGTCGGCCGCCGGCGACGATTGTGTAGCGTGCTCGTCCATCCGCGAGTGCCCCATTCTCCCGCACGATCAGCGGCTGAAGGATTCCATAGGAGCGCACACTGTCGGTTAACTCCAGCATGGCGGCTTCCTTCTGAGTTTTGCGGGGTTGTTCGGGGTCGGGTACGACCTGGTCGATAGGCACCTCCATGGCACCTGACAGCCGGCGCTCCGTTGCCGTCGCAACCGCCTCGTGCGTCGTGCGTGGTTGCGCTGGCCGCACAACAGCGACCTCGGCGTCACGCTGTCGGCGCGCCGACATGGGCTGTCTCCTGGCTATGCTGCGTGGAGCTGATGGCAGTAGCAACGCGCTGGGCCAGCGAACGGTACGGCGTCATGGCCGCGGCGTGAGGTTCGGTCAGCGAGAGTGGCAGGTGGCGGTTAAGAGCTCGTTTGATCGCGGCAGCGTGGGGGATAGGGTCGGCAACCTCGGTCCCATACGCGATCTGGAGTGCGCGTACGCCGCCACTATCTGGCCGATCGCGATGCACGGCATTGGGCACGATGGCTAGACGTTGGGCACAGACCATCTCATCCTCAGCCAGTTCGTCGATAGCGCGCAACGTGTCAACCAACGCGTCAATATCCTGCTGTGTGGTTGCCGTGGGCATAATCGCCCATCCCGCAGCCAGGACAGCGCTGGACAGGGCAAAACCCAGGGCAGGCGGCGTATCGAGCAGGAGCACATCGTAGCCGCTCAGTGGCGTTAGGATGCGGCGCAGGCGCAGGAACCCTGCCGGTGAGTCAGAGAGAGCCAGGGCCGCCGCCTCAATGGAGCGGTCGCCCGGCAGGAGATCGAAGCCAGCATCAGTGGCCCGGATTAGTTGGCTGACAGGCTGACCCGGCGCCGTGATGCAGGTGCCTATGCCTCGTTCGATGGGCTCATCGGTCAGCAGGCGGGTCAAGGATGCCTGGGGGTCAAGATCCACGGCTAACACCCGTAGGTTCATCTCTACCAGGGCACCGCCGAGGTTGAGGGTTGTCGTTGACTTCCCACTGCCTCCTTTGCGATTCACAATGGCGATGATGCGTTCGCGGTTCATGGCGTCTCGACTTGTGACACAGTGGGAGCACCGAAGTATGTATGCAGCGCCTCCTTGATCAGATCATTGCGTGGGCGGCCCTGCTGCTGTGCTAGGCGGTCAAGATGCTCGATCAGCCGAACCTCCAGATAGCACGTGAGTGTCCGTTGACGGCGTTCGATGGGGATGGGGGGCCGTCCCCGCCGTAATGGGTGTTGGGCAGCCATGGCTCACATCCCTTTCCTCCCGGTATTTGTTTTAACAAAACTTTACCTGGTGGGGACGCCGTTGTCTATGGAGGTATCCACAGCATGAGAGGATAGTTCGTCGCAGACCCGAGGAGTTGAAGAGTGGTGGCTGAGTCAGTACAGTACAGGGGGAGGAGTGAGCGGAAGAATGGGAAATAGAGTGGGGGCCAAGGATGGCTAGTGAGGACGTGCTGGTTCCTCTGGAGGAGCGCAACGTCGATTTCTATGGGGATGAGATCACGGCGGTTCTGGTCGAGGCGGCCAGCGGTCCCGATGTCTATGTCCCCGTGCGGCCTCTCTGCGACTATCTCGGACTCGCCTGGTCCGGCCAGTATGAGCGGATTAAGCGTGATCCCGTCCTGGCCGACGCCTTGCGTACCGTTCGTGTAACACGAACGGAAGCAGGCCGACGTGAGACTATTTGCCTGCCCCTAGAGATGTTGCCTGGCTGGCTGTTTGGTATCAGTACTACCCGTGTACGCCCCGAACTACAAGACAAGATTTTACGGTACCGGCGAGAGTGCTTCCGCGTCCTGTGGCAGGCGTTTCAGGCCGACGCGCTTTCTCTTGTCGAGCACGGCGCCCTGCCTGCTCAGGCAATGCCAGCTGCTCCCTCGGCGGCGCTCATGCAGATCCGCGAGATGGGGTTGGCCATCGTGCAAATGGCCGAACAGCAGATGGCTCTTGAACAGCGAGTCACTGCGGTTGATGGCCGGATGGATCGTGCTGCTCAGGTTGTCGGCGAGCTACGTCGGCGCCTGAGTATTGTCGAACGCCGCCTTGACCCTATGGCGCGTATTAGCGACGAGCAGGCGTCCGAAATCTCAAATCGGGTTAAGGCCCTTGCAGAGGTGATGACGGAAAAGCAGCCCGGCAAGAACAACTACCAAGGTATTTTTGGAGAGTTGTACCGGCGCTTTGGCGTGAGCAGCTACAAGCTGATTGCCCAAGACCGGTACGAACAGGTATTGAGTTTTCTTGAAGCGTGGCGTGTGTCCGTGACGATGCCTGATGATAGCGTGCAGTGAGCCCAGATGGATAGTGGGTGGTATTCCCAAGGCGCGGTCTAATCCTTGTACCTCGCGGATCACCAGATCGGTGCCTGCGTCCTCGCTGGCCATCCTTTCTCCCGCAATCCCTCGAACAGAATGGGGTAGGCATGACGACAACCCCTTTAGGCAACGCGTAGGGGTATTCTCGCCTGTACAGCCATAAGAGCGCCCTGGGATGCGGATTTGAGGTACTGGCGGAACGACGCTTGTTGCCATTTAGCGCCAAGAGCTTCCACATCGCTGTATCATAGACAATACCTACGCCAAAAACGGTTAAGGACTGAAAGGAGCGTGCATCGTACCATTTGAGTGTAATCAATCACTTTCAAATGGAGGACGATACACGCTATGGACACTATTCTACCCCTTATGGTCTGCC
>JAABUM010003200.1_pt1 | contig 20688 bp, 39 predicted proteins | sample 5559161 | NCBI WGS metagenome assembly JAABUM01 (sample SAMN10711868, study PRJNA513369) | rock metagenome | isolation source: Antarctica rocks | place: Antarctica: Victoria Land, Siegfried Peak nord
TTGAAAAATAATTTTAATTAAACCCCCCCCCCCCCCCCCCCGCTGACATGTTTACTGTCGGCCGCAGGCGCAGGGCTCGGCGGCAGAGGGGCAGCACAGCGAGGGTGCGGCGGCGGTGCTGGGCATGAACAAGGCAGTCGCGCGGGGGCTGCTGCAGACACAGCTGCCGCTGCCGGACCGCGTGCTGCGCCGCTCCATGGACCTGCTCCGCGATATCGGCAATCGTGCGCACGTTTGCTCTGGCTTGCGGCGCTCTGCTTTTTCGACACCTGCCAAGCTTAAGCTCAGAGTGTGCTGGCGGGTCCTGGATATCGAGCGGAAGCAGCTTGGCAGCCTGGCTCCGCTGGCTACTGAAGTGCTGAAGCCGGGCAGCTGGAGAGAGCGTGGCAGGCACCAACCTCCAGATGTCAAGCCCTGACATGCACTCTCCTCTGACAGGCGCGCATGACCAGCAGGCGGGGCACAGGAGGCGGCGCGGCAGACACAGATTCCACAGTCGAAACCTTGAAACGCATCAGTGATCAATCGACATTGACTTCCACCAGGCGCGCGCGACCGGCGGGCGGGGCAGCAGGAGGCGGCGCGGCAGGCGCAGCACACGCGAGCGGAGCCGCACCCCAGCCAGAGCATTGCCGTGCAGCGCATCCTCGCCCAGTCCGCGGGGCAGCAGCTGGACCCACTGCGCCTCGCCGGCGTCATGGGCGGCGGCGTCATGCAGCCTGGCATGGTCTTCCCTGTGGTGAAGGCGCATCGTCTCTCGAAGTTTCCCTGTTTCCGCTTGCTTTCCCCTTGCTTGAATCACCAGGTATTGTCTGCACTGGCAGCCCCAGCTGCTGACACCCCTGGCTGCTGTGACATGTGGACGCCGCATGCCAGGTCTGCGCAATGGGCGGCCTGCATGCTGGAAGGAGCTGTGGGCTCTCTCTGAGCAGCTGCTGTGACCGCTGCGCAGGTGGGCGCCATGCAGCCCAGCACGGGCTTCCCGCCAATGGGGCCGCCGGCGGCGCCTGGCAGAGCTCCCGGCGCCCCGCGCATGCAGGTGCGCAAAAACGCTGCTCTTGTTACCATGCCTGGAGTAATATCCTGGAGTGAGGAGCCCACTGGACAGCTCGACCTGCAGACCAGTGTTGCTTGAAGGTCACGCCGATGTGATATAGACGTACACTTGTTGAGCGACAGTCTCCCGGGCACAGGCGTCAGCGCCTGGCGTCAACGCGCCACCGGTGCCGCCGGCCGGCGGCATGGCGCCCGGCCAGTCGGCAGCGAGGCCACCAGGTGCTTGCCGGCGATCGATTCTGCAAGCAATCTGGAGTGCATGCATCTCCCTTACACCACTCACCGTTCTTGGTCGCTCGGACCTTCACCTGGCTTGGAATTGGGAACCATACCGAAGTCTGGAACCGACAAGCAACTGTTATCGTGCCAGGCGTGCCGGGGGCGCCAGGCACTGCCGCCGCGCGGCCGCGCGGCGTATCGACTGCAGACCTGCAGCGGTTCCTGCAGACAGGGCTGGCGCCCAACGGGCAGTCGCTCACAGAAGTGCAGCGCATGCAGATCATGCAGCAGCTGCGCCTGCGGCAGCAGCAGAGCTACGTAAGTTTCTCGACAAAATCAGCCCAGAGAGCCGCTCAAACACCAATCTGCTTTCCTGCACCGCCCGCACGGCGTCTTGGGGGCCTGGCTGTGCGACTCCTAGGCGATGCTGAATCCGTTTTGCGTAAGATGCCGCTGGCTGCAAGTCTCCAAGCCTCAGACGTCGCCCGTAGCGCTGACATACCGCCGTACTGCTGCTGAATACGTCTCAGCATCCGCAGGCGCGGCTGCAGCACATGGCGCAGAACGGCACGCCGCAGGAGCAGGAGACCGCCAAGCGGGCGCTGGCTCAGCATGCGCAGCAGCGTGCAGTGGCGGCGGCAGCGGCGCAGCAGCAACAGCAACAGCAGCCGCAGCGGCCGCAGATGCCCAACGGCATGCCCAACGGCGTGACTGCGCCGCCGCAGCAGCAGCAGCAGCAGCCCGTCAGCGGCGCGCCAGGGCAGATGTCTGCAGGCGGAGGGCGTGCGCCGATATCGACGGGTGCGGCGCACCAGCAGCCGCAGCAGCAGCAGCAGCCAGTACAGCAGCAGGCGATGCCGCACCCGGGGCAGCAGGTGCAGCCGCCGGCGCAGGCGCAGGGCATCCCGATGTCGGGCTCAGCCGCGCCACGGCCCATGGCGGCCATGCAGCCCATGTCACAGGTGTGTGCCAAACCCTAACCCTAAACCCTGCCAGCACCGGGCCTGCGTCGCAACGAGGTCCTGCGACCCAACCTCAAAGTCTGGCCTTGCCACTGTTTTTGCAGGTTTCGCCATCTATGCATAGCCAGTTGTGGCACCAGGAGCAATGTCAAGCAAATGACGCTTTGCTAACCGTAGGCTCATGACCAGTCTCTATGGTGCCTCTCGCAGCCGATGCAGGCGCCCGGGCAACAACAGCAGCAGCAGCTGCTGCCGCCAATGCAGCAGCAGCAACAGCAGGCAGCGCCGCTGCCGCCCGCAAGCGCCGCCGCAGCGCAGACGGCACAGCACCTGGCGACCAACCAGGCCGCGCTGAATGCTCAGCAGCGGGCACGGGCGGCGGCGGCGTCAGGCGCAATGCCAGCGGGCTCCTCACCCGGCATACAGCCGGCGGCGCGGCCCGTCATGCAGCCGACGCCGCGGCCCGGCATGGCGCCGATGCCAGCAGGCGTTGGCGCAGTGCCGCACCCGTCAATGCCGCAGCAGCAGCAGCAGCAGCAGCCGATGGGGGCCCAGCCGCGACCGGCGGTCGGTGCCTTGCCTGGGCAGCAGCAGATGGCGCAGCAGCAGCAGCAGATGCAACCGCCGGTGGCGGGCGGCACGCCGTTGCAGCAGGGCATGCAGCCGCCGCCCACGGCGGGCGTTCCGCTGCATATGCAGCCAGTAGCGCCGGGCCAGCAGCCGCCGCAGCAGCAAATGGAGCGGCCGCAAACGCAGCAGCTGCAGCAGGCGCACGGGGCGCCGCAGCAGCCGCGGACGGTGCAGACGTTGCCGCCCGCGACTTGAACGCTCCGTTCCGTAGACGTGCCTGGTTTCTCAGCAGGTGACTTGTCACGCGGCCTTGAGGCCAAGGATGCATCGCGCGATGTGGCACATTGCGGATGCATCGCGGCACACTTGCCTCGGGGCGGCTGGATCCACACGCACCACACCATTTGTGGCAGATTGCCAGCGCACATGACTATTAGGGCGTGCCGAAAGCTTCGGACGCTGGCAAGCTGTGCACCTGACGATCTGACATTGCTGCTCGTTTGGCTGACAATCACATGCTCAAAAGGCCCGTACGAAAGGTACCTTGCAACGTCTTCTGGCACAGTGTTCAATGCACTATACGATAGGGTGATGCTGTTGATTCACGCAACGTGTAGTTTGCCTCTGGGGCAACGACAGCACGTTGTCAGGCAGCCGAACCTGCCGGCATGCGGGGGAGGACATGCGGTGGCATGTCCTCCCCCGCATGCCGGCGCACATTGCTGCGCCGCTATTAGCAGGTACCTTTACACCTGCAGGATTGCCTCACCCGCAACATGATGCCTATTTGAATGCATCGCCACTACTCCTGCCACTTTTGATGGATGCTGTGCATGCCGCTAGCAGCATTGCGCTGTCATTGTTGCCGCTTCCAACACTTGCCACGGCGGCGTTTGGCGATGCGGCATAAATCTATTGGACGTCCAGCTCCAGGAGGCAGAGTAGTCTCGGGAGAGCGTGATGCTGCTGTTGTGACGAGCAGGTATCAGACCTGCTCGTCAGGCGGCATCAGGGTGATGAGTATAGTGCCATGAGGCCACTTTTCCGGAGGCGCAGCAACTTGAGCAATGTTGAGCAGCGCTCGACACCCGGCTGGCAGCACATGCCGGTTGAGACCGCACATAACATCTGAAGAGGGATACAAGTGCGAAAAGAAGCAGGTGTTGCCACCGCTTCATCCGAGCGCCTTCCCGTTGGTGATGCCACCACGGACCAACGACAGCAGCAGATCCAGCTACGCGTTCGCTTCAGCAAAAATGATCTGCAGTTCTCATCTATCTCACATGTTTGCGTTGTGGACAACTGCGGCAGTTTTGTCCGTAGGAAGCTGCATCATCAGATGCAGCGCACTGGGCATCGATGCTGGACGAGCTGACGGAGCATCAGCAGATTTCTAGGCCGACCGCTGGAATGTGTGACTCAGCGTGTGTTTCGTGACGCGTGGTGCTGTTGTGACGTCAATTGCGGTGCACCAAAGTTGGCGGACATCTCAGGTGCGGACAAAAGAGATTCTCACGAAGGCTTCTATTCTGTAAAACAATAACGTATTCTGCAAAACAGTAACGTCCCCGTGTCACGCGGGCCGCGTCGGACAAAGCAGACAGCACCCAGCCCTTCATCAACCCTTCTCTCTCTCCAACAGCAACAGGTTCTCACATATGTTGTCAGAGATGTGAACCCTTCACAACAGTGCGAAGCACCACAACTACTGACTCATCGAGAGTGCTGCAGCGCAACTCCACTGCGCACGACTCTGCGTGGCTTGTGGATGGTGGGTTGCTGCAACCTCTGAGCACCTGCCCACAGCATCGTGGCATTCGGGCGCTCCTGTTGGTGTATCGGATGGATGATGCCACTCCGCTATGTGTTTCCTATGGTCTGCAGGCAGGTGTTGAGACCCATCAGGTAAGATTCCTGTTGTCCGTCAGCCAGCTGCTGACGAAGGCCTCATCTATATCTCATAGCAGCTTCATGGTATATAATGATTGAGCATCCTTTGTGCCGCAGAAACCGGTGGCTGGCAGCGCCCGTGAAACCAGCACATCCAATACCGCTGACGACAGCGTCAAGTCCAACTCGTCAACACGGGTGCTATGTAGCGGCGGTTCCTTTAGTATGTGTGCCTCAGATGTCGGCGACTATCCGCTTGCGAAGTGTCATTGCCGCATCGCACTGCATTTGCTAGGTGATTCTGACGCATTCAGCTTCTCTCGCGCAGGCTGTCGATGAGCTTGCTGCGCTGACAGAGCAGGAACAGGTGTGCGTTCACTGCCCGAAAGCACGAGACTGACCGCGTGCCTACTGACTCAAGGTGTGCCCCACAACCCGATCCTGAAGGAATCGGACACATCAGCGGCGTCCCTTCACTTTGACGTCAGTGCGCTTCGCAGGCGGTGCTGCGGTGTTCAAACCGCTTCTGTGCTGCTGCGACGGAGGTGGCCGTCGCCGTGTACTGCCCCTCCGATGAGGCCGCAGCGCTCAGCGGCGATGCTGAAGTGGTGAGTCCATCCGTGTCTGTTGTGTCGATCAAGACTGGGCTGGTTTGAACCGCAGCATGCCTGAGGGAGATGAGGACCTGTTTGCAGCCAGCATTGCAGTCGCGAGACTCGTGAGAACTGTTTGTGCCACAGGTCAAGCGGGTCTTTGGCGCGCATGCGCCACAGCTGCCGCCCGTTCCTAGACGAATGGTGCGCTGCCTTCGCGGAGGGCAGCCTGCACAGCGAGGTGCGCCATTCATCCATCGCGTCACGACCAGACGACAATACGAGACCATCATGAAACATGAAGGAAGGCAGGATTGGGAAGATGATAATGCAGACTCATCATGTGTAAATATTCCCGCAGCTCGAAGTGTTACATTTCCATTCTTGCTATCGCCACCACCATGGGTGTTGCTCGCAGGCGGTTTTCACGGCGGAAGACATAGAGACAGCCTTTGTCACTGAGTACGAGGTGGCGAGCACGGCAGAGCTCTCGGCCCACGTCCGCTGGAGACTTCCGCATGTGGGCCGGCACATATGCCGGTCGCATCGTCCCGCCGCGGCCGTCGCGCTTCGCGCCGCCGGACTCGCACAGCTGGGCAACGCACGTTGTCTCGTCGCACATGTGCGCCAACGATGTTGCTGCTGTCTTGACACTTTTTCCGCTCCTCTGTTGGTGGTTTGACACTCTCTCCAAGCAAGAGGGTTTAGGGTTTAAGGAAGACATGCCTGCACCTGCATGCCCATTGGCCTGCTGCCATCTGCAAGTTGGACGTATGCGCATGTGTGATTCCACATAAGTCTTGACGGTTGCGTGCCACTTCACTGCAGCTGAGCGATGCTGGAGCTACGCCAAAGCCAGCATGGCGGCGACGCATGCGCAACCCCAGCCGGACCCAGCAGCGCTTGCGGCGCGCTTCACACTGCATGCTCAGTCGCCGCAGGCCGCAGCCGTGTATCTGACCCCGCTGGCCGACCCTTCAGCCATCGACAGGCTGGCCCTGCTGGCCGACCCTTCAGCCATCGAAAGGCTGGCCCTGTTGGCCGACCCTTCAGCCATCGAAAGGCTGGCTCAGGCGACGTAGGCAGCGGACCTGCTCAGCATGCGCCCTCGTGGCCCGATCCAGCCAGTGTCCTTACTGGCCGGCGGCGGCATGCGGTTTGGACAGCCGTGGCAGGTCGACGTGCTGCCTGCGGGCCACAGCCTGCGCCGCCATCCGCGGCTGCGGCGCCTGCGGCTCCCGCTCACCGATCAGGTCAGCCGTCTTGCCGCATGGCTGCGGTTGCCCGGCGCCGGCAGCGTGGCGCCGCGCAATCTCCTCGCGCGGCCCATCACCGTGCTGTGGTGCGTGGGCCGCGTCGTCGAGATCTACCTGCCGAGCGCCGTCGCCGTCGACGGAGGCGGCCGCTGCATCGCCCTGTACCGCGACGGGGCGCGGCTCAGCGTGCTTGGGCCGCCCGTGCCGCCGTTGCCCATGGGGGGCCCATCTGTCATGGCAACGGCGGTGCAGCGTGTGCTTACTGAGGGGCAGTCTGCCGTTTCCGAGTGGCACGGTGTTCACACCGGGTCCCTTGATGTGCTCACAGGGCTTGAGCTGGGCGTCTGGCTGAAGTGCGGCGTGCTGAAGCTGCCGTGCCCATCACCCTCTGAGGAGCAGGCCATTCCGCGGACGCCCCTGCATGATCCGCTGGCTTATCAGGGTTTGTGATGCGGCTTCCTGAGAGTGAGACATTCAGTGGAGGGGAGTGACGTGTTTGCTTATCTTTCTTGCAACGGCTCGGTACCTTGTGTGGTGGTGCTGGTTTGACTGCTTCAGGTGCATGCGAGTTCGATGTGATTGCACTTGGGGATGACACTGGGAGCTCGGGTTTACGGTTTGCAGACATACATACCCTATGATTCCAGATATGTAACACTCGCTGTTGTGCAAGCGAATATCACGGCAGGCACGCTGCTCTTCACGACCACCTCGCACCCGGTGGCGGATGCTGTGGAGCAGGGGGCCCTTTTCGCAGGTAGCACAAATCTGGTCACGCCAGTGATCGTCCACTTCGTGCCGCTACTCCTCATCTGAGTTGTCCAGACAGGAGCGTCCTTGCATTGACAGATGGAGGCCCAGCTGATCACATGCGGTATTGAACCGGGTCTGCTGCGTTTGGGAGCCTGCTTTTTCTTCCTTTCTCCGGCTCAGCTGTGCCGTCCATGCTGCACAGGTGGCGACGCGGCAGTCGTCGCCGCGGCGCTGTGCTACTCGCTGACGACAGTGCGCATTGGCTACTTTGCGGCGCGCCTGCGGCCGCTGCAGCTGGCCCTGGCCAAGAGCTCCGGGCTGGCGGCACTCTCTCTTGGCGAGTCCGGATCCTGTTATCGTCTCTTGCTGGAAATTTGTCAGCGAATCCGTCTCCCTCATTGTGTCCTGCCAACGAGCGGGTCATCAAGCGTGACCCTCTGGTGTGACACGCGTGGCGCCTTGGTGCGCAGGCTGGGCTGCAGCCGTCAGCGCGTCAACGGCGCTGGGCGGGCGGCCGCTGACGTCGCTGTGGGAGAGGTATCGGAACCCCACGGCGTGGCTGGTGCTGTTCCTCATGGCCGCATCCGGCGCGGGCGCTGCGGTGTTGCAGTCATGGGTGCGCGCCTTGGTGTGCTGGCTTGTTTCAATGTGCTTTACGCGTGCCTATGCATGCCTATGCGTGCCTGTGTCAGGAAGCATGGTAGAGGACTGTTCATTTGTTGGCGTGCAATCCCCGGCGATTGCTAATCGTGCTGATCACTTATGCAGGGCCAGAGCAAGGTGTCGGCGGCGAGGGCTCAGGTGCTGTTTTCGACGACGCCAATCTGGTCAACCATCTTTGCCGTGGCACTGCTGCATGAGAGCGCGCTCCAGCCAAGTGAGATTGCTGGCGGCGCCCTGATCATTTTTGCCTCGCTGTTGGCGACGAGATGAAATGAAGACAAACCGGAGAACCACAACAGCTAGAACTCTAGTCATCCAGTTTTGTTGTTCGTGGTTTCATTGAAACTCTTGGGAGTTAGAATCCTGGATTGCTTTCTGTACCACAGTATTTTCTGACCATAAACACATTCATCTGCTTCTGGTCCTTCTGAAACCGCTGACCTGTTGTTCGAACCAGAAATCTCGCTCATCAAATCGGATCGTCTCGCATCGCTCTCACACAGCATGCCTCGAAACATACAAGCCGCAAAGCACGCAGACGCTGAATCAGATCTGCTGGTCCACATTCACTGGGCGCATCGCCGCCGTCAGCCTGGACACCGCCTTGTCTATCCGCCCCTGCAGTCAGCAGCCATGACCGTCAGCCGAGGTGTCTCACTAAGAACCTGGGTGTGATTCAGATAGGCTGAGGCTGCCAAAAGCCAGATCACCGGGATTCCACCCCACAGGACATCGGAGGAGCAGGACATCGGAGGAGCAGAAATTTCCAGTCACACCAAAGCCTTTGGAAGGTATGATGGGTAAAAGCACAGGTGCACCCAGTCTATGGGTGTGTAGAATACTGCGTGCCCAATGAAATCATCCAATCCATGCGGGCTGAAAGGCAGCGGTGCAGGCGCGCACCTGCAGCCCGGGGTCGGTGCACTCCACCTTGCCGGCCTGGTAGTCTACAGCGACATCCACACCATCCACCTGTGCATGAGCACAGTTGGTGGTCAGCCGTGGTAGCTGGCCGCAAACAACATGAATACATTATCGCTAAGAGGTACTCAACAGGTAGAGGTGCCAGGCGGCATGCAAGGTGCCAGTCCTCCTGCCCAGAGAGGGAACCTATGTTTCACTCTTTCGAAACGGGCTGGCCTCCAGGAACTGCACACGACATATGGTGCAAAGTCAACTGCCCACGATATATGGTGCAGAGGTCACCTGCAGCAGGATAAGTTCCTGTTTGCAATCAACATGCGCGTCGCCGAACTGCGCCGACAGCATCGCCGCGATGATGTCCATCTCTGCGGGGGCAAACGACAGCGTTTTGAGCCAGGCATGTGGCTGCAAAGCTGCACAGGGCGGTGGAATAAGGTTGAGGCACGACAAGCAAATGCACCATGCAAGGCATGTGCAGCACAAGAACCCCAGAAGGCATCTGGCTGCTGAACTCTTGTGCCGGAATATGCAGGGTGCCGATTCATCCCCACCTGCGCTGGCGACTCCTGCAATGTCGTCTGCGGCCAGCGCTGTCCGCCGCCGCTTCTCTGCCGACGACAGGGTCTGCGGCTCGTCCATCGTCTGCAAGCCAACAAGGAAACTTCTCGATTACTTCCGGGCAGAAACGCAGTCTGGGAGAGCCGCAACCAGAAGGATAGGAGATGCCAGCACAGAACTGAGAGCATCCAGCAGCTGGCTCGCAGTCCCTCATGCCTGCGCAGCACACCTCGCGAATGCCAGAAACGCAGAAAGGTGTCGAAGAAACCAGCACAGTTACAATGGGGTGATGGTATGTGTCCCAGCACACCTGCAGCAGGACGGCGATGACGGCGTCTGCCAGCAGGTCGGACATGGCGCCGCCCTCCCACTCCACGATCAAATGCTGTGCCGTCGCCGCCGCCGCTGCCGCCGCCGCTCCTGCGCCCGCCGCCCCCACTAAACCTAGGTTCCCCGCGCCAGGCTTCGCCGCCGTGTCAATCTTTCCAGCCTTCGGCGCAGGCTCCGTGGCCGACTGCGCCGCTGCCGAGTGCTGCGCGCCCGCCGCCGGCGCCAGCGTGACGGTCACGGCGTCACCGACGCGCAGGCTGGCCGCGTGCTGGCCGCTGGTGACGCCCGCGACGTCGGGGCCCGGCAGCCCCGCCGCCTGCAGCCCCTCGAACACCAGCTCCAGAGCCAGCCGCACCTGTACATCGGTTTGTAGGGCTCGTCACAACCCTGCAAGTACAGTTAGACATCTGCAGCAAGTCATGTTGCGGCCCTGCTGAAGCCTTCAGTCACAGACAGCGTAAGTCACACACAGCGCACAGTCAGAAAATTGACTACCTCGGAGAAGGGGCAGGTGAGCGGCAGCGCCTGGCGCTGCAGGATGCGGCCGGGGTGCAGCTTGGTGTAGGCGGGCAGGTCGGCCGGCGCCAGCAGCGTGTCGCGCCCCCGGCTCCGAACCAGCAGCCCCGCCAGCGGCCGCCCAGCGACCGGCGGTTTGTCGCCCAGCCGCCCCGCCACCTGGTGGCACAGCATTTCAGTCTTGAATGTGTAATTCAGGTCATGACTTCGAATGTTCACAGGGCTGGGCAGGCAACTCGCGCCGCTGAGGGGCAGCTGCAATCCTGTGGGGGCCATTCTGTGGGGGCAGCTGCCATCCTCCGAAGGCTTGTTAGAGAGGGGGCCCGAGATGGACATCTTCAAGCAAGTGAGCATTGAGCAGCGGTGCGCACCTTTGCCAGGCGCTCCGGCTTGTGCAGGATGCGGACGGCCTGCGTGACACGCGGCATGTAGAACTGGCGCTCCTGCCCCAGCGCCTTTGCCTGCAGCAGCAAATAGAGGTGCGAGTCCTTCAAATTCTTGCTTCTTATTGCACAACAGGCAGATGCAAAAGCCCCGGGCTGACGGCTGGCACACGCAGCAGAAACATCAAGCGGACGCCACATAAATGCATGGTGCAGCTTCGCACGCCGTAAAGCTCGTTGGCTTTGAGCGACACGGAATGCAGGCAAAAAAAAGTTGAAGGAACGTTCCAGCAGACATGCAAATTTCATGGAAACAAGCAGATGATGTACTTGCCTTGCTAGGCTAGAAAGCAATTGTTTCGGTAACAAGGCAGATGCAAGGGCAGGCGTGACCTGCGCCGCGAGCGCATCCCGTAGCCGCTGCATGTTGGTCGCCTCCCCATGCACGAAGACCACGTGTGGGGGCTGCAGCGCAGCGATGAACTCGGACGTCTGCGGGAAGTCGGCGTGTGCGGAGAAGGAGATGGCGTCCACCGACATGCGCAGCGGCACCTGCGCCAGAATTCAATGCCTTGCGCAGATGAGTTTTTTTGCTGAGAGCGCCTCACTCGAACACTGTGCTCGATCGGATTTATCGATGCACTATGTCAGTCAGGGTCAAGCAGACCGGTCGCTGCTGCCAGGCTTCTTGCGGGCAAGCTGCAGCGAATGCAGGCCGCTGGGCTGGGGCAGTGGCCCATCATGACGCGGACGATTTCTGTTCGACCCAAATTCTGTTGAACTGTGAACTGTGAAAATGCTGGTGTCATGCATCTCGCTGCAGCTACTCCGTCCCCGCACCTTGAGGCCGGTGCACGTGAGGATGTCGACCGAGCGGACCAACACGCCGACAAGCTGCAAGTGGCCCAAGTGGTCACCAGCTGGGAGCAACAGAGGTGAAATTTCTGCCATTCCTGCCCCGCACCTTAAGGCCAGCGCGCGTGAGGATGTCAACGGGGCTGTCCAGCACCTGCCGCGCCATGGTGCCCGCCACCGCAAAGTCCGCGATGATCAGCCCGTTCCGCGGGTTGTCCGCCCACTGGTCAAACAGCTCCCGCGACACGCCGCTCTGCATAAATACCGCGCAAGGCGTTGACATGCAGGAGATTCATGCTGGCAGGCTGATGCGCTGCGGATCTGTCTGTGGTCCCTGGGAATGTCCGCCCATTGGTCGAACAGCTTCCGCAACACGCTGCTCGGCGATGCGCAGAAAGGGAGCAAGTTTCCTGCAGGAAAATTTGCATCGGAAATAGCCACCCTGGAGCTGCCGCACACGCTTCTTCCTGGCGCTGCAGCATACATTGCTTGTACACCTTAACCGCAGATTAAGTTCATCAAATCTAATCAAGTATCATTCCACTCCAAAACTCTGTAAATTTCCAGAAACCGCAGCAGTCTTTAACAAAGAGGCGCACCTGCAGCATGGAGGGGGTGGCCATGACGACGCAAGGGCCGCTGTCGTCCAGCGAGCCGGTGAGGTGCTGCACGTGCTTGAACTGGAAGGGGTTGGACGCCTGCATAGTGCAACAAACCCCAGTTCAACCAGAAGTCGGCGGGAAACCCCGGCTGCCACTTGGGAGCGGGGACGGCCTGGACGCCTGAGCAGGCTTAGTACAGCGCTTGTCACAGGTTTTAATGGATGGTGAATATGAGCAGGCCTCTCAGCAGGATGCGAGTGCCGCAAGGCGAGTTTGTAGTGTTTTGAAAACCCCCAGAAAACCTCAATCGTGAAGCCCTGAAACACCTGGAAGGCGGCCTTGATGTCGTCGTTCATCATCTCGATGTAGGTCTGGTAGATGGGCATCGCCCGCCGCGCAAGCGCGCTGGCCTGGTAGATGGGCACATTGCGCAGGTCCGCATGCCGCTCCCAGTACTCCTCCAGTATCAGCAGCAGCTCCTGCGCACGGTGCATTGCACGAGGTCAGTTTTGAGTCGGGTGGAGGAGTTGAACGATGTCAGTATCGACGAGGAGTTGAACGATGTCAGTATCCAAGTTGATGTGTGCCGTTTTCATCAGTACTCCAGCATATGCAGTCGCTCTGGTACGCCAGCAGGACGGATGACAAGCCTCCCTAGGTTGAGGGTCTCCAGGTTTCACAGCGGCTAGGTGCATATTCTGCACCGGTGTTGGTGCACAGGCATACTATGCCAGGCTTGCGGTGGATCGGCGGCGGTTCATTTCTGCAGCATGCATGGGATAAAAGTCTGGGCAAAGGTCATGCACACCGTGTCAGACCAGCCTGCCTGGTGCCTGCTGTAGGCCAGCATTAGCACGGCGCACGAATGGTGTTCACGACGGACCTTATGGCCATCTGTGCACGCACCTGGGCGCGGCCGAGGGCGACGACGGGCATGAGGACGCGGCCGCCGCGGGAGACGATGCCGCGCACGGTGCTAACCAGGCGCTGCTCCCGTGTCACCCGCTCCTCGTGCCGGTTCACGCCGTACGTCGCCTCCACCACCACTGCAGCATGGAGACGCAAGCAGCTGAGCAGAACATACCTCCCCTAGAGGGCTGGCTTCCTTGCGGTCCTCCTTGTTCGTTGCTGCATTGAAGCCACCCTTTGAAGCAAGCCTCATGCTCATGACGCCTTCGCGCGCTGTTTCAAATAACAGGCGATGCAAGCGGCAGCGGCTGAGCCGACAGGAGCAGGCTGCCTGCGCAATGCCCCATCCTGCAGGTGTGTGCTCACCAATATCGGGCCGCACGTCGGGCAGGTCGGCGGCGGACAGGTGGCGGTCAGGCAGGCGGCTGTAGTCGCCCGTGTACAGCAGCCGCATGCCCGCAATCTCGATCATGAACATGGCGGCACCCAGCACATGCCCCGCCCGGTATGCCGTCACCTGCGCGAAGATTGGCACCGGTTTTGGCATTGACGACCTCAGGGTCAAGACGGGAGGGGTGGGGCCGCGCCGCCGGTCCCCTGTGACCCTGCCTGCGCAGGATTCCATGCCTTTTCTGACAAGGGTGTCCATGACATGGGTGCAGGCCGAGAGGAGGCACCAGGGCTGCGCCACCGATGGGCGCCCCCTGAAACCACTTGCCCCACCTCCGGAGGCCAGTGTTGATCACTCGTATTGCTGAGAGTAGTCATCTTGTGTTGAGAACCGTAGAGGGGCCTGGCAGCGGAGCAGACACCGTGCCTGGCTGCACAGCTGCACAGCTGCTGTCAGGAAATGTCAAAAGGCCAGGAAAGCAGATCGCATCCCGCACCCGAATGCCGTCGAGGTCGACCGTCTGGTGGAAGTCCATGACCTCGGTGCGCTCCAGGGTGGCCTCCAGGTCCTTCTCCGAGTACAGGCCCTCGTCGGTGGAGCCGCGCGACACTTTGACAAAGTCCCGCAGCAGCGTGTGCGTGATCGCCTTGGTCGGGTGCGTCATCAGGATACGCCCCTGCAATGGCCCCAAGTCCGCAGCAATCACAGCCCGCTTCTTGAACCAAACTTGAAGAAAGCGCTGGGGCCACCGCCGCAAGCAGCGCCAGGCAGCTGCCAACGTCCAGTGCACAAGAATAGGCCTGAACGGGCCTGAACGGGCCCGCTCAGCATGAACCGTCCTCCAAGAGCAACAACACAAAAGCAATGCTACAACAAACAAGATCAGAGCACCTTGAAGGTGGTCTTGGTGGCGACATAGGGCACCGCTGCCACGTGGTCCAGGTGGAAGTGGGTGACCAGCAGCGCGTCCACCTCCTCCATCTCCACCTCGTCGAAATAGGGCAGCGACGCCGGCCCCGTGAAGCCCGGGTGGATACCCGCGTCCAGCATCACCGTCTTGCCCCTGCATGCACGATGGAGTGCAGCATGATGGAGTAAGCAAATGATATTCGTGTGTTGAGTAATACGCCGGGATGGATGCCGGCATCAAGCATCACCGTATGGCCCCTGCGCCGCCGTTATGTGCAGTGACATGAGTGGCGTGTGAGGTGACATGATGAATGATATGAGATCGAATTCCCGGGTGGATGCCCGCGTGAAGCATCACCGTCTTGCCCCTGCGCCGCGACACTGCAAGCGTTCAATCTCGTGTCACAGGAACTGGCAGTTCCGAAGCCGAACGGTTTGAATCAGAGGTTCATGTGGGTGAGTCGCATCTGCCCATGACGTCCTGATTGCGGCAGCTCATGCGGCGCATGTCGAAGTGACTGCAGCATCGATGTGTGAGTCCACACAGGGCTGCAGTGCCAGACTCTCATTCTCCCAGCGTATGGCTTGCTTTCTAGTGCACTTCAATGACGCTGCAAAGTGTTTGTGCAACTCATTTCTGTGTGCAGCCGAGCGGTCAGAGCTGATGAGCGCGGCGGCACAGCAGCAGGCCGTAAAACGTGACGTAAAATGCATATCTCACATGTACTTGACGACGATGCATGACCGCCCAACCTCCTGCCCGGCGCCGAGCGGGATGATTTCCACAGCTGGCAGCGGTGCGGCAGTCGGCTCATCAGCCTTCCGCTTGACGCCCGACATCGTTGCCGTGCACTGCCAGGCAGCCCTGGTGTTTGATCTATCTTGTGTGCTCGCGGACGTGCTCCACCGTCACGCAAAGGTGTCTTGAGGTGTCGGAGATATGGCCAATCTGAGGGTCACGGCGTTCTCCTTTAGTTAACTCGCAACACGGCAGAGAGATGCCACTCTATACTGGCTGAAATCGCAGTGTAAACTCGCAGAGTGTGCTGTTCTGTGGCGCAGTGCGCAGAAGATTGCACCCGTGCCAGGCCGCCCTGTACTGAAGCGTCCGATTGGCAAAACTCGATGGGAAAGCTGAAGCCAAATTCAACTCATCAATTTACGCACGCACTTCAGATCCACAAGAAGAGGCGTCAAACACCGCCTACTGACGTGTCCTTTATGGCCTGATACTTCATTTGGCGCAGAGCCGCGGCCCCGGGATTCACTGACTGCCGCTGCCGCGGCCGCATGCGTCACCGGCGCTGGTCCAGCTCGAAGCGCAGCGACATGTACGTCTCGCCGCGTGGCCCCTCGTACAGCAGGCAATACTGCACGGCCTTTTCGAGCCAGTGCCAGTGATCGCCTGCCCGCTGGTCCGCTTCGCAGGCCGTGGCGGCGGCAAAGCTGGCATAGCAGCGCTGCACCGTGTCTGCGATGCGCTCCTCGTCCAGCAGCTGCAGGATCTGCTCCACTGCGTTGCGCACCAGAAGAAGGTGGTAAGATAGCATTCGTGGCGGCTGCAAGAGACATGCCAGGGCAGAGCGCCGGCATAAAGCAGGCTGAGACGCTCATGGTGGCATACGCTCGCCACCATGAAGCAGAGGGCACAGGCAATCGGACAGGGAGTCCCAGCAGCGACCACTGACAGAGCTCCACGCGCATCTGCAACCACGGCCCATGTCTGTTTCTCGAAGATCATCAAACGGGCAAGCCGCGGACCTGCGGCGACGGTTGCGCGGCCGCCGGTCTCGGACAGCCCCATCCGCAGCAGCCGGTCGACGGTGGCGCGGCGCTCGTCACTGGCCGCCACCGCCGCCGCGGGCATGCTGCAGACCTCGCATGCGCACGCAAAGCGGTGGCCGCCCAGCAGCAGCGCCTGTAACACAATGGTGATATTTCACCCAAAACGACCCACCTACACTGTAGGTACTCGTATGCAACAGATGCAGAAGATCTTTCATCGGCATTGTCGCAATTGTGTGAACCTCAAGTATCACCTGGCGGGCTGTGCGCGGCAGCAGCAGCGCGTCGACGCCGATGTAGGTTATGGTGACCTCCTCCCCCGGCTGGATGTCGCGGAACACGCGGAATTCCTGAGGCAGCAAAGCCGCAGCAGCTGTCATGGCAAAAAGACGGCCTGCTTGCCTGAGAGGCGATTGTGTCTCAAACCATGCCTCAGCAATGCAGGCGCAGCGGGATCACAGCATGGCCTTGGTGCCTCACCAGCCGCTTCAGGTCTTCATTCCAGGCGTGGTGGCAAATCCGGTTGCACGAGTGGCTGGGCCGGCAGGCCAGCGCATACACGCCCAGCGTGCCTTCCTCCCCCGCCGGCAGCGCGTTCGTGATAAAGGTGCCCAGTTCACGCGGCTGGAACCTGACATGAACAGTTGGCTGGATCAGCGCGCAGGAACAGCGGCTGACGCGCGCTTGCCTATGCCTGTCCTGGAAGGTGCTAGAGATGAGGGTTCAGCACATAGGGCAGGGCGCATGCATGTTGAGCGGTAGACACACTCACTCGGGGCCATTGTTGGACAGGGTCCAGAAGGTGGCCTGGTCGGCGGCAGACAGCAGCTGCAGCGCCGACATGACGGCCAGATGCTTCCGCCGCTCTGTTGCGGGAGTGCGCTCCTCGTCTTCCGCCCCAAAGTCGCGGACCGACAGCAGCGGCGCCTCTGACAGGATGAGCGTGCCCGCCGGTATGAGCTGTGCGGCGATCATGCCCAGGCCTTTACCCGGCACCTCCCGCACCGTGAAGAGCTGCGGCCCTGCTGCAGTGTCGCATGCTGCGGCTGCGGCTGCGGCTGGAGGCTTTTGCGGGCCTGCCTGGCCGCTCTTCTTTGAATAGGATTTCTTCCGGCCCTTAGCCATCGTGCCGCTGTCTGCTGTAAAGCTTCTTATTGATGTGCAGAAGGTTGATGGGCCTTACAACGGGGGGCCACTGTACGGCTGGCAGCGCATCTATCAAACGGTGCTTCGAGTGCTGCGCATCATGCCGCATTGTTCAGCCTCTCCTAGTTTCAAACTTAAGGTACAAATGATTGTACGGGAACCAGAGATCCTTGCTCCTGAACAAATCATCTTGAGCAAGAGCAACACCTGACCTAGTTACACCCCTCTGCAGCAGAGGCAAAGCCTGCAGAATGTTCTGCACAGTTCATTTCATCGATCGCCATTCCTTTTATGTTGCCGCCCAGAAACTCATTGCCGCTGACCTTGCAAGCTGCTCCCGGAGCTCCTGATATGTCGCGCCGTGCGCGCCTTCGCGATTGCGAACGTATGCTGTCGCACGCTCGAGCCATATCCATTTGTCGCCGGCTTGTGGGTCATGTTTGCATGACATGGCGGCAGCGAAGCAGGCTTTGCCGTGCAGCACCGTGTCTGGGATGCCTTCCTCGTCCGCCAGCCACAGTATCATCTCCGCTGCAGATGACAGACATCTGTGAGTCGTCCCATGGCAAGGGTGCACTATGTTGAATGCTCAGAATGCATATCTCCTCAGCGCAGGGTCAATATACTTGATTGTGCAGATCGGTCGATGTGGGCAACCGACCTGCTTTGACGGTCGCACTGCCGCCGGATAGTGACAGGGACTCCAGCAGCTGATGGATCTCCAGGCGCCGCACGTCACTGTCGGCCACCGCCGCGGCCGGGATCGAGCAGGCATCGCATGCGCAACTGAAGCGGTGGCCCTCCATCATCTGACCTGCTGGCGGTATGCATGCGGCAACAGCGTGCCTTTCTTCATGCCTTTCTTCTCGCTCAGATTTATCCAAGCTTTGGCACGCCGGCTTGTGATGTGAACTGTAGCCACTAAGGTGATGCAACATGAGCCGGCAAGGTTCGTGGAACGCGCTTGAAAAAGCTGTAGGGCGACAAACTGCTTTCGACAACAACCTTGGCTGAATGGAAAATGAGCTGTAAAAGCACTTACGGGGCGTTGGCATGACAAGAACGAGATCCTCGACATCCTTGGAGATGCACGACAATGCTGACGCTGCATGCAAGTTGGAGTGCAAACATCAACAGGTGTTGCTCATTACAATTGAATGAACAACAGGTTCGAAGACGAGATGGAGGCACGAGCACCCCAAAACAGGGACGATTTTAGCGCGCACATCGCGATGGGCTCAGCGCATCGCCAGCGAATCGACATGGCAGGCGCCCGCACCACCCTGGTTTAATGAAATTTGATCTCGCACCAACAGAGTTCGTTCTTTCAGGCGGCACCAGCTGACCAGCGCCGAGAAACATGCCTGGCTGATCCCCGCCGCCATCACACCTCCACACCCTCTGCGCTCCCCTTTCTACAACGGGCTGCCGCACATCACGTCCGTGTCACCGATTGGCCGCCGCCGGCTGGCCCGGCGCGGCGCCCGCCTTCGCACTTGCTGCCGCTGCAAGTCGGCTGCCGCCCTTTCCATCGGCGCCCCGCAGCAGCAGGCTGTTGGTGACGACCGCCACGGAGCTGAAGGCCATCATGCCGGCGGCGGCGGCGGGGCCAAGCGACAAGTCAAAGGCCGGCAGCAGCGCGCCAGCGGCCAGCGGGATGCCCACCAGGTTGTAGACCAGCGCCCACGCCAGGTTTTGCCGGATCTTGCCGAGCGTCGACTTCCCCAGGTCCAGCGCCTGAGCACACAGCAGTTGAAACCCGACTGCTGAAACCCGTCTTTTGGCACCTTCACGGTACAGATCGACTGGCACAAACGTTTGCGCTCAAGGCATGACTGGCTGCAGCGTGTGGATCTGCTGCCACGCCCTCCTGCCCGCTGACGGCATGAAAATTTTGGACGCACACAGCAGCGCTGTCCCGTCGTGCTAAGCTGTCGAGTCCCTGGCTGCCGCCGACGCCGGCCCGCTCACCTCGATCAGCTGGCCGAGGCGGTTGCCCATCAGCACGATGCTCGCGGCCTGCGCGGCGGCGTCCATGCCGCCGGAGAGCGCGATGCCGACGTCCGCCGCCGCGAGCGCCGGTGCGTCGTTGACGCCGTCGCCGACGACGGCCACGGTGCGGCCCTCGGCCTGCAGCGCGCGCACCACCTCCACCTTGCCCTCCGGCCGCATGCCGCCCATCGCCGCCGTCTCCTGCCCGGTGAGTGCACCCATGTCATCATGCAGTAGAGACTTGCAGCGCTGCGAGTGAACTACTAGCGGGAGTGCTACTGCCTTGTAGAGATGGGGGTCGTGAGCAGCACTGAAAGCAAGCAGGGCAGGTTGCAGTAACGACAAGGGGCTGCTAGTCTTGACACAGTGCAGACGTGTTCCATTGCAGCCTCAGCGCTGACAGCAGCCGCAAGGCAGTGCCGCTGCACAAGCAAGCACATGCTGTGGAGGTGGTTGGCACCATGTGAGTCAGCCAGGCGCACCGGAATGCCGGCCTCACGGGCGCAGGCGGCAACGGCAGCGGGACTGTCCCCCGACACCAGCAGCACCTGCGCGCCGCGTGACTGCAGCTCCCGCACCACCGAAACCGCGTCTGGCCTGTGGGACAGGTAGAGTAAGCAGATTCAGGAGGCATACAAGCTTGCTGGTCCGATGGACAGGCCATTCATTCTTCATGGCTCGGCTGGCTTGCTCACAGGCATCCAGCTCGGCAGCGCTGCCGAGGCGGATCAGCAAGCATGCGGGGCCTGCTGCCAGCGTCCAGTCGAACTGCACGCATCATCACCTCAGGCTGTCCCTGAAGGCGAGGCTGCCGATGACGCCGCGCCCTTCCACGCCCACATACACCACCGTTGCCGGCGATGCCGCATGCCTGTCATCCTGCGCCGCGCCGGAGTCTGCATCTGCCGCCGCCGCTGGGCCGACAACGCCCTCAACCCACTCCCGCCGCCCGACCTGCACATGAAATGACTCGGAAACCTTGATGTATGCTGGATGGATTGGTCAACTTCATTGAGAAATATCCCACTGACACACATGATTGTGTTGCATCAAGCTGCCCACAGTCAGAAGAACAAGAGCAAGCAAAACAAGAGTAAGACTGACTCGTTGCACTTACAGCGACGCGCAGCCCGTCAACGCTGCCGCGCACACCCTCGCCGGCCTCCGTGTGCGCATCGAGCAGCTGCGGCACCGCCAAGCCTGCGGCAGGCAGCCGGACAATCAGCCACAATTGGGCAGCACAGGTGCAGGAAGTGAGGCCAGCGTAGCCAACAGGCAACACCGTGAAAAGTGTTGCGCTGGAGTAGATTCAGGGGCGCCTGTGATGGGGGGCGGCTCTATCGCGATTTGGCGCCTCACAGGCACCGCCTCACCTCGTTGCTCAGCCGCTGCCAGCACTGCGTCCGCCACAGGATGCCGGGTGCTA
>JAABUM010003201.1_pt1 | contig 20680 bp, 39 predicted proteins | sample 5559161 | NCBI WGS metagenome assembly JAABUM01 (sample SAMN10711868, study PRJNA513369) | rock metagenome | isolation source: Antarctica rocks | place: Antarctica: Victoria Land, Siegfried Peak nord
TCTGCGGGCGACCCACATCATAAGAGTGCACATTGCCGCATGGCACCCAAGCTCTGATCACATGCGGATCATGGTTCAGCCTGCTTGCCTCCCCGCTGTGCATGCCGTCAGGGCGTGCGCTTTGCATAGCTAGTGAATCTGCGACGTCGCTTGGCACCCGCAGTCGACGACCAAGCTACTGCATTTCCTTCTAAGCTCAGCCGTGGTGCGCCGCGCAGGCGGTGAGCGCGTGCGCCTCGCACTCAGACTGGATCTGCGGCATCGCGTGGCACCCGCAGTCAAGCATGCACTTGTATACTTTGTTCCTAAGCCCAGGCTTGGTGCTGTGCGCAGGCGGTCAGGGCGTGCGCCTCGCACTCGGACTGGATCTGCGGCATCGCGTGGCACCCGCAGTCAGCGCACCACCTAGCCACCGCATCGCACGACGGCAGCGCCAAGCTGTGGGACACGCGCACAGCGGTGCCGCTGCACACGCTGAGCGGCCACACCGACAAGGTGAGAGCGGTGTTCTGTGTGTGATAGAAGCAGCAACACAATGAGAATAAGACCAAGAGAAAAGCAGCAGCGGCCACACCGACAAGGTGCAGCCAGTTTGAACACAGGCATGAGTAGATGGGTATTGAAACAGTGAAGAGGCTGTTGACTACAAAAGCCTGAACAAGGGTGTGGGACACGCGCACGGCAGTGCCGCTGCACACCCTCGTCCACCACACCGACAAGGTGCGGCAGGTCTCCAATTATAGGAATTCAGTGTCTGAAAATCCACAATGTCACATTGTTGTCCACCCACTTCAATCAGATGCCGCTTCGTGCCTTGATAGCCAGTCTCTGTTGATGGGAAGGTGCCCTGACCTGTATTGCACAGTTCTGTCCCAATTTCTTGTTTTGCAGTTAGCTTGGAGCTTGGAGCTTGGACTGCGCTGCCACCGTGCAGGTGCTGTCTTTGGCGTGGACGGGGCCAGGGCAGCTTGCTAGCGGCGGTGCCGACTGCAAGCTGCGCCTGCACGATGTGCAGCTGCCGACGAGCTAAGCCTCCAGAACTCGTGTGCGGGAGCGTGGAGAGGCAGCTATGGAATCCGGCTGCGTGTGCTGGTGTGTGGCAACCCCAATCAGAGCGGTGCATTTGCATGTCGTTGCTCTCGTTGGCAGTACTGGTCGCACTTGGCAGTTGGAACACCAGTACCAGCCGTCACGTTCAGAGCACACGCAGATCCAGGTTGCAACCTGTACAGATGATTCCAGTGCGGTCAGTGCTCACCCCGGACCCTCTCCGGACCCTGCCTTCCCTCAGGTGACAAGCACAACCATGCGACAGACTCCAGTGCTGCTGACAAGTCCCAATGCTGCCAAGGTAAGAAGTACCAGCAACACTGCGACGGTTGCCAGTCTGGGCGCACACACTGCACCCGCGCATCAATCAGGCAACACCCAATGAACCGGTGTGACTAGGCACGTGTTCACAGGCTGCTGGGGGCGAGCGCTTTCAGCGTGCGCGCATGCCCCGGCCGCGCCGGCGACATGCAGGGCATGTGGATGTCATCAATCATTGATCTTGAAAGCAGCTTCACAGGCTGCTAGGGGCGAGCGCTTTCAGCATGCGCGCATGCCCGGGCCGCGCCGGCGACAGGCGGTGCATGTCGATGTCGTGCCGCGTGGCGCCCTCTGTCGCCAAATCCGCCAGCACCTCCCCGATGACGGAGCAGAACTTGTAGCCGTGGCCGCTGCACGCCGAGCAGATGACCACCTGCCGCAGGAGGGTGGAACGTGAGGCGTCATGTGCATTGTGTGTGGCGTGGACCGCTTGAGAAGCAGCAGCTCGCACACAGCCTTCACGCACATTTGATCACGAACAATGTCTCGACCAGAATCCACCTGCTGCGCCGCAGGGAGTGTGTCGATGATGAAGTGGTGGTCGCTGCTGTTGCTGAACATGCAGGCCTTGGCCAGGCTCATGGCCCCGTTTGCGTGCGGGAAGTGCCGCGCCACGGCGTCTCGAAGGACCTGCAGGGCACACCGTTTGATCGGAAGTGGCATGCATTTCGTCATCCATTTCATCATCTCTCCATCCACGGTCTTTCTACATTCGCATATGCTGCAACATTCGCCTTCGTCTGAACATTTGTATTTTCCTGAGACAGAAATGATTCTGGCCGTACCTTTTCGTCAGCTGCAGTAATCTCCCGGCTGAGTGAGTCGGGGTGCGCCTTCTCGTTCAGGTGGTTGAACTTGCCGATCTGCACAGCGCCAACAAGACGCAGCTCATCCTGCGTGAAGCCTTCACCAGAGGGCACCTGAAGCGAATACAGACAGCAGAGGCAGTCACACCGTCAACAGAGCATTGGCTCTGCGGCAGATGGGATGCGTCAGGGGCCGCTTGCTACCAAGCGCCGTCCCACCCTTCAGGGTTTCCGCCTTCGGATTTGCACACCTTCAGGCCTGGGTGGTCGAATGGCGGAAAGATGTAATACTCCCCGAGGTCGTCGGTGATGATGCTGATGGGGAAGGGGCGGAAGCGCTCCGCACTGTCCACCTCGAACCAGGCGATGACCTGCCGTTCCACTGTGCACACCTCCTGCGCGCACCAACACACATCTAATGAGGCATGTTGATGCATATTGCGGGAAAACGTAAAAAGGTCGTGGCCGCTCGGCGGGCCGGCGTGTAGGCACTGCTGCATGCCCGCGGCCACACGCCGAGGCAGCGAGGCAATGAGCATAGGGTGAAGACACAGCCATGTCGCATAGACTGCGACGCCGTCCGACCCAATGTGTGTCCGAAGAGCGGCCTCCACCCTGGAAAGTCCTTGACTGCAGGGGAAGCACCAGCTGCGGCATCCAGCAGCCCGCAGTCAGCGCCAGCTTCCGCGCTTTCTATTGCCTCTTGCCATATTCGACCCCTTGACAGCTAAGCTTTACCTGCAGGCCGGGCACCAGCTGCGGCATCCAGGAGCCTGCCGTCAGGACCAGCTTCCGCGCTTTGTACTCCCCCTTCTCCGTCTTCACCCGCACGCCGCCGTCCGCCGTCGGCGCCCAGCTGACGATGGGTTCCTGCTCCCGCAGCACGCCGCCGGCCGCGAGCGCGCCCGCCACATGCGCCTTGATTGCGCGCTCCGGTGCCTGTCGAGTTGATAGAGATAACTCAGTATGATGGGGCATAAGCTTTATGACCCGAGAAGGGACCAATGCAAGCAGCACGCCGCCGGCCGCAAGCGCGCCCGCCGTGCCCGCCTTGATGGCGCGTTTCAAGGCCTGCCGAAATGACAAGGCAGCCTTATGCCACTGAAAGGCAGACTACGACTCGGCAAGGGATTACCTGCCACGTGCCGGAGCGCCTAATCGGAAACAAACGCCTGATGCTTCACCATATTAGTGATAGCACCGGTTCAGAACCGGGTCTGGGCAGGAATGCCAGCAGCATTTCCCGCAGCATGGAGAACACGTCATTTGAGTCAGACATGCTGTGGAGGAGATGTGCTGCTCACCACGATGCCTCCCTGTGGCGAGTATACGGCCTGCCAAGGAACAGCACACGGGGGGATCACTGCGAATGCCTTGTGAAGCTCCGGGATACGACGACAGGATGTGACAGACTTCATCCACAGATTGTTTTGATTGCTTGGCCGTTGTGCTGGATGCTTGAAAGCAACGGCGATGTAACGCACCTTGTAGCCCTTTGGCAGGCTGTAGCCGGGAAACCGCTGGTTGACCTGCTCCGCTGTCAGCACCTGGGGTCAAACAGCAAATAAGCATTCGATGCTTGGTACAAGTCTTTGGTGCAGCATCAGAGTTGTATTTGGCAAGCTGCTAGTGACGCTCTTGACGCATTCCATGTGCTGGCACAGAAAGCTGATCCGTGGAAGGAAAACAGAAGTTGAACTCACCTCGTGCTCCAGGTTGTGTAAGCGTGCGGAGTTGCACGCATTCTCGAACACCGTCGGCTGATCGGGGGCGCCGACGTCCAGGCCGCCCGTTATGTGCAGCACATCCTGCAGGCGCAGGCACAATGAAGATTTCATTCGAATTTGCCTTAGAAGGAGAATTTTGTCGATTTTGGATGACAGTTGTTAAGACACGCGGAAGCGCAGCATACCAGCAGCACGCCATTTAAGGAGCCGGAATACTGCTCCACAGGATGCGCCAGCAGGAGCTCCAAATTCCACCCTGGGTTGGCTGAGACACAAGCAGGTGCTGTTCCGTGCAAAACGCGAGCGCCTGACAAAGGAGGGACTCTGACGCACCGTCCCAGACTCCTTTCCCAGCTGGTCCCACAGCTCGTAGGCGCGCCGCAGGAGCGGCACATACCTGCACTTTTCCTATGATCATTCCACCACTTGTCTTTTATGGAAAATACATCTTTACAGCACTGCGCTGTCAGGGATGCTTTTGGTCCTACCACATCCGCGGCTCACACCGCTCGGCACGCTGACAAACAGGCTAAGAATCAGTCAGATCGCCAATGAGAAGTCATTTTGACAAGTCTGCGTTGTGCGTTGCCGGAACTTACACGTCACAGCATGCGGACCCGCAGGGCTCAGGACGCCGCAGCAGGCAACCGTCTTTGCTCTGACAGTGATATGCAAAGAATCTTACCGCGGGTCCTCGTGGTACGCCAGTCGAATGATGCGCGACAGGCCGTGGCTGCTGCCCAGCTCGTGCGCAACGCTGAATTTTTCCAGGCCTAGCACCTGCTGAGTGGCACGCCATATGGGTTGGTTCGCCGCAGAGACAACTTGCTGGCGTGCGCATCTCAAACAAGTTTTCAAGTTCGCAGCAAGCTGATGAGGAACCCTCTTCTAGGCGCGTTATTCGTTTGCTGCTTGCACTTGTGGTCGACGTCAAGGAGTAGTGGGCTTTGTCATGGGCGCACCTTTTGGCCCCGCTTGGCTAGATGGTAAAACGCCGCTGAGCCCATGCCACCAATGCCGGCAAGGATGACATCGTAGCTGCGTGCAGAACTGGGAAGTTGTGATGCACCACTATCCGTGCAGAAAGCTACACCCAATGCACACTAGGGCGCTGCATGCGAATGCATGACAGTATATCTTGCGTCTATCATTTCACCTGTCGTCGTTGCTAGACATTCGGGATTCGTGATTCAAGCAGTCGACTGTAATTGTTATACGTGTAACGCGCGCCTCGCTCGACACGAGACGCAGGCGATGGCAAGGGCAAATGACTAATGTTGCACGATCGCAAGCTTTACCCTGCGCCGAACGAGCACGACGGCAGATATGTTTCAGACAACAGTGCGTGGAGTTGCAGAGCCCTGTATGCATTGCAAATGCGCGGGGCAAGACACAAAACAGGGTTCCGGAAACATCACCGCCCTCGCTACGACCATCCTTCGCTCCCAATCATGGCAAGCAAATTTGTCTCGCAGCCGCGCAGCGTCGCCAGTCAGTGGCAGATTGGGTTTGTGAAAGGTAGCACAGCATGTCAGAGTGATATGCAGTGAATGACGGCCGCGTGTGAAGCGTTGCGTGCGACACCACCAACTGGCTGGACAGATCGCAGTGCTTCTGCTGGAACAGCTGTTTGCTTTCTTCAGCGACGCTCTATCCTGAGGACCCTCTAAATCTGTCGCGTCTGCGCTCGGTTTCATCTCGCAGCCTCGCCTGCTGCTGTCGCCCTGAACGCTCCGCTCCGCTCCGCTATGATTGCTGGGCCACCCAGAGACTAGGACGACACAGCAGCTGGTCAGTGAGTGCAGCGGCCTTTTAATAATTGAAAAACCTGACATCTAACAACCTTGAGCAGCTGCGAAGTCCTTTCGGACAAAAACTTGTCTCTCCGCACTGTGGCGGGTGGCACAGGTATGAAAATGCGGCGCGCGCTGCCGCCGGCGCGCTTGCTGCTCGCCCTGGCGGCCTGCAGCCTGCTGGCGGCCTCAGTCTGCATCGCCCAGGAGGTCACAACGGCTGGCGACCCCGCACCCGAGCAACCTGCCGATGCGAGCCCGGCGGAGGCAGCGCCCGCCAAAAATGCTGCCAAGAAGGCACCAGCCAGGAAGGGCGGCAAAGGAGCCGCTGCTGCGGGCGCCGAGCCGGCAATGAGCAAGGAAGAGAAGCAGGCGGCACACCGCGCGAAGGCAGCGCAGCACGCCGCAAAGAAGGCAGCGCAAGCATCCGCGGCCGCGAAAAATGCCACCGGCGAGTCGCCAGCGGGCGGCCAGGACAAGGCAGTGCTCAAGAAGGGGCTGCAGGGCAAGGAGCTCGAGGTGGCCATCAAAAAGGTGCGCTGTGATGCAGCGGCATCAATTCGATAGGTCTACCCAACCCAGAAGGATGGTGACGCCTTCCTACACGGGCAGCCGGGTGCCACAGCCATGGATCCTGCCCCGAAGCTGCAAGGAGAGCAGGCCTGTCAACTAGCTGAGCGTTATGCCGACACCCTTCCACAGTCCTATGTCTGCGTGCAGAGCCTTGAGGCGTAGTCACAATGCGCACCACTAGGGGGGAGACGGCGCCCGGCGCAGCTCATCTAGGTCGACTGCGTCTCGTTAACGCACTTGTTGAATTGACATTCAATAAAAGCATTGTCTGCGTGCAGAACCTGGAGGCGCAGAGGCGGCACGCAACAACAGGGGAGCCGGTGCTGGCGCAGTTGATAGAGGACGCGCCTGCTGCGGAGCTGCCCAATGGCGACGGCGACATCGCCACGACCGGTGAGGTTGCCTGCTGCAGCGCTGAACTGCACTGACGACTGCACGCACTCAGGTGACCTCCACTCGCGCTGCTGCCCAGCAGCGACGGTGACATTGCCACCACTGGTGAGGGTGGAACTTAGCAACACTGGAATGCAATGCTGAAACACATTGAATTAGGGTTCGGTGAAACATGATCACCGCAGCTGAGGTGGACCAATAGTTCAGGGGTTGATGAGGTGGTCCCACCTCGCATTGTGGAGCTGTCCAGCGGTGCCGGCAACGGCGACGTTGCCACCTATCGTCACACAGTCGGTCACTGCGCTCCTTGCAAGTAAGTGCCGCGTACACTTTGACCAGTGCTGCCAAATCGGTTACTGTACCCCTTGCAGGCAAGTGCCGCGCAAACATCGACCAGTTGTGCCTGGGAGTGGAGCCGGGAGAGAACCGCCTGGCGATGTGTCTCGTGAACCAGCTGCAGGTGGAGGCGCAGCCCGACTTCTCCGGGCCCCACAAGCTGTGAGTCATCTTGTCTGTTTCCATTTCCTACGCCCTTGTTCTGTCTCCCTATCCTCTATCCCTGTCCCTATCGTGCACCAGCTGCGCAGCCCGACTTCTCAAGGCCCCACAAGCTGTGAGAAATCCCAACTGTCTCTGTGGGTCTAACTTTGCACGTTCCCTGTCTCACTCCGCTTCCGTTCCCTGTCTCGCTCCGCTTCTCTCCAGGTCGGAGCGTGCACGCGCGATTTGACGCCGCACAACTACGTGCAGCATATGCCATCTGCGCCTGTGGCCCAATGCGTGGGCAATGCGGGGGTTTAGGGTTATACATGTTGGCCTATAGCCTGTTTTGCGAGCAGTGACGTTTTGACCACGAGCATTTTCCATTTTTGACCAGGTCGGGCGACTGCAAGGCGGAGCTGGACCAATTCCGCATCGACGAGTCCAAGAACATCAACAAGAACCTGCCGCTGGGTGAGCCGCCTGCACCACCTTTCAAGAGGCACGGCAGGGCTGCACGCAGCACGGCAGACAACGTTTTGCCAATGCAGCCGGGGACCTGAAACATTCCATTAGGGCAACAAAGCCGCTGCAGGCTGACACCCAGTGCCCAATATTACCGGCTTCAGAGCTCGACGGAAACCTGCTCGTTATCTCATGCAGCCAAAGCCTGCAAGAAGGACATCAAGCGGCGCTGCAAGGAAGTCTCCGGCGAGGGCAACTTTGTCGCGTGCCTCAGGTGTGTGCCTGTGTGATATTTGATTTCCACTATCGTCATCAAAGCCAAGTGGACTGTTGTGTAGATGCCGCTCCAGTGCGTGCATCGTTGCTGAAAGTGCCAGAGATGTCGACATGACTGGATCATGACCCTCATTAGATATACTGCAACAAGGTCAACATTGCATCACGTCAACAGCATGACCATCAGCGTCACTGGGCGTGCTTGCAGGAGCCAGCCGGACCGGCTGACCCAAAAGTGCTTCGACGAGGTGTTCCAAGCGGAGCAGGCCTCCGCAGATGACATCCGCACCGACCCGCTGCTGTATAACGCCTGCCAGGCATGTTTGACTTCCATGCTTGAACTTCTGCGCTGGACAACTTGAATTGCCTGCGCAGTATCTACTTCATCGTTGATTCATCCTACTCCAGCAACAATGAGGCAGTACATCACATTTACCACCGATGTCAGCCAGTGGCTGCAAAGCACCATCGGCGCCCGAAACGCCTCCCCTGCAATTGGTGTATGAAAGGATTTCTACTAAATTGCGCGCAGGCGAACATCGGGCGCAAGTGCAAGGACGTGAAGCCGCACGAGGAGCGCAGAAATTCAAACCCGAGACTCAGGTGTCACTCGTACCTGGTAATGACATATGCAAATGCAGGCGGACATAGGGCGCAAGTGCAAGGACGTGAAGCCGCACGAGGGGCGGGTGCAGCGGTGCCTGCGGCTCCACCGGGCCGCGCTGGACTGGGGCTGCCGCGAGCAGCTCTTCCGGCAGGCCATGGAGAACGCCGACGACATCCGCCTGTCCTCCACGCTTTTCAGCGTGTGCCTGGAGGACAAAAAGAAGGTGTGGGTTTGGACTTTGAATTGCGGTCCTCCGCCCTACTGTTCCGGCAGGCCGTGAAGCATGCCGGCCACATACGCCTCTCCTCCACGCTGCTCGGCATGTGCCTGAGGACGAAAACCAGGTGTGAAGCCTTTGGTTACATCTGATATATCTGAAACGATGCCAGCGACATCCGCCTCTGCTGCACGCTCTTTAGCATGTGCCTGTAGGACAAGAAGAAGGTCGGTCTCGAGGATTTAAGTTATGTTTGTGGGAGCTCAGCCTCCAGAACAGCTGCGCTTCTGAATCGTGATCTAGTCGAACGACACTTCCCCTCAGCCTCACAGAAAGAACAGTGGCAGGGCGGGCCTCTGCTGCAGGACAGGACCGCCATCAACAGATGGCCGCTGTGGTGTCCGCTTGACCATCTGCCCCGGTATGCAATCAGGGACCAGGGTCCACAACCCTCTGACTCTGCAAACCAACCTTCGAGTCCACTACGAGTTGGGCGCCCGCGCAGCTCTTCGTTGATATGCAGCCAGGCCACGCTCGCGTGCGTTGGACCATTCTGAACGTGTTCTGATGCGCCAAATCTCAACCCCACCGCCCTGTTGTCTGTGCAGTTTTGCGCGGACGTGGCTCCTGGCCACGCGCGAGCGATGGACTGCCTGGAGGCGCGACGCCTGGAGCCTGAATTCTCTGGCGGCTGCCGCGACGCGATCGAGGCGGCGCTCGCGGATCGCGCCTCAGACTTCCGGCTGGACGCCTCGCTGCGCCGCGCCTGCAGGCAGGACATCGAGCGCACGTGCGTCGACGAGTTTGAGTCGAGATGGTTTGACGTGCTTGAAAGTACGTCAGCGAGAGGGGAAACCAGTCCTTAGGCAACTTCCAGCTGGACGGATCGCTGCGCCACGCGCGCAAGAAGGACATCGAGCGCACATGAGTCAGCGGGCATATGATGTGTACCGTGCGGCGGTGAAAAGGACACGAGAAGATGTGGTTGTTGTATGTTTTGCTGTTACACCTTCGTTGCACTGCGCATGCAGGAAGCGCATTGAGCGCACGCGAGCGGCCAGAAGGCCAGGGCTTAGGGTTTAGGGTTTAGGCTTGCAGGCGGCATGCTGTGTCAATGTACGGCTTTGCCTGAGTGCACACAATCTTGCCTGCAACTCACAGGCGGCATTCAATGGCTACATGTGACAGTCAGCACCATCTTACATGGTGTCCAGGTGCGGCGCTGAGCAGGATGTCGTGCTGGAGACGGCGCAGGAGAACGATGCCCCGGTCATCAACTGCCTCCAGGACTACCGGTGCGTTTCCAATGTTAAGACATGCACAGCCTTATGCATTACTTGAAGTAGTATGGTGCAGCCTGCTGGGCAGTGCAGGTATTGGCATCTGCACCAGGAACCCCGCTACATAATCCAGATCGTGAAGGCTCGCCGGTGCCGCTGTTTCCACGTTAAGGAGGAGCTGCGGAGCCAGATGTGCAAGGCGGCAGTGCACCAGGTGATGCAGCGCGGTGCGAAAGACATGAATCTGTATCACCTGTTTTATAAATCCTGATTGAAGTCTCGATGCAGAGAGGAGCTGCGGAGCCAGGAGTGCAAGGCGGCGGTGCACCGGGTGATGCAGCGCGGCGCCGAGGACATCCGCTTTGGCGCCAAGCTGGGCACCGCGTGTCACGAGGACCGTCTCAACTTTTGCTCCTCCGTGCAGCCCGGCTCAGCCCGCGTCATCCGCTGCCTGCAGTCCAAGTGCGTTCTGCTATCAACCTGGCAGTGGATGTGCTGGACCCAAGAAGCGGAGCTGGTATCAAAGCAGAGGCGCAATGGCCTCTTCTGTGTGGTGTTGCTGTGTCAAGTCGTTTTCCTGCATGCATGTGCTCGCGGAGTCGTTTGTCCGAGTGCGCTTCAAAACCCGCTGCTGGTGCTTTTTCTGCCCTGCTGCAGGCGGGACAAGCTGTCGTCGGGGTGCAAGGCGGCAGTCGTTCAACACTGCGGCTGATGCGGTGCCTGATTTTCTGTATCCTAATTTCCCGAATCCTCCACCCCTGCTGCAGGCGGGACAAGCTGTCGTCGGAGTGCAAGGCAGCGATGTTTGACGAGGAGACGCTGATGGGCGAATCCATTGACTTTCAGTTCCCCATGAAAGCGGCCTGCCAGCAGGTGCGGCCTTTCAACACCAGACTCCCGGTCGTTCTTGTGTTACATTTCAGAATCGACTTCCAGTTCTCATGAAGGCGGCCTGCCAGCAGGTGCGGCCGGGCTTCGTTTCGCGCTTGCGATTGTATCCTCGAAAACGCATCTGAGTCCTTCCAAATGCCAGCCAATGACAGCAGGTGTCGTTTCAGACAGCCGCAGCAGAGCCGAAAGGCTCAGTGAGCAAGACCGGCAGACCGCATGGTAGCGCATCAACACTCTGCGCCAAGCCGTCACATAAGCTCCTGAAGTCACATAGCACTGCGTGTCAGCCACCGCTCCGATTCACGTTTGGCGAGGTGCTACAAGTCACGCGACAGCATATTTCAGGCGGCGCATCTGCCACCCGCGCGGCATGCACCCATGCCGTCGCGACCGCAGGCGCCCGCTCACATGACCCGCAAACCCCTATGAAGTTTCCTTTGAAAAGTCTTACAAGAACCCTGCAGTCAATGCACCGCCTGCTGTGTCGTTGTCAGGCGGCGCGCTGTAAATTATAAATGGCCTAGCCGCTTCCGCTGCTCAGGCAACGACATTTTCTTGAGAGTCAAAACCCCGAACCCTGCAGAGGAACTTTAAACCCTGAATCGTACCGGAGCTGGAGCAGCGGTGCGGGGAGGTGCCGCACGGGCACGCGCATTTAGGGCCGTCGCAGGGTTTGTACTTTTATATGCACACACCTCGACCTTTCAATCATGCACACCCACAGGAGCTGGACCAGTGGTGCGGGGAGGTGCCGCACGAGCACGCGCGCGCTATCCGGTGCCTGCAGGAGCACGCTGACGCGCCTGGCTTTGGCGACGCCTGCCGCGCCGAGATCGCGCAGCACGACCAGCACCTGTCTGCTGACTTCAGGCGAGGAATTTCCTTGTTGAAACAACACAACTTACTGCATTTGGTGACGCCCGCCACGCCAAAAATCGCGCAGCACGACCAGCTGTCCGCTGGCTGCAGGTGTGCCTGCTGAAGTCCAACACAAGAACAGGATGCACCGAAATACAGATGAACACGCTGGAACAAAATGCAATTAGACAACGAACTGCATGTGAAAGCCGAGGTTGCTCAGCACGACCAGCAGCCTCATCCTGTCAAACCTGTGTGCGAGACATGCGGAAAGGGACACAAAAGAAACATGGAATCAGGGCGCTGGTGAGCACACCTGCAGAGGCGCTGACCCAGGGCGGCTGTCCTGGCGGCAAGCTGCCACATGCCCACGACCATGTCGTCAGCAAAGCGTCAGGCGCCCTTCTGCTTGTTACAAAGCCTCACAAACGTTGTGCCGGCCGCCGTCGCAGGCTGAACTTCCGGCTGTCCGAGGCGTGCGGCAGCAGCATGAAGGAGCTGTGCGGGGTCGCACACACGATTGTATTATCATTGGTGTATTTTAGTGCATGTCATACTGTAAACTTTCAGATTGCAGGCTGAAATTTCCGGCTGTCTGAGGCATGCGGCAGCAGCATGAGGGAAGGAGCTGTGCGCGGACTTAGTATCATTACAACATAGAGAACGGAGTTCTGATTCCTTTTCCGGCTGCTGCCCGCAGGCTGAACTTCCGGCTGTCAGAGGCGTGCGGGAGCAGCATGAAGGAGCTGTGCGGGGACGTGGAGTGCCAGGAGCATGCGCCCTGCGGCGGCGCCATGCTGCGCTGCCTCACCGACAAGGCCGAGTACATTGTCGTGCCCGAGTGCCAGCACGTGAGTATGAGCAAGAGGTGAATGGTGTTTGCCGAGAGAATGGGTCTGGCTCTGTAAACCTTTGAAAACGCAAATGCAGGTCGTGGAGTACTTTCAGCGCATGGAGGTGACGGATTTTCGCAACCACATCATCATAGCGTGATGGCACATTTCCATGTGAGTTTGGTTACAAATGAAGCAAATTTCGTGAACGCAGGAGGTGGAGTACTTTGAGCGCATGGAGGTGACGGACTTCCGCAACGACATCATCCTGGCAGAGGCATGCCGCGCGGATGTCGACAAGCACTGCGCCAAGGTCAAGCCGGGTGCGTCGCCCAGCGTTTCAGGGTTCTGGGTTGGTTTCAGGGGATTTCTGCGGCTGTGGGGCACCCAATGAGGCGGTGTCTGACAGGCCTCAATACAACGCGATGCTTCTCATGCGAGCTCAGCAATAAGTATGCTCGACTTTTGGGGCAGAAGGAGTTGTGGAGAAGTCAGGCTGCCGACCTTTGCACGAGCCCCGGCAGTGACGCTTCCATGTGTCGGCCACAGGCGAGGGGCGCGTGCACCAGTGCCTGCGCGACAACGTGGCGCAGCTGTCGCCGCAGTGCGCGAGGGAGGAAGGCCGGTTGGCGTCGCTCGCCGCTGACAATTTTGCGCTGCAGCCGAGCCTCGCGTCCGACTGCGCCACCGAGAAGGATGAGCACTGCGCCGATGTGCGGCCCGGCAGCAGCCGCATCTACAACTGCCTGCTGGCCTCCGCGGAACAGGTGTGGGAACGTATCACACATACAGCTACATAGGTGATTGTGAGTATTATTCACATAGCGATTGGCAACAGACAAAAAAGTGCACGAAGCGGCAGCAGCACTGCGCCGACGTTCGGCCCGGCAGCAGCCGCATCTACAGCTGCCTGCTGGCCTCCGCCGAGCAGGGGGGTTCGTGCATCCAGATGATCAAGGTTGTTGAATACATCGGTCTGTCGCACACTCAGGGAAGGAGATTGCTTGACGCTTGCCTTCCGGCAGTCAAATGACTTGCGCAGCTGCAGACTGGGTCGATGGTGCTTCCCCGGCGACACTTCAAGCCCTCTTTTGGTCTCAATGCTGAGCTGGCATGCGACTGCGCTGTACACTGTCGCATACTGTCACAGCCATCGGCCAAACGGGCTCGGAGGTGTGAAGCGTCTTTCATTTACATGAAAAGCACAGCTCCGCAAGCCCCTTCCGGCCTTGCAGCCTGGCTGCTGACATCCCACAAGCGCTTGCACACAGAACCCAGAAACACCTCACAAGCAGTCAGATACACCAGCATGAATCCACACCGTGTTCGCGCGCAGATGACATGCCACCCTGGTGGGGCGGCAGCCGAGACACAGATCGGGCATGCTTTGGAAGCTCGTTGTCACGATTGAGCCACATCGTACAAGCATTCGAAGAGTCGATTCTCCAGCGCAGGTGGACTTCAGCCAGCGTTGCCGCGCCAACCTGGCGGCGCAGCAAGTGCAGCGGCTGCGCGACTGGCAGCAGGACTACAACCTGCGCACCGCCTGCCGCCATGACGTGCCGAATTTCTGTGCCTCTGCACTCACCGTCATCAAGAAGCAGGCAGGGTTCTGAAGGCTGAGCTATCCTGATTTGGGTTGCCACAGCGTGCCTGAAATTTGCGCATCCTCATAGTCACCAAGAAGCAGGTGTTGCACACACATTTCGCCTGCATGCGCCTTCACCTGCATCGTTCAAAGTGTACGCTCATGGTGTCTTGTTCCCACTGCAAACTGCTTGCCCGAAGCAACTCTACGATTGCTGCGCACACCGCATCGGCATCACCGGCGCACATGTTGCATTGAATGCATGCGTGGCGAATCTCGACCTGCTGCTCGATACAGGGCGAGGTGTTAAGCTGCTTGGTGGCGCACATCGGCATCACCAGCAACGCCTGCAGCCAAGAGTCCATCCGTGCCGTGCACACGGGACTGCAGTTCTACCAGCCGGTGCGCCGCCGCTCCTTTGGCCTGCCTCGTGTTGTGAAGAAGAAGCATGTCAGTTTACCATTATGTTAGGCAGTTTTTCACCAGCGCGGTGCACACCGCCTACCAGCCGGTGCGCAGCCTCCTCCTCCGCCCTCTAAATTCACATTGCGACCAAGTTCATCATGTAATGATGCAAAGAGAATACTCAGCAAAGTCCCCAAACCGAAATGTGCACACCGGCCTGCAATTCTACCAGCCCGTGTGCCGCCGCCTCCGCTGCATGACACACCTTCTGGCAGCGTGCTCGTTACATGTTGCCAGGTGCACGACGGACGCTTGGATATTGCGCATCAGATATGAAACTATGTCCAGTGGCCCGGAGGGCCTTCACCCTGTCCGGAACTTCATGGGGTTTACAACCACCCAACCGTCTTGTTCTCATGCGCTGCAGGGCATGCTGGTGATCAACGTGTGCAACGCCGACGCGTCACGGCCGCCGACAAGCCGAAAAAGGAGCCAAACATTCTCAAAACCTGTTTTCCTGCTCCAGGGCCTGCCGGTGGTGAACGTGTGCGACGCCGACGTGGAGAAGTTTTGCGTCAAGGACGCCGAGAAGCTCAAAAGGGAGTGGGCGGCCGGTAAGGGGCCTGGCGGCGTCAGCAAGCATGGCATCCTGGGCCGCGCCGCCGCGGACGCGTCTGTCGGAGAGGTGTGCGGCATTGCTCACCAAACCCTGTGCCCTTGCTCTGTGCTGTTCTGGTGTCCTGCCGTTCTGCCGTGCATTGCAAGGCAGGTCATGCAGGAGGCAAGTTGCAACATGTCTCGCACGTGTTTGGGGCATTCGGGAGTAATTCAGACAGGTCGATGCAGAGAGGGATGTTGCGTGGGGAACACAGAGTCCGGCTTGCACCTGTGGCTTGCCAACCCTTTCGTGTCCTGGTGTGCAGGTGCGACGGTGTCTGGACGAGCACGCGCCGCTGGAGCTCAACAATGGCGGCCTGGACGCGATGCTAGTGGAGGTGGCCAATCTTACGGCGCAGGTATGCTCCTGTTCTTGTGACCAGACTCAGAGGTACTGATACAACACAACAGGAAAACGGGAGACCTTTGATGTGGGGCAGCCCGACAACACTGCGCTTTTAACAGTGAGGCCAAATTCACGGCGCAGGTGGCCATCCGTCAGGCGGCTCATTCGTGGCCAAGTGCAATGAAACCGTATAGACAAGTCAAGTGCACCAACACACGAGCTGGATCCCCTCGTGTTCGAGGCAGCTCGACGGTGCCCTGCTGAAGCTCATGCCAACCTCCTCTGAATTCCCACGCAGGCAGGCGGGCGGCGGCGGCTGCGGCAGTACAAGCGGGAGCCGGGGCCGACGCCTGGCACGGAGATGGGCATCCCTGAGGGCGCCACGCACGGCCACGCCACCGACCCCGACAACTGGCAGGCAGGAAACCTTCGTGTTCCTGCGGAGCGGCTGCCTTGCAGGATCAGTCCGCTGCCTCGCATCTCGTCGCTCGGGGCAGCCTGGGCTGCAAGCGCACGTCGCTGGCCACACCAGGGCACTCACCCAGCAGCTGCCTGCGCTGGAGTCAAGCGACTCGCCAGAAAATCTTTCCATCTTCAAAAACAATGCACCACGAGTTGACTGCGCAGAAGGCACAGGCGCCAGGGCGACTGCTGAGCAACAAGTGCGCGTCACTGGCGGTTTCGCTGGCGATCCACGCGCCTGGGAAACGTTCAGGCTTTCCATTTTCGAGTTGCTTGGATTGCACACTTTGCAACATGTGAAATGCAGGAGCCGCAGGCGCCGGAGCAGTCGCTGAGCGACAAGTGCGCGTTGCTTGTCATGTTGGGCGACCCGCGCGCCTCGGACACCGCAGAATCTGTGTTCTGGGACACCCTGGAGCTTGATTCATCTCGAACAAACGTTTCGACTGATGAATGCAGGAGCCGAAAGCGCCAGAGCAGCCCCTCAGCGACAAGTGCGCGTCGCTGGTCATGCTGGGCGACCCGCACGCCTGGGACACCTTCCAGGAGGAGCTGTCTGCCGGGCGGCTGGCGACGTCGCTTCAGAAGATCGAGGCTGCGCTGCGCCTGCCGGTGCGCATTGCCTGAGGATCTAGGCAATTCAGTCCTCCGGCAAGTTGTACAAGCTTGCGGAGGAGCTGTCTGCCAGACGGCTGGCCACCTCGCTGCAGAAGATACAGACCGCGGTGCGCCTGCAGGTGCGCATTGCCTGGAAGCTTCGTGTTGCTCTAACCCTTCAGACAGTGGGCAACCCGACTCTGCAGCGGCCGACGATTCTTGTGAAGAGTTTGACTCATGTTTGCTTGATGGCGGCCCGATGTTGTCGCCAACGCAATGGCGGTGCGATAGAGGCACGGCTGACGCCGCCCGAGAAGAAGCCCGCAACCGCAGCCGCTGGGGGCCTGCAGCCTTCTACGGCGGGGAACTGCTCGTTGCGCGCAACGCTATTTTTCATTTCCCTCCACCCCTCACAACCTGTCGAATTTCCGCCAACAGGAGGCGTCGCTGGTGGCGCCCAAGGTGACGCACGGCGGGGAGGCGATCGAGGACGCGCTGACGATCACGGGCTGGTCCGCCCTGGCAGGCGTGCTGGCGCTGGCTGCTGTTGCCTTTGGCGGCGTCGCCTACGCCTGGAAGCGGTGCGTGAATCGGACGCAAACCCGTCTCTTCATGTGGACGCAGAGCACAGTGCATGCAGCTGAGGACCGTCTAGTTCCTCCTGCCGCTGTCGCATAGACGCCTCCAGCCTGCAGCCGCACGCACTGGAGAGTGCGCCTGACTCTGCTTTGCGGCCTTCATAATGGTGCCATCTGACGTCTGATGTTCTTCTTCGGCAGACAGCATGTCACGTGCATGTCTGTCGTGACATGCAGCAAAACAGCCGGAAAAACGTGGCGTCTGTCCACTGCAGGTGGTACGATTCCCGGTACAAAGGGTACCAAATGGTCAGGAAGCGAGCTGAGCGCTCTGTGGAGCTGCAGTGACCGCATTGCCTGCGCAGTGTGGGGTGCGCCTGTGCGATGGGGCAGCCCGGCGCATGAGGTGGCCCAGTCAAGGCAACGTATCAGCAATAGAGCCCGTGATTGCTTTCCGGAGTTCCTGCCGCGTAGACGCCGCTTGTTGCCTGCCATTTTCTGCAAAACTGGTTGAAGAATAATCGCTGATAGGTGGCTTTGTGTCAACTCCTGTTGCCAACTCGTGTTACAGCAAAACAGTCATCAAAGCTGCAAGCCAGGAGCGCTGCAACGTTGTATGGCGAGCAATTGCACAATAGGCCCAAGAGGCCGAATGAATCAATCCAGAAGAATATGTTGCTTCAATGCCGCTTGAACCCCTTGCATGACCTGAGGCCGCTGCGCTATCTCCTGGCATTCAGCTTCTCCACCATCTGCCGCAGCTCCATCTCGTACTTGCTGTCGTATATCTGCACCGAGAAAGGAATCCGGTCACGTTGCCGGAGAATGCTGCAATATTTGGGGCGTCACTCACAACACAGGAGCGCACATCACGTCAGACTTTCCAAACACAAGCGCGGCTGCGAGACGTTGCTGCGGCGCGGTCTCACCTGCATTTTGGCGGGGCCGCCCCACTCCTCAAGAATATCCTGCGAGCCACAGAGACAGAGGGAGAGCTGTTTCTGCGTAGGCATCATGCAACTGTACGGGCCATAATTGCAATGCAGCAGCATTCCGCAGGACGCCGCCCCACTCTGTGCAGGGGGTCAACCGCGTCTTCAGATCAGAGCGCCAGCACTTCCGCCGCTGACGATACGCTGTGCAGCTGCCACGAAGCAAAATTGAATCAGCTCTGTTCAGATCTACTAAACCTATTAAACCTCACCTCTTCCCGCAGCTCCTCACTGCCGCACAAAAGCGCAAGAAAGTAGAATCAAGATGTGTTGTCATCAAGATGTATCAATCGTCACCTCCTCCCGCAGCTCCTCCAGGAACAGGGCCTTAATGGCCTTCGGGTCGGTGCCCACCACCGACACCTTGCGCTTCACGTTCTCTGTCATGAATGGGTCGATCGCCCTGCGCAGGTATCCAGAAACAGAACAGGTGATCAACACACACATGGTGAGTAGTGAAGAAACTCATTTCATGTCCTCTCTCGTGAACTTCTCGATCGCCCTGCGCATCAAAGAGCGAATGCGTCTCGCAGCAAACATGCTTCGCATCATGCCCGGGTCGTCCGGCCTGTGCAATAGGGCTGCATAATTCATCGCAGTCAGACAGCATGCATAAGCTGGCTGCCGCATGACGGGCCCGTCCAGGAACGCGGCAGTCTGAGCGACGCCTCACGCCTTGCCGCAGGCTGCTTGAAACGGACTCTCCACAACAGAAAGAGGCACCCAGCTCCGAGGCTTCATCTTGAGACAAGTGTCAGTTAGATCTTCGTTAATGCAAGAGCCGCACCGCCGCAGCGCGTCAAAAAAGCCCGGGGCATTGATCACGAAGCACCCTCGGAGTTCATCCCACACAACAACAGGAGGGCAAGGTCTCGTCGCGAGTTTCCCTGGCGGAGTGTGAAAGCGTTTTCACGCACCGCCACAGGACGTTGAAGAAGCCGGGCGCGTTGATCACAAAGCAGCGCAACATGCGCTCCGGATAGTGCTCCTGGAACAGCAGCCCCATGGTCTTTATCCTGCAGGGGCGGCATGGAACGTGTCACGAAATGATGTGTCGCGAAATGTGAGGAGGCTAGGCGCGATGCTGCATAGATGTTTGATGCACTACACTGCGCTGGCTGACCATGCTCATAAGATGTCCAATGTATGCCCGATATATTTGTCACAGGCCCCGTCAGCAGGCAGGCAGCGGCCCGCGGGTGCCGCCGGCGCTTGGTCTGCGGGAGGCGGGACTCACCAGCCGAACCAGCCTGCGCGACAACGTCAGACGCAAACGGCTCAGGTCGTTGAATAGAATGTTGAGGGCAACCGTTCACTCGTGTGGCGGGCGCGTATTGGGACAGATCAGCGGCCAAACAGCATCCTGATGCAAACAGGGCTCGATGCAGGCAGGGTTGAGGGTTCCGCACCGCTGCCAATGTCATGGAAGCGCATGCCCTTCAGGTCCACAACCTGCGGCCGCATGAGAATGCATTGTGATTATGCATTCCCAAAGTCAGCTGTGTATTTGCTGTAAGTGCTAGAGCACAGTGCAGCATGCCGTACATGACATCAAACAAAGCGCACCTCCAGGCGGCGGCCCAGCGGGAAGGCCTCAGGCGCCACCTGTCGGAACAGCCACTCCTCGCAGAAGGCCGCGTGCCGGTGCATGTCCTCCGTCGTGAAGTTGCTGGACTGCACGTTGCAGGAAAACCAACATGAGCTGGCTTCCCTTGATCCAGATTGTCTGCTCAGGTAAGGCCGCACACCGGTGCATGTCTTCCGGAGTGAAGTTGCAGGACCGCACGCGGTAAGGGCAACGTCTTTCCTTTTCTATGCCTTCCTTGCCTAAGCCGCTTGCACATACTCGGGTGCGCCACACTCAAAGTTCTCAGAGGAGTGTATAGAAACGCTTTGACCATCGAGCGTATCTGGGTCAGAATCGGCGGTAGTGCAACAGACCTCGAACTCACAGAAGGTTCTTGAGAAGGTCTTCTCAGGTCGGGTTTTCAAGGTACTTCTGGTGGTTTTTCCTTTATCGGAAACACACAGAAGGTGTGCAGAGGAAGAGTTGACACTTGAACTCGGAGAAGGCTTCATCACGTCGGCAACATGCTCAAGAAGAAGAGGAAAAGGAAGGAAAAAGCAAACACAATTGGCGGAAACAAAGTCACCTTGAACTCGGAGAAGGTCTTCTTCAGGTCGGCGATCTTGTCCACCCACACCGGCTGGCCCCCCTTGGTGAAGCACGGCACCCCGTGCCCGTACATGCGCTTGGCAAACGCAAACACCGGCTGCGGCTGCTCCAGGATCGTCCGCATCTGCATCTTCTCACGCCACTCCTGCGGGCGCAGGAAGCACAGTGTCAGCTGCACATCTAGACGGATTTCCTGCAGTTTCCGTGGTGATACGATCGAAAGTCCAAAGTGAGGCCAAAGATCCACACGCGCCGTGGTGACGCGCAGCCGAGCGCTGGGCCGGGGTGTCTCACGCATGCGGGGGGGGG
>JAABUM010003202.1_pt1 | contig 20678 bp, 17 predicted proteins | sample 5559161 | NCBI WGS metagenome assembly JAABUM01 (sample SAMN10711868, study PRJNA513369) | rock metagenome | isolation source: Antarctica rocks | place: Antarctica: Victoria Land, Siegfried Peak nord
GACCTGTGCGGTGGTGGAACTGCGCGCCCGGCGCTGCCGCCCGGGCCGTCGTGATCAGCGCCGCCTGGCTTAACCGGGGTGCCCGGGGAGGGGCACCAGCCCCCTCCTCTTATTCCGAAGATGAACTGGTGAGGACCTCCGTGACCGCCTCACACTGCCGCTACCCAACACCTACCTCCGCTGGGCCATGCATGGAGGTCAGGATTTCCTGACGCGTGTCCTCCGTGGTGTGAACGTGGCGACCTATCCACTCAGCTACCCCGATCCTGCCGGGGAGTTCTATGGCTACGACACGATCAGGATCTCGCCCTGGTACCCGCCGGGCACGGCGCGCGGCCTGTGCTGGCCGTTTGGCTCATCCGTGCACGTGATGAGCGTGCGAGGATCGCCAGCGCGTCGGCCCTCGCTGCGCTGACCGCGGCAGGGAACCCATGCCGCGAGCGCCTGATCACCCCTGTGCCGTGGTGCGGCACGGACAGCAGAGGAGGGGCGGATGACCGAAGCGGCCAGCACAGAGGACGACAAGCGATGCAGCCGACACCTTGTAGCCTCCGCAGGAGCGCCGTGGCCACATGGCAGCCGACGGGGGCACGGCGGCGCCGCACGGGGACGCCAGGCGCCGCCGTGCTATTCGCACCAGCACGTCGACGATTTCCGGGCCTGCCCGCCTGTACTTACGCCCTGCGTTCACTCCATCTCACTATCTACACGGCGCAGGACGCAGTACCGTAAGGTCCAGGTGCTCCGCTTCTTGGAAGGAGCGGACTGCCAGCTGGACCTGGCGCTGAGTTTTCCTACTCGTCCTTATTTCGGCTGCCAGTTGACCGAAAGGATCTTGGATAGTGCGCACGAATGGCACGTGGCCTTGCAGGTCCGAGCGCAGGTTGCCGACAAGATACAGAAAGAAGCGGGAGCGAACAGGGCTCTCCGCCGCGACCTTCCATTCATTCCAGCTCATCTCTTGTGTGCGCGCGTCCACCCCCGACGATTTCAGCTCAATGCAGCGATCAATGGTCCCATCCTCGAGTGTATTAAGCGAGAGGATGTCAAAACCTGGCCACTCCACCGAGATGCCAGCCTCCTTCTGGAGCCGTTCCATTATCGCGTCGAATCGGCGAGCGAGGGTGCGCGTGCGTGCGATAATGGCAGGACTTGTCACATCGAAGACAAGAGCAGCAGGTTGCTCTGCTTGCACTGCCAGATCGAAGATCTCCGCCGCGAATCCGGCCTTGCGCAACCTGCTGCGCTCGTAGGCAAGGGCTATGGACATCCCCAGTTGGTCGAGCGCGTCTAGATCAGTTCTTCCCCCGAAACCGGAAGTGCGGTTTTGGCCCTGTCGCTGTGTTATCGTGGCACGGCCGTCACTGCCACCGCCCTGGCGCACATCCTCGCCACTCAGATGCAGCGGTGATCCATCGACAAGAAGGTCTTCTGGCGCAAACAGGGGAGTCAGGAGTTTGGCGCTGCCGTCATCTGGATTGGATCCAATCAAGTCCGGCGAGGCAACCCCCTCACGAAGCCCAGCTGGCGCGGCCGTCTTTAGATCGGGCTCAATCGGCCTGGCCGGACGCTCGTCGCCGCTGGTACCACCCTGGAGAAGAACGCGCATTTCGTCCACATCCCGTGGCGCGCCAGCACGTTGGAGCAGCCGGTCGCGAGCCGTCTTCGATCTCGCCTGTATCAGTGCCAGGAAGGACTCGAAATAGCCCGCTCCCAGGACCTCACAGAGCGCGGAGGCCAGTGCTTCGGCCTTGGCCTCGGTCGGCGGCCATGGGTGTTCATCCCAGACGACTATTGCTTGGGCGGGCCCATCCGAGGAAGACGCGACGTATGCCAGGCGTTGATCCTGGGTGACGGCTAGAGCCCGACCGTCGAGCATGCAGCCGACACTTAAATGTGTCACCGGCTCAAGAACATCGATGAAGCGACGCAGCCGCCGCGTATCCTGGCTCACAAGGCGATCGTCCGCGCGGTCCACGCGAATGCGGGCAAGAATATAGGGGCCAAGCTCCCATAGGCCGGCGCGGAACTGCGCTAGATCCTCGTGTCCAAGTATGTACTCGCCAGGGTCGGGGATCCAGCGCAGGGAATCTTCAAGCGTGCGCACGCCAAAGAGTGTGGTCAACGGCGCTTGCGCACCCGGGTACGCTTCGATGACAAACGTCCAGAGGCCTTCCCCACTGTGCAGGCGCTCGCGCGTGTCGCGGCGCTCCGCGTAGAAGATGTCCCGTGCCCGCATGAAGCGGTGCGCGCCGGTCCCATCGTATGCCAGCAGCGGAGCGTCAGCGAGCGGAGGTTGTCCTAGGTCCTGCCCCTCACTCGGCCGCTCCCGGTTGGACAGGAGCTCGAACAGATCGCGATATGCGGGGCGGATAACCTCCCGCAATTCCGTGCGTAGGGTGGGGTTGGTGGTCAACTCTGGTCCATACACATCGCCGAGGCGGTTGAGGACCACCAGGGCATCGTTGAGAGTAAATGTCGCGGGCGTCAGTTCCTCCCGCAGCCCGATTATCTGAGCGAAGCCGCGCGCTTTGCCACGCGTGAGAGCAGGATCATCGACTGTAAGCACGGGCACGAGGTAGTGTCCGTGCTCCCGTGCAGTGCGACTGCCAAACCGCCGCTGCACCTCAGGGGTCGGAAACCACACCATAGATGCGGGCCGGGGGCCGTGCTCTGTCGGGCAGAACCAGGCCTTCTGGAGACGCTGCACCCAGAAATCGTCGCCAGCATCCACCAACTCCTGGTCACTTGCGCGGGGCGGCTTTGTCCGCAGGGCGGGCGCACGATCCCGAGCAATTTGGGCGACCTGCAACCGAGAGAAGCGATCCAGGGTGTCCCAGTTGCGTGCTATGTGCTCGTAAAGGGCGCGACCCACCTTTGCGTCCGCGTCGGCGGCAGCCACGTCAAGCAGCCCCGCAAGGTGCTCGAGATCGTGGAGGCGGTAGAAATAGGGCACGGTCGCCGCGAAGCGCTCCGCGCCCTTCTCGCGCAGGCTGCTCCGCACACGATTGACAAACCACTCCCATGTCTCTTTAGGAATGCTCCGAAAGGCCCTACCCTCTGGACACTAGAGCTGCTCCGTCCTCAGCCAGCCGGCAGCGCGACCCTCCACGTCGTGGAAATGTACTGGCCGTAGCGATGCGTTCACCCCCAGCCATGAAAAGAATTCAAACCAGAGCGTCCGGTCGTCAGCGCCGAGCGCGGTTTCCTCGTCCTCGTCGAGGCTGACTTCGTCTTCCTCGGGGTCGATCTGATCCGCAGTGCCCTTGAGGTAACGGTAGCGGTCGAGCAAGCCACTGAATCTACCGGGGTCGAGGAGCACATAGATGTCAGGCAGGGGCGCGCCTATTTCCTCCACATCGAGTAGGACCCATTCAATCGAGCCTTTGCCGACCCAATTGTCGCCAAAGTAGACGCGATAGGCGGGCATCCACACGATGTCGTCTCCATGCTGACTGGTGCTGTCGTCGCCATACTTACGGCAGGGAACGTCCAGACGGCTCAGGTTAAACAGAGCACGATTGGCTCCCAGACGCTCATACGGCAGGGGCGCGCGGCGGTTTGGCGTGCGGCCGGCGAGTTGACAGATGGCAGCCAGGCGCTCCAAGCGACGGAGGGCCACGCGCGAGTGTTCACTCTGATCGCTGCGCTCAAGTTCGAGGGCGGGGAGCACGCTTGCCCGCATCACGTCAGGGAACTTGAACTCGCGGATGCTAAAGAGACCTTGCCATGCCTCCATCTGCGGACGAAGCATGCTGTTGCGCTCCTTTGGGTTCAGATAGAGCCCCCAGCAGATATCTCGGGCGAGGAAACACAGACCGTCGAGGGGCACCTCGCCGCCCAAGGAGCGCGGCGGATAGAAACACTCAAGCGTTTGGGTCACGATGCGGTGGACCTTTCTGTGCTCAGGTCCCTCTGCATGCTTGATGCTCACTGGGCACAACGGATAACAGCGGACCGCTGATGCGAGTTGTGCGCGCCCCCGGGGGGCAAGCCCGTCCCACAAACGCTCCAGGATGCTCAGGACGGGATCGACGTACACGCCTCGATCGACATCCTCTCTAGCGCGCGACCGCTCCTCATCGGCAGCAGCAAGCACGGCGGCCACTTCTTCTGGGTTCGCCGCGCGGGCACCATGGTCAATCAGGATACGCGCGCTATCCGCCCCACAAAGGTTGATTTCAGGGAAGAAATACCCTTCGAGAGAGGCGTGCGTGGGCAGGACGGCGCGGAAGTCGCGCCCGACGTCTAAGTTGGCCACGAGCGGTGGAAAGATGCACAGCTTCGGAGCGAGCGGCGGCCCGTCCTCCTGCGGAATGAAAGAGAAGTCGAGCAAAGCGGCACGCACCGCCTCATAGAGAGCCGCGCCCGTGCCGGATCCTGCCAATGAGTCGGGCTGCGGGCCGCGATCTAGCAGACACAGAACGTCGGCGACCTGAGCGCCTTTCGCCAGCAAGATTGGGATCAGATGATCACGCAGCAGGCGTGCTACCTGCCGTAGCAGGAAGCGATTGTAGTTCCACGCATCCGGCTCAATGCGGATCTCCTGTCGGGAGAGATTGGAACTAAAGGCGCCACTGACGAGGAGATTGTAGGGACACGGCTCCCCAGAGGGGAGAAAGACGTGCACCACGCGCCAGTCGGGGGGGAGTGAAACAGGCCGACCGCTAGCAAGGCGTGCCCCCACGGAAACCTCGGTGTATTCCACTCCCTCCCAGGCGAACTCGTCGAGACCTCCACGGTGATCACCGATGGGGATGTCAGCATCATGGGCAAGGAGGAACTCCTGCGGCTCACCGCTGTCAGGCCGGAGGAGGACCCGATAGATCTCGGAGCCAGAGTCATCAGAATCACTTCGGCCCACATCAGGCAGGGTTTCCCTCGTGACGGTCCAGGCTTTCTCAATGCGCTGGTTAGCGCGGCAAACTATAAACTCAACGCGCCGGAAACGCTTGAGGAAGAGGAGTGTCGTGACTGGTAGGTCAATTAGGGTTTGGGCGAGCCATGCACGCTGCTCCGCGCTCACACGGGCAGCGAGTGGGAAGCGAAAGGCAGTGCGCATGCCCGCAGCACGCATCTCCGCCCACTCGGCTGGTATCTGCTCGATCGGCCAGGGGAACCGCGTGACTGGCGCACGCGTGACAGAAGCCATTTCATGGGCGGTGCCAAGAGAGTGGACAGCGCGGAGGGCCTCGTCGGGGCCAAACCGGAAGGAGATAGTCGTCGAGTAGACTTCTGGCGCGTTGGTGATCTCCAGCACGGATTTAAATCCCATGCCCTTGTGGCCATTCGTTGCCCGACGCTGCCCGGTCACGCCTACCTTGCTGCTTGCACTGATGCCGCACAGACCGCGCACATCAGCTTCATCCAAAGGACGCCCTGAGTTGCCCACCCACAGAGCGTCGTCCGTTAGGAGGAAGCGGATACGGGCCACGCCTGCGTCGTCACTGGCCATGGCATCGTCAGCATTCTGGAGGAGTTCGTAAATGAGACGACCGCGGTAATCCCGGGCAATCTGGTTCTCTTGGCTGACATCCTCGCGCAGCCGCTGGGAGCTGGCGCGGTAGACATTCAGGTTCTCTTCGCGGATAGTTTCCAGCAACTGGCTGGCGACCGGCACGGATGTAATCACGCATCTCCTCCCGCAGGCGAGTCTCCACTGGACCGAAACTCGCCTTGTCTGCTATGACAAAGTGACTGGAACAGATCGCTGCGGCACCCAGGTAGCCCGGCGAGCTAGGCCGAGGCTGTGTCCCCACGTCTACAGGAGCAGCCAGGTACGCCTTGATCGCGGCGACATGTAGTAGCAGCGGAGGGTGCCTCCTAAATCACCGTCGACAGGACAGGCCGCCTGGTCCAGTTCACCGACGATCGTGGCAGTGATACGCGTGCCAACAGCAGCGAGGCGCGGGACGTATGCCCGCCGGTGTGCTACCTTCCAACACTCCACCCTCACCCTTTGTATACCACCACGAGTGCTTGCCTGCCCGGCGGATGTTTCTACCTCCTGGGCAACTTGCATCAACCACTATCTTGGTTAGCGCGCATAAGGTCCGGGTCAACTGGCGAGCAAGGGGAGGACTTGCCGCTCCTGCCAGTACCGCGCCCAGCCGCCATTGAGCAGTAGCGTGCGCAGAGCAGCCAGCGCATCGCTAGTCTCCTGGGACCAGTGGCTGTGCTGGCCGCTTGGCTCATCCGGCCTGTCCTTCAGGGCTTTGAGTCTTCCAACCCCATGTTCAGAAGCAGCAAAGTACCGTGAGCGATCAGCGCCGATCTCGTATAGTAGCAGCCGAGTCACGTGATGGGAGCGCATGTCGTGCATGACGAGCACGAGAGCAGTGGCCGGATGACCCACACGGCCAGCAGAGTGGTCTGCCCGAAGAGTCTCCTGGGTCACACGCGCAGCCGCTCAGGGCAGCGGCCGCCCGATCTCCCACTGATGGCCAAAGGGATCAGCAAGCCGGCCGCTCCTCCACCCATGCTCCTCAGCCACCGTGCCCAGGACGGTGGCCCCCGCAGCCACGGCGTGGGCGAACACCGCATCAGGATCAGCGACGGTCAGGATCAGCCGCACCGCGCTGCCGTCCTCAGGCGTGGGGCTGGCCCCACTGTCCTCCTGCTGCAGCCAGAAGTCTGCGCTTCCGATGACCAGCTGCGCCACGCTCACGCCTCCTGCGTCGTCCTCCAGGCGATAGCGTTCCTCCGCGCCGAAGGCCGCCTGGTAGAAGGCCACCGCCTCGGTCGCTCCCCTGACCGCCAACCACGGCGCGAGACTGGGCATGACGGGTGCCGGCCTCGTCCCGGTGCTCTCCGCTGTCATCTTGTTCCCCTCCCTGTGTTGCCGCCTCAGGCGCGTCTCTCCCGGCTACGGCGGCGGCGTGACCCTCCGCATCAGTGCCCCCTCCGCATGATAGAGTAGACGTTCTAGGAAGGCAAGGGGAGCTGACTCACGCGGTGGGAGCGCAGCGCTTGCATCACGAGGGTGCAACTGAGCCCGGATGAACCAAGCGGCCAGCATAGGCGCCCTCCACCATGGTCATGCCGCGTGAGGGAAGCTGCGCGCTGGCACGCGTCGGCAGCCCGAGTAGGGTCCAGGAGCCGATGGTCAACAGGGTCGCGTCACACCGGATGGTCGATATATGTCCTTGCTCCTTGACGTCGTGTCACACAGGCGAGGGACTGCCCGGTCTCATGTAGATGAGCGGCGACAGCACAGGAATATGACCCAGGGATCAGCACGCGACCGTGGTGGCGCACTGTCCTGCGCGAGGCTCCGTCCTCAGCTCACCGCCCTCTTCACCAGCGCGGCGATCCGTGCCTCGTCGGCGGCGGTCACCTCCGTCAGCGCGAAGTCGGTGGGCCACATCGTGCCCTCGTCAAGGTTCGCCTTGTCGCTAAAGCCGAGCGTGGCGTACCGCGTGGTGAACTTCTGCGCGCTTTTGAAGAAGCAGATGATCGTGCCCTCCTTGGCGTAGGCAGGCATCCCATACCAGGTTTTCGGCGCCAGGTCTGGGGCGCTGTCCGTGATCAGGGCATGGAGCCGCTCGGCCATCGTGCGATCCGCCCCCTGCATCTCGGCGATCTTGGCCAGGCAGTCGCGTGCTCCGTCGGCCGTGCTCTGGGCCGCCTTCAGCTCTTTGGCGCGCTCCCGCATCGCGGCGCGTTCCTCGGCTGTGAAGCCCGTGGACGCTTGGCCGCTGGTGCGCGTGGCCGCCTGCTGGGTGTCCGTCATGGTGGATGTCCTCTCACACTCTCTCTACTTCATGTGTCACACCGACGGCGTTGCGCCGGTCAGTACTATGACAGGGAGCAGCGATGACATGTGACCGAGGAGGGATGGGCCGTGATGGACGACCGCGAGTGGCTGGCCCAGCGCTTTGAAGACCAGCGCGGCCACCTGCGGGCGGTGGCGTATCGGCTGCTGGGCTCGACAACCGAGGCGGACGACGCCGTCCAGGAGGCCTGGCTGCGGGTCAGCCGCGCGGGCGCCGGCGGCGTGGAGAACCTGGGGGGCTGGCTCACGACCGTGGTCTCGCGCGTCTGCCTGAACATGCTGGAGGCGCGACGCTCACGCCGGGAAGACCCGCTGGATCTGCACGCCCCGGGGCCGGGTGGGCGCGGCACGGGTGGCCCCGATCCCGAGCAGGACGCGCTGCTGGCCGACGCGGTCGGTCCGGCCTTGCTGATCGTCCTGGAGACGCTGGACCCCCCCGAGCGGCTCGCCTTTGTCTTGCACGACGTCTTTGGCGTGCCGTTCGATGAGATCGCCTCGCTCGTGGGGCGCTCGCCGGTGGCGGCGCGGCAACTCGCCAGCCGCGCGCGCCGCCGCGTGCAGGGCACGGACACGGCCCCCACCGCCGACCGCGCTGGCCAGCGCGCCATAGTGGAGGCATTCCTGGCGGCCGCGCGCGACGGCGATTTCGACGCCTTGCTCTCCCTGCTCGATCCCGACGTTGTGCTGCGGGCCGACCGCACCGTGGCGACGCGGCCGCGCGCGCAGCTGCCAGACGAGGTCCGCGGCGCCACGGCCGTCGCACGCTCCTTCGCCGGGCGGACGCAGGGCGTCCAGCCTGCGTTGATCGACGGAGCAGTGGGAGCCGTCTGGGTCGCGGGCGGCCGCCCGCGCGGCGTGTTCGACTTTACGATCGTCTCCGGGAAGATCGTCGCCATCGACGTGCTCGGCGACCCCGTGCAGCTGCAGGAACTCGATGTACAGATCCTCGACGATCAGCCGGCCGGGTGACGTCCCATCGCCGTGCCTGGGCCACTCGTCCCGTGGCCAGGAGCGACGTCGATCACCCGCGTGCCCGCTGATGGCAGGCCCGCTGCACTGCACGAGCGATCCCACCAGACGTGAGTGTGCCGCTCGTGTGGCGCCTCGTCGTGAGCACAGCCTCGCGCACACATGGGTATGCAGCGCCTTGGAACTAGTCACGGCGTGCTGCCGGTACTCTCGCTCTGGCGACAGCCAAGGCACCCGGCTCGCGCTGATAGGATGTACAGAATCGATGAGCGCATGTTTAAAGGAGAGGATGGAAGAACGGCGAGGAGAGAGTGTCAGAACAGCGTCGTCAGGCGCTTCGGGGCGAGGCTCCGCCACGCTTGCACGATCAGGTCGCGCAGGTCCTCAGGGTCCACCGTAGCCAGCCGCACCAGGAGCATCTGAGAACCGGCATAGTGCGGCGTCACAGAGAAGGTTTCCGGATCAGCCAGCATCCGCACCGTGCGCTCGGCCTCGTCGGTCCGGATCACCAGGGTCACCCCGTCGTCGTGCAGGCGGGCGAGAAAGCGCCCGCGCACGCGAAACGCGGGGGTGCCGTAGGACGTCCCTTCCTCGACGCCGGGCAGGGCGAGGGCAAGCTGGCGGACTGTCTCCATAGTGACGGGCACGTGCTCTGGCATGGGTCTCTCCTCTCCTGTGTCTCTGGTTGGGCACGACCGCCTGCACACTGTGGCACCGTGCTCCACGATACCATAGATGGACCGCTGGCGCCCGCAGATCATCGGGAGCGGGCTGGCTGAGCGGCACAGTGCCTACCCCTACGTGCTCGCCCCCGCGCGCACGGTTCCGGGCACTGTTGCATCTCCGCCCTCATGTTCAGAAGAAGCAGAGTCAAACGGTGGGAGCGCACATCTTGCATCACAGTAGCCTGAACGTGCCCCGATGAACCACGCGCCCAGTACAGCTCTCATTCCTCCCCCAGATTACGTACGCATCTGGGGCCGACCTGATCATGGTTAGAACGCTGTGGTGGCTAGCGTGTGCTAGAGCGCCATTCAAGTCATGCCAGAACAAGGCATTTGATCCGAGTATGACATTGTAGAAGAAGGTCATCTCCAGAGGCAGAGCCATCGGCTATCAGGCCCAGTGTTACGCAAGCTGCAGCCACGTGCAAAGTAAGGCCTTCGATGGGCCATGGGAGGCGTCGTTCATGGCACCTCATCGATGATGAAGTGCCGGGTTTGCCCAGTGTCGGCCCTTTTGGGCTGGTGAATGGCGCGAAATGGACCTGCCGAAGTGTTCCATGACGGCTAAAATGGCCGGAGTGCCCTGTGCAAGCCAAAAAGCGGCACTCTTTCGCGCCGAAACAGAGCGCTACTTTGCACGTGAATGCAGCGTGCGTAACAGGCCCGGAACTCGGGTCCGTGTCCCCAGCCGCAAAGTAGGGGTAGCCTCGCTGCTGATCTGATGAGGGCGCAGAGAGGGACGTCCAGCCGACCGACCCAGCCGCCGCACGCGGCGCAACGAATCGTTAGGGAGGCGGTGTCGTGGACCGGCGCCGACGGGCGGCGCGATCCCGGCTGGCCTGCCAGCGGGCAAGCGCCTCTGGGGAGACGCGGGCATAGCGCGCGAGGCTGACCACCGAGGTGTGACCCGAATAGGCGAGGAGGGTGGCTGTGTTGGCGCCCGCCTCAGCGGCATGAGTTAGCGCCGAATGGCGGAGTTGGTGGAGGGTCCAACCCCTGGTGTGCCGCTCGAACAGCTCGGCTGCCCGCCGGTAGGAGAGGCGGGCGGCGCCCGATACGTGGTCGAGGTCAGCGGCAGCCAGGGGAAGCCGTGCCCGGCGCTCGGTTAGAAAGACTGGCCCTGTGCGGCGCCCACCGAGCAGCCGGGGCAGCAGGCGCGCGGACCCGGTTTGCCAGACGATGACGTCGATCGCTCCCCCTTTGCGCTGGACTCTGGCCCGGCGATTGCGTAGATCGAGGTCCTCAACATCCAGGGCCAGGACCTCTCCTGATCGAGCGGCGGTCTCATAGAGCAGCCGCCACAGAGTCTTTTCCCTCAAGGGGACGTCCAGGGCGAAGAGCTGCTCGACCTCAGCCCGGGACAGCGCACGGGTGCGGTCTGGCGGGCGCTTCCGTCGGCGCAGTTGTCGGGTGGGATCGGTGAGCAGCCAGTCCTGCGCGCGCCAGTAGGCGACCGCTGAGCGCAGCGCATCCAGGTTGCGATTGAATGTGGCCGCGGCACGCCCACCCCAGCGGTCAGTGAACCAACCAGAGATGGCGGCGGCGATCGCGGGGTCGGCGAGGGACGAGACCGGGGTGGCGGGATCGCACTGGACGAGCAGCGCCCGCAGCGTCCCCGCATAGACCCGACGGGTCCCCTGCGCGTCGAGGGTGTCGCAGAATGCGGTGACCGCTGTGGCCAGCGGGGGCCCTGGGTCCTGGGCGAACTGGTTGATGATGGCCATAGGCAGGTGCTCTTTTCTTCTCTATCGCAGCAAAGCTGGGGGAGTCGGGCCGCATGGGGCCGGGACCGGCTCCCCTGGCGAGAACGATGGTACCGCAGAGAATCACTTCCTTTCTGCGGTACCATCGTCCGGGCGCTCCGGCGCGGCTCCCCCCAAGTCGAGGTGCCGGTCCAGGTCCAGGCTGAACGCGCCGTAGGGATTGACGTTGGTCCAGAACAGCGGGGTCAAGCCCCGCCGGTCCTCCGCGCTGAGCCGGTTGGCCCACGCGGGGTCCGCCAACACGCGCTGGAGGAGGACCGTGTTGACATGCACGAGCGCCGACTGCAGCAGGTGGAGGGCGAGCATGGCGATCTCCTGGTCCTCCCGCTCCGTCCCTGCCAGGATACCGTCCTTGCCGTAGAAGAGGGTGCCATTGGCCGAGTTCCAGGTCTCGATCACCTGCAGGCCCTCATGGATCTCACGGCGTAAGGCGGGCGAGGCGCGATAGTCGCAGATGAAGATGGAGCGCACCACTCGCCCCAACTCCTCCAGCGCTTGGTACGTCGGGTGCTTGGGCCCGCCCCGTGTGAACCGGCGCAGCACCTGTTCGGTCTCGGCCGTGCCCAGGCGCAACGCGGTCGCATACTTCACCATCTGATCGTACTGTTGGCCCAGAAGGTCCCAGTCAATGGTGCGCGTCGAGAGGATGGCGCTCAGCTGCGGCCAGGTCTCATCCTCGCCCAGGCTAGGCCGGTAGAGCGTGGCCTTGCCGATATTCTTCAGCCGCGGCAGGAGTTGGAACCCTAACAAGTGCGTAAAGGCGAAGCCTATGATCGAGGCGCCGTGCGTATCCGTGTAGGTGCGGTCGATCTCCGCCGTGGTCAGGTGCCGCAGCAACCCTTCGATCATGGCGGCCACCTCAGAGGCGGAGCACACCTTGAGCTGCGAGTAGATACAGGCGCTCTTCCGCTCGACGTGCCAGTAGATGAGCACCCCTGGACCACCGTAGCGGGCGTGCCACTCGGTCATGAAGTTGGAGGACCAGGAGCCAAACTTCTGCGAGTCCGAGGCGCAGGCCGTCCCCGTGCCCCACCAGCGCTCCTCGCGGATCGCGAAGGTGGCATTCACCAGCCGGGTGACGGCGCGCCGGAAGTTGTCGCGCGTGCCATACAAGCGGCGGAGACGGTGGAGAGTCGCCTCACTCACGTGGTGCCCATTCCCGGCGGCATTGGCGCCGTCGACGACCCTCTTGATCCCCATATTCGTGCCCAAGCCGAAGCTCAGCAGCAACAGACGGGCCTGCAAGTCGCGCCGGTCGACGATCTCGCGGGAGGCGACCGAGGTGAAATCCTCGGTGAAGTCCGTCAGATAATCCGCCTCCTTGAGCACGTCGAGCAGGTCGATCGTGCCCCAGCGGCGTGCGACCTCGGCCTTGAGCGCCGCCAGGGTGGGTGGCTCAGGCTGCTTCTCCATCGCCGGCACCGTGATCCACGGCGCGCCGCGCCGGTTGGTGATCTTCACGCCGCCGGTCGTCCCGGCCGCTAGGGCGTTGTTCAGCCGAGTCAGAGCTGCTGCGTGCCGTCGCTGCAGGTCCGCGATGAAGGCGGTCGCGTCGAGCGGCTGCCGCAAGGCCGCGTAATGCACGTCCCGGTTGAGCGCGAAGTCGACGGGCAAGTCCTCCTCCGGGTTCCGCCAGCGGTTGGCGCCGGCGACGAAGACCTCGCGCCGGCGGAGCGCCTCACGCAGGGCCTTGAGGACGCACAGCTCGAACGGGATCCGCTCCACCCGGCCCTGCTCGTCGGTCACCGCCTCCCGCCATGCCATCGGCACCACCCCCTCGATCGGGACCTGCTCCGCCGCGTCGTACCAGCGGTCCTGACCAGGCCGAGACGCGTAGCGGCGCAGCAGATCAAGCGCGTCCATCACCGGCCGGTACGCGCTATTGTTGGAGTGGAACGCCAAGGCCGTGAGCAGGGGTGTCAGCACACGGCGATAGTAGCCGGAATAGGACGAGCGTAGGACCATCCGCACCCGTTGGCGGAACGCCGTTTGGTTCGCCCGCGCTTCACGCACGAGGTCGCGGAGCGTGCCCTCGCCCACGGCCGGATAGAGAGCCCGTCGCACCGTCTCGTCCGGCAGCGCTAGCGCTGCCTCAGCGAGGCGGAAGAGGATGCCCTCCTTGCCACGGACCCGCTTGAGGTCGCTCATGAGTTCTCCTTCGACGCGCTGCTCGGCCCGCGTGTCGATCTTGAGGACGAGGGCGATCAGCAGGTCGACCAACCCATCGGTGATCTCCGCCGTACGCACCGAGCACAGGGCTGCCAAGAGCGTCAAGCGGATGGGCTGCGGTGCGGTGCGAAAGTCCGAGGGGTACAGTGTGGCCGCCCGCGCCCGCCAGGCCGCCACCACCTTCTCCGATGCGTCCGCGAAGAGGTCGGATGGCAGACCAAGGGCCCGCACACGCTCCAGCTTCTCGACCTCTTTGAGCAACGTCTCCAACCCCACCTGGCCAGGATCGGCTTTCAGCTCGGTGAGGAAGCTGACGCCTCCGCTAGGGGCGGCGTCGCTGGGTTCCTCGCCCAGCAGTTGCTCCAGGCGCGCGGCGGCGGGCGGCGCGATGCGCCCGACGATCGTGGTTGTGAACCGCCGCTCAAAGGCCGCCCGCGCCGTGCCCAGGACACGGTCGATCCGGCCGAGCGGTTCGATCCGCTCGGCACGACAGCGCGCCAGCACGGCCTCGCGCAGCCGCTCCTCACTCAGTTCGACTGGGCACACCTCCTCAGCCAGCCAGCCAGTCAGCCGCTCCTCATCCTCCCGGCTGGCCTCGCGGAAGCCCAGCGCCTCACGGATCTGGGCGCGGTGGTACTCAATCGTGCGCCCGGACCAGCTATACGCCGCGAAGAGCCCGGGATCCACCTTGACCTGCTCCGCGAGGTACTGCACCGCCGCCAGGGGTACCTCGCCCGGATGGCGGGGGAAGCGGGCGTCCAGTTCAAAGAACTTCAGCATGAGGGCGAAACCCAGCCGCGTGGCTCCCGTCTTGTTGGCGATCAGGTCCCAATCAGCGTCCACCAACGTCCAACAGGCAATCAGGTCGTCGGTCGCCCATTCCCGCCGCATGCAGTTGCCCCCTCCTCACTCGCAGGTGATCGGCACAGAGCGGCCCAGCCAGCGGCCGGACCTTCCACTCCGCGCTCACCTCAGATGAGTATGATGGAGGCTACCTCTACTTTGCGGCTGGGGACACGGACCCGAGTTCCGGGCCTAACACCAGGCCGAGGAGGTCACATCATGTCGCCCCTTTGGCAGCGACGGGCTGTGCTGGCCGCTGCGGTCATCCGCCCCTCCTCTGCGGTCCGTGCCGCACGACGAGACAGGGGTGATCAGGCGCTCGCGGCAGGGGTTCCCTGCTGCGGTCAGCGCAGTGCGGGCCGACGCGCTGGCGCTCCGCGCACGCTCATCACGTGCACGGATGAGCCAAACGGCCAGCACAGGTTGACGGTACACTGCTCCTTGGTGTATGATCGCGGGGCCAACTGAGCCATCACCCAGGGAAGTAGTGGACAATCCGGGAAGGACACACGGATGGAGTCGATCAGGATCACCGCACTGGCTGTGGTGGCGCATCTCCCGCACCTGGCCCAGACGGCACATCCACATGGCGTGGTCTATTATGCCCTTGTCGCCCTGGTCGGCCTAATCGTGGGCACGCTCACCGGCTTGACGGGTGTTGGCGGCGGGTCGCTGGTCACGCCGTTGCTGGTGCTGATGCTGGGCATGACACCAACCATTGCCGTGGGCACCGATCTCCTCTACAGTGTGCCCACCAAGCTGCTGGGGGCCAGCGTCCATCAGCGGCAGGGCACGGTGAACTGGCGGCTGGTGCGGTATCTCACGACCGGGGGCGTCCCAGCGGCGCTGGCTGGCTTGGTCCTGCTGGCCTATGTGCAAGCCCATATGGGCATCGCCGCCGTCAACGCGGCGCTCAAGCCCAGCCTGGGTGTGACGCTTCTGGCCGTCTCCGCGGCCATCATCTTCAAACCCCTCCTCGCCCGCCTGATCACGCCGGCAGCGTCCACTCCCACCGAGCAATGGACCCCCGGGGCAGCGGGACGGGTGGTGACGTTGGGCGCCTGCGTGGGCTTCATCGTCAGCCTCACGTCCATTGGCAGCGGCGCGCTGACCATGCCGGTGCTCTTCTTCCTGGTCCCGCACTTTGGCCTGCGCCGCCTGGTGGGCTCTGATGTGGCCTTTTCGGCCATCCTGCTCCCTGTCGCCGCCGCTGGCTTCATCCACATGAGCAACGTGAATGTGGCCCTCGCCGGCAGTCTGCTGATCGGGTCGTTGCCTGGCATTGTGCTGGGGAGCAAGTTAGTCCTGCGGGTGCCCGAGGCCTGGATACGCCCCGTGCTCGCCGTCTGCGTTGGCATCGCCGGCTTCAAGCTCGTCTAGCAGAGCGCCGCTGACTCCTTATGCTAGTGGGTCAAGCGGCAATTAAGTGGGGGTCTCGCTGACTGGTATGCCGGTAGGAGCGAGGTCCATTCATATGGCGAATGACTCACTAGCCCTGCGGCCTGACCGTTCGGCCACACCTCACCCTGGTTACGGGCTCGTTCGTGCCGCTGCCGTGCGCACGGAGGCAGCGGCATCAGCATAGGGCATGGGCACGGCATAGCGCTGCAAGGCGAATACAGCAAAATGATGCTCACGGTCATAGGTCGCGTCGCCCGGCCGGATAACGGCGTGGCTACCGCGCAACGCTGTGGTGCCCACGTCAGTCCGGGAATGCACAACGATGGGGATGCGCAAGGGCAGCCGTGGTGGATCAGTGGGAGACTGGTGCTGCATTGTCCGTTCCTTCCCTGCTGTCCTCTTCTTCGGAGATGAGGTATGGCCATACCTCCTCATTAGTGTAGCATGTGGTACCCGACCAGGCGCCGCCGTGGCGGACACCGTCCTGGGTGTCGAGTATTAGTGGAACAGCGAACCGGGTTAAGCCCTTGACACCGTGTGTTTGCTGCGTCTAGTGGATCAGAAGCGCCGGACCATGGTGCATTCTCTCGCGTTTTCTGGCTATCTTCACCTCTTGGTGGACACGGCTCCTTCTCTGGTACCGCCCATAGCTCGTCACAAAAAACACAAGAGATAGGCTATTCTCTTCCGTTTCTTGACTGTTCTGAGCTTAACCCGGTTCCCTGTTCCACTAATACTCGACACCCTTACTCGTTGCTATCAGGAGAGAATCTCCAGAAGACGCCGGTGGCGTTTCCTCACAGAACGGGCGGATGTCACATCTTCCACCGCCTTGTTCCCGAACAGATGAGACGTCTGCACCGCTGTCAGACGCACCAGCGCTAAGGGTCCGTCAGGGTACAACGTGAGCAATAATCCGGCTGTCCGCCAGAGGTGAGGGCGTCGTGGTTTGACAACGTTATTGATTGAAGGACCCTAAGGAGGTGACAGGGGAGGTCACACGGGTTGCGGGAAGGTCTGGTAGGATAGCACGTGCTACTGTGGGAAACATGCCCCGCCTGAACCAGGTGGACAAGGAGACCTGCGATGCCCATCCCGTCGCCGAGCCGACCACTGCTATCCTTGCTCGCGCATCGCGGCTACTGGCGGGGGTCGGCGTCGGCACAACTGGTGCGAGTGCTCCCCCTCATGGCGCCGCTGGCGTTCGTGCTCGTCGGCGCCGACGTCGCGCACTCCCAGGCTGTCGGCGGCGTGATGGTCACCGTCTATATCATGTCCGAAGTCCTGTTCGCCCCGCTCGCTGGCCGTCTGCTGGACAGAGTCGGTCCAGCCAGAGGGACACCCCGCATGCTCGGGGTCGCCGCCATCGCGCTGTGTGGACTCGCTGTCGCCGTCACGCTCAGGGCGCCCGCACTCGTGTTGTTCCTCCTTGCGGCCCTCGCTGCTGGTCTTGCCGCAGGCGCGCCGGGCGCACTGCGTACCTTGCTCAGCCAGGCCGTGCCGCCCCACCTGCTCGTCCCGGCGCTGGCCATCGATTCAACCGTCATTGAGGGGGTGGTCGTCACTGCTCCGTTGCTGGTCGCGGCCACCGCTGCTCCCGCGACGGCCGGCGCCATCATCGCCATGGCGGCTGCGACGGCCGCAGCGGCCTTCCTCGTGCGTGGTCTCAGGCGAGCAGCAGGTGTTCCCACGTCGGAGGAGCCAGCGGGCGCCACCACGCCAGCGCGCGCACAGCCTCTCTGGCGGAACCGCCGCTTCATCTTCTGGATGATCGTCGGCGTCGCTTTCGGTCACGCCCTGGGCACGGCGGAGACCGGCGCCTTACCCCTAGCCAGACACTTCGGCGGCGGCACGCGCGAGGCGGCGGCGCTGATCGCCGCTCTAGCTGTCAGCAGCGCTGTGAGCGGTATCGTCTATGCTGGCGTTGCCCATCGCATCGCGCTGGAGCCCACCAGACAGGCACGCATCCTGCTCGCGCTGCTGGTCGTGGGAGCGGTTGGGTTGGGACGCGCGAGCAGCTGGGTGACCGCAGCCGGGGCGATGGCCGTGCTTGGCCTGGCCACGGCGCCTCTGGGTACAGTGCGCAGCCAGGCGGCCGAGGCTGACGCACCGCCGGAGAGAAAGGCGGAAGCGTTCGGCATGCTCTACGCAGCGACTGGGGTAGGATACGCCCTTGGTGGCGTCTTCCTGGCGCTCCTTCCGCTCGACGACATGTTGATGGTCGGTGCAGTCAGTGCGGTGATTGCACTCCTCGTAGCACCAGCGCTCGGACGACACAGGGTCAGCCGCTCATCGACTGCGCGTCCATAAAAGCGCTGCTATCAAGACGACGGGATGTGACCGAAGGTGCGATGAGGGGCAGTGGAGATCTTTGCGAGGCAGGAGGAGGCGACTGCCTTGCTGCGCGTGCTGCACGGGTTCCTTATCTTCAACTGCCCCCTCTTCTCTGACGAGCAGATCGCGTTTGATCTCGATCCACGCGACATCACCAATGCTGACCAGTTCATGACCCTGTTCGAGTTCATGCGCGGCGTTAGTGCGATTCCTAATGAGATCGTCTTGACGCCAGAGACCTTTGGGCAACCCCGGTGTTCCAGTTTTCTCCACAGACACAAACCTGGGAGTAGTGTTTATGATCTCACTCAACTTTCCTTCACAGCCGGTCACTATGCGTGCAGAAGTGGGAGAAGAGCCACATGGACGGCGCTCAAGTATAGCCTCGGCACGATGAGCGTCTTAGGCCCCAGCAGACAGGACCATGCACCGCTTATCCAGCCTTGATCAGCAGCTGCAGAGATGCAAGCGATCAGCGCCCACCTTGCACAGGGGCATTGAGTGGCACGTACTCGGCAGGCCGAAACGCCATACATGTTGGTGCATAATTATTCATCGATGGCTGTCGATCATTTGAGTGCGTGCGGTGGCTTGAACTGGGCGGCGATCGTAGCCGACAGGAGCGCATAGCTCGCGTGAAGGCAGTGGCAAGATGGCATCGATCCTGCAGTGGACCATCATTCATCTGGGTTCATGGGGCAGTTCTGCGATGACGATACGCTCCTCGAGCATGCCCTAACAAAGCAGGAGGCGCGCCGTTTGTGGTAGAGCCCATACCAGGCTGTAGCACAGCCCACTCTGGGGACTGTTAGCGATGAACTGAGCCATCAGGCATCAGTGTGTTTCTCAAGAGTGCCGTGTTCAATTGCCCCGGCAGCACTACAGCCTTGCGTAAATTGGCATCCGTCAAGTTGGCGTGATCCATCTTGGCGTCTAGCAGAATTGCCCCTCTGAGGTCAGCACCTGTAAGGTTAGCGCCGCTGAGGTTAGCGCCGCTGAGGTTAGCGCCGCTGAGATTGACAAACTCCAAATTTAAGCCATGGGCGTCCCAGCCAATTAACTGAGCCTGGGCAAGGTTGATGTTGTAAAAGCTCACACCATATGCCGCCAGTTGGCTGGCACTATTGAGCATAAAATGCCGTATTATCTGCTGAGTTGCCACTATCAATTTGTTGTTCTGCTCAAACTGCGCCTGATGATTTAGGTCTAGAACCGGTCCGACGGATGGAGGATCAACTGATATGATTGACTGAATAACTGCTCCCATGAACGAGGTGTCTCCTGAGCTTACTGCTTCTCTTAAGGTGAGTATTAACATAGGAACGGAGTCCGGGCCTCCCAATGCCGCCAATGCATACGCTGCAGTGTTCCTCTTATTCTTATCTCCAAGTTGTCCATAAAACTGGACCATCATTGTCTGTTTCTGGAATGCATCGGTCTTCATTGATTCGACGAGTTTGTCGTGCTCCTGTGTAACAAAGACATTCACCGTCCAAAGGCCGCCACTAATGAGAGCGAGCATTGTCAGAAAAGTGGACAGGACAGAAGCATTGGCTCCTAGCCATGGCCAGAGCCCGTTGGTCGTCCTGGGAGGATTCTTTCTCTCATGGAGAGACAGTTCCTTTTCCTCGATGGATAGAACTCGTTCTTTGATTAGTCCCTCCACAAAAGCACGGACCAATGCGAGAACGTCTTCTCCCCCGCCAGCAGTCATGAGTCGGGCCTCCTGTCGTACTTGGCTGGCAATACGCCTGATGTCAGATGTGGCACGGATTCGCACGCGAAGATGCGGTTCCCGTAGGCCCCCCTTTGCAGAGCACCAGCATAGGGGGGGAGGCGCCAGCGCCGGCCCGCACCAAGTGGCTGATCAACTCACGCGTGGACATAGACCTAGGATGGACATGTTCCTCCTGAATTGTAGCCCTAGAGCTCATCACCCGCTACTGCTGGAACAAGGGCCGCGGAGGACTCCGACCCACCGCGTGGCTTCTCCGTCAGCGATCTCCTCGCTGGTACCCGTTAACGGCGCGTGCCGCGTTCTCGGCGCTGCCTGCCATAACGGCGCTCGACAGCGAGCACGAGACACTCACCTCTTGTTCATGCCGGGTCGGCTGATAGTCTCCTTGAACATCAACAGCAGAGATATGAGCGATGACAGCGCATGCCTCACGCAACTTCAGCAGGAGAAAAGGGAGAAAGAGGGGCAAAGTGACGTCGCACGCGCAGAATGTGCTGGGACATGCCTGCATATTTATGCACATGCTCATCCAAGGCAGTGATCCCATAGTGGCCCCCACTGTGGATGGGATGCGCTGTTGAGGGAGGAGCGTAGGGACTGAGAGCCGCCGTGGTGAGGACCCTGCCCTGCCCCAGCAGGGGATGCTGCGCCGCAGTTGGCTGGCTAAGCGCGCAGAAGGGCTGGGTGACGGGAGCCAGACGGTGGGTCGACCACGGTGCGCTGGCACGGTGCCCAGAGAGGCGGCCGACGGAACCAGCCTCAGTCTGCGCCCAGAACGTGCTTAACCCAGCCCTTCTGCGCGCTTAGCAGCGAGGGTGGGATAGCTTGTGGCGCTCTCCCATACGCATCAACCTAAGAAGCGCGCAGGAGGGCTCCTTTGGCACGATAAGGATGCAGATGACCTTGTCAGGCGAAAGGAGCTTCCTGATGACCACGGTACCACAGCTGGCGGACGCGGTGCA
>JAABUM010003204.1_pt1 | contig 20668 bp, 36 predicted proteins | sample 5559161 | NCBI WGS metagenome assembly JAABUM01 (sample SAMN10711868, study PRJNA513369) | rock metagenome | isolation source: Antarctica rocks | place: Antarctica: Victoria Land, Siegfried Peak nord
ACAAATCTGGTAAGAACGGTGTAAGACTTGGAAATGACCAAGCCGTCCGAGCCGCGGGCCTCATTCAGGTGCATGAGCGTTCTTTTCCCGGACCCCACCGGCATAACTTCACTGAGGACGAGGATAACGATAGCATGACCCATCCTCATCGTGCTGACTTTACTGTGCTTGCAGCGGAGTTTCTGCCACGTGCTCCACGGGGGTTCGCAGCATACCTGCCCGCATCACAGCATCACAACTTTACAAGCGTCCAGCACCGACTCTGCACAAAACCACCGTGCACTGCCGCACCGGCACCTCCTGTTCTCAGCCGCACGCTGCTGCATAGCGTCATTGCGGAAATCTGGCCTTGAGGTTTTGAAGGTGACGTTGCTACGGAATCGAGCACCGGTTGGCGTACATTTGCGTGCAGCCTCAGCCTGCACTTGCTCGCGGTTCTCGGATGCCTCGGACTGAGGCTTGGGCCAATCAGGGCTGAGCTTTTTTCACTTGATTCGGCATTCCGGAATTCCAGAGGGAATTGGTCCTCCGGTGCAGCTAGCGGCGCAAGTGTGTTGGCAACCGGCGGACCATGAGGTCCATTCTGTTAGTGCTGGTTGTGGGCCTCGCCGAACACTGCGCAAGCGTGGGTGCTGTGGGCGCCGCTCGACACTGGCTGGCAGGTGTGCATGCGACTGGGCCTCCCGAAGCCTGGAGGTTATTGCACGAAGTACGCACTGCGCCTGCGGTACGGCAATTGATGGTGCCTGCATGGTGCGGCTGCCAATGAAGGCGTCTCGGCGTTTGCAGGCGACGAAACGTTGCATCCAGCCCGCCATGCGGACGGCGCGCATGCGGCAAACGCGCCGCGGCTGGGCCGCCGGCTGCTGAGGACCGGCGGCGGGGCTGTGACACCTGACCGGCGACTGGCCCGTCGCCTGCTGCAGACAGCTGCCCCTACAGCTGCGCCTACAAGGGCCCCCACCATGGCGGCCGAGACTTCACCGCCGACTGTGATGGTCAACAGGACGAACCCGGCCCCGGCGCCGGAGCCCGGCAACAACAACAACAACAACAATCAGCAATTCCAGACGTCCGTCGGGTTCCAGTTCAACAACAACATCGCCTTCATTGGCGGTGAGCGCGCGCTGACGGTGCTGTCTGGCCGGGAACTCTGCAAGCTGCTGCGGCCTCCATAGGGCACAGCAGTGGCTTCCACTCACGACACACTCGTCCTGTGCAGTGGCCATCGTGCTGGGACTGGCGGTCTCCTGCTTCTGGGGCTTTTGCGGCGTGTACCGCCGCCGCCGGATGGTGGCCGCCCGAATGAACGCCTCGGGCCGCCCTGACTTTGGTGCGTGCCCGCGCCAGTGCTGCTGCAGTGCCATATCGGAGGACTTGCAGCTCGCCTTCTTTCGTGTGCCTTGCCGCACGTGCTGCGGTCTTGCCCACGGCTGCTCTCACCGGACGCCTGCATATGGACAGTACGCATTGCCAGTCGTGCTCAACCTGCTGACTTTTCGGCTGCACAGGCGACGACGTCCCAGAGGTGGCTGCGGTGCCGCATGACACTAAGCTTACCGTGCAGCCCATCGTGGTCATTCAGGCACGTGTTGCACCAGTCCGTGCCGTGCAAGCTCGTTGCTGGAGCGTGTTTTCCTGTGCAGCTCAATCCTGTGCAATCTGGAGACTGCGGAACCTCTTGGACACGACTGCCGTGATCCGCTTCACAGCACAGCAGGGCAGCTGTCGAAACTGGGTTGGCTTGCAGCCTGGCTGACGCCCACCTCGTTCACTGACTGCAGCCCGACAACCAGAGCATCGCATACACCTTCCGGGAACTGGAGCGGGAATCTGCCAAGGCAAAGGGTGCAGTGGCCGATGGCGTCGACGCCGCAGCCGCGGATGGCGCCGCGACGGAACATGCCCCTGAGACAGAGGGTGCACCCAGCGGCGGCGGCAGCAGCGCTGGATCTGCTGCGCCAGCGGTCGGCGGCCTCGCCGCTGCCATGGCTGCCAGCCGCGGCCAGCCAAACGGCGGCGAGGGCGCTGCTGCCGGCCCCGACCGCGATGGCCAGGTGGCGGGGACGGCAGATGGCACTGCACGGGCCGGCGGCGATGGCGCGCTGCCGGCGGCGGCACCGGCGCAGGGGGCGGGGGAGGCGAGCGGGCCGGCACCCCACGGCGCGGCGGTTGCTGCGCTGCAGGAGGCTGGCGTCATGCGCAGCCGGCGGCGCCGAGGTGCACTCCTTTGCTCGCCTGTTGCAGCGCGCCAAGCAACCTGCTTGTATCCTGTGTCATCGCATCTTTGAGCCAACAGTCTCAGGCAGTGTTCTGCCGGACCCCAGCCGCATCGCCTCTGTCGGCCGCGCTTGATCTCAACATCTCAAGTCTCCGATGCAAGTCCCTTGCCGGTGGCAGCAGGAGTGCCTTCCTACGCCTTCCTTATGGCCTCACTGAACGCTACCATTCCAGGATCATGTGACATCGTTGACCTGGCATTCTTGCCGCTGCCCTGCAGGCCCGGAGAGCATCCCGCAGATGCTGGAGTGGGACCTCGGCGCGGCTCTGGCGGCGCTGGATGCCGAGCGCAGCTTCACGGCGCAGCCGCCACTCAGCCGCGTGCCCTCCGGCGCGGCGCTCAGCCGGACGCCCTCCTTCCGGTCTGCTGGCCGGCAGCCCTCCCTCACGCACGCCAGCCGGTCGCCCTCCTTTTCATCCGCGCTGAACCGCTCGCCATCCGGCGGGCTGGGCGGCGCCGGTCGCACGCCCTCTGGCACCGGCGGCATTGCGCTGACGCGGCTGCCATCGGACCCGGCGGCGGCAGGGGGGAATCCACAGGCGGGTGAACTCGGCAGGAGCGGCTCCGGCGGGCTGGGGCGCACGCGCTCGGGGTCGCTGCTGGTGCGGGTGCCGTCGGGCGGCGCGCTGGCCCGCGCGGCGTCGGGCGCGGCGCATAGCCTGAGCCGTGGCAACTCGGGCAAGCGCGGCTACTCGCGCACGGGCGAGGCGAATGCGGCGGCCGGTGACATGGGCGAGGCGGGCGCGAGCTTGGCCGGCGGCCCGGCAGTGGGCGGCCGGACTGTGGAGGCAGCTGCAGCCATGACGGGCCAAGGTGTCGAGATGCAGCTGCTGGGCAGCGCCGGCGGCAGCAGCAGCAGCGAGCAGGGCGCTGTCGAAAATGACTGGGCGGGCAACAGGGGCGCCCAACAGCAGGAGTGACAGACTCTGCCGTAAGGTAGTGGTGCGGCAGGCGGCGGACACTGCAGATGTTGATTCGAGCGTTGGAATACGTTGGGCATGTGTCGTGTTGATTTGGTGATTGGGAATTGTCGTTCGGTGGATCGAAGCTCATCAATATCTATAATCGTCGCAGTCGGTCGTATGGTTTGTTGGCGCATTGCAATAAGTTGAACACCACAGCTTCCGGGGGCGTTGTTGGTTTGTAAGTAGAGCGATCCATCAACGGCACAAAGTAGTTCTGTTACTTCAGCACTCAATGGTGCCTTCAATCTAGGTTTGCTACGACTAGTCTTCGCAGCTGCCTTTAGCTTTGTGTGCACTCCGGCCGCCCCATCTGCAAGCGTTATGAGAAACTAGTCACAGTCACCAGCGGTGCTTCCTCGCCTTAGCTTGGCCCGCCGACGGTGACAAATCTAGTATCTATATATTTGTATGTTGTGTATACAGACATACGAGTAGCTATATATATATATATAAGAATCACACAGTCAACGTGCTGCAGCACGCAGACATGCCGATGGTGTCTGGCACGCTCATGAACACTACATATATCCCACATATGAGGCGCACTGGGTAATGTCATTGAGAGGGTGGAAGCCGTTGCTGTCAGTCAGTCTCAAAACAAGTCAAAGTCAAAGTCTCGATGTAAGCGTTGCCCCGCCTTTGGGCCCGAGCTATTTAGGTTGCTGCAGCATGTGCAGCCGCCGCTCGCGATTGGTGGCGCGGCGCCGGCAGCACCTGTGCGGTCTGAGCTGTCCTTCTTCAGGGGAAGAACCTGCGCAGCACCGAGGGACACTGTTCAGCGGTTGCATCGCAACCTGCAGAATCATCATGCAACAGCTGACATGGAAACAGTCGGATGGGAGGCACGCAGGAGTAAGGGGAATGATAAACCGCTCACCATGCGGGGCTGTACGAGGGCACAGATCCAGAAAACGCATTTTTGTAGCTGGTCGGTTTGCTGCAGCCGGCGGTGCCACTGGAGCCGCCGCCCTGCTTGCTGGGCTTTGTCTTCGGGTTGTACCTGCATTGCGCGGCAATGCGTGCCAGTTAAGGTAGGGCAAACTTGCATTTCCCAAAGATATTGGAATGTGTAGAGCCTACTGCCAGGACCTGGAAGGATGCATTCAGCACAGCAGAACGCATGAGGGCTGACGCTCAGGATGAGCTGTCACGCAGTCGTTTGTATGCACCAAAGAAGGGCGCACCCGATCTGGCCGTTGAACATGGTGGCGCTGTTGCCCGAGAACGTGTTCTTGGACAGGTACGGCACCTTGCTGCCGCAGTAGCGGAAGTAGATTGCGCCGCCCTGCATCATGGAGCCGGGTGCAGGCTTCTGGGCCAGAGGATGTGAATGTGTGCCGCCTTGACATGCTGTCACGCTGTTCTGACCCGAACGCGGTTCGAGAGCCGCCACCTCTGAATGCACAAGCTCTCTGGCGCGGCGCTGCGATGCAGAGGGATAGCACGCACCGTGTATTTGGCCGTGTTGCCGGTGAATGTGTTGCTGGAGATGGTAGGCTTGCAGCCGCCTTGAGGCGAGCCGATGCACATGGCGCCGCCAAAGCCCTGTGTCCTGCAGACACAGACAGCACCCAAACATTCAGAAAACCCGTACATGGTTCAGGCAAGTATGCGGTTCGCATTCCGCAGGGGTTGAAAGCGTGAGATGCGGCGCCGACTCGACAGCAACATTCGCAGCAAGGTAAATCATGTTGCCTGCCCAGACATGGAAGCCGAGGACACGAGGTGGGATGGTGCTCACTTGTTGTTGATGAACTTGTTGCTGCGGAAGGTGGACTTGCCGCCATTGGTGCGCGGATCGGTGCACTGCATAGCAGCGATGAAAGGCATACGAGCGGAGAAGCGGGTAGACGCGAGAAGTGCAGTATGTTCACGCTGAAAAGCCAAAGCCATGCAGCAGACTCCACCACTGGTGTCATCATGATCAAGAGCGCAGTGGGGCGTCACTAAACCCTAAAAGCGCAGTGAAACCAACCTCACCAGGTCGTGGAAGATCGCACCGCCAAAGTCGCCGTTCTGCAGCAGCAGCAATGGCGGCACAATCGCCCAGCGGCCGCGAGAATGCAGTCACAGTTGAGTTTGCACAAATCTCAGCTGTCAGTGTGGCGGCAATGCTGACTGCATGCAAGCGACTTCAGACGCACTCACGTTGACGCACGAGTTGCCGGTGAAAGTGTTGGACGTCACAGTGCCCAGAGCGCCGCTGGTGATCATAATCGCGCCGGCCAGGTGACCCTGCAGCCGAAAGCTTCCCAAAGTGGGAATACTGAAAGCTGGAGCCCATTGAAGGGATCAACCTGAGCGAGCTGTGCTTCAAGCCAGGTTTGCTTGCTCGAACGCCGTCTGGCCTCAAGCCCATGACACGGCGCGCCCAAGCTGCATGGCTGGTCTGGCAGTCCAATCACCTGGTTGCTCGTGAATTCGCTGTTGCTGACTGTGACCCTGCGGGATGAAAGGTGACTCGGGTGTCAGCGCGGCCCGGCGGGATGCACCTCCCAGGGCGCAGCATGTACAGCAGATGCATGCTCTGCTGTGCTGCAGAAATCTGGAGTAGGAACAGGACAGCCGCAGAAAAGAAGCGAGGGCCCAAAGGGCAGCTTCGAGCCGCACCGAGCGCCCTCGGTGACGTAGATGCCCGGCGTGTGGCACCGCGTTTTGCTGGTGCATGTGTTGCTGGTCCAGGTGCTGCAACAACCAAGTCCCTTGTGTGCCGAGTTTATGCTGCGGTTGTTGTCTGAAACACGCGTTTATGAACAACAAACTTTGTAACAAAACCCTGTTTGAAGGGCAGGCTTCACCTGTTGAAGACGGTTGCGGAGCCGCGGGAGACCGCGAGCGTCGGGAACCGCACCCCGTTGTTCTTCGTGAACTCGAAGTTGCTGACGGTGGCCTGTGTGCCGTCCTCAACCACGATGGCGGCCCTGCCCACGGGAAGAATGAGGTCCGTGAGGCTGGCGCTTCAGCAGGGGCGTATGTGGAATTTTGGTTTCGCCCCCCCGAGGGTAGAGGCATGCATAGTGTGAACATCCCGCCATACTAAAGCAAACACGCTGGTCTGCTCACTCCATGCATCGGAGTCTCTTGCGACATGCTCACAGCCAGCAGCGCTTAGCCCGGCAATCAACAAGGGGGAGGTCGGGTTTTCAAAACCCTGGAAGCAGGGACAATGCTGCGCACCAATCGACGAGGGACAGGCTGCGGACGTAGCCCGTCAGGCTGATCTTGCCGCGCTGGACGAGGAACAGGGCTGGCTCCGTGTTGTTGGTGCCTGCAGCACGGACCTCATAGTGATAAGGATGGTATACAACGAAGCTATGTGTCACATTTCCTCTTTGCATCAAAATCTCCCCGCCCAGTAAGTTGAACGACAGCTGCGGCTACAGCTGTTGGCCCATGGGGTATACGTATGGCACAGCCGGGAACAGCAACCATGGAGGAGGGCTCACCGAGGAAGTTCGGCTCGTTGGGGAGCTGAAGATTCACGTCTGCAGGCAAATGATAGAGCGTCAGTCAGCGCCAACCAGGCGGCGATTTGTGGGCCTTTGCGTGCTGGCAGGCAGCGGCGGCGCCGCGGCAGCAGGCCTGCACAGCTTGTGAGTGTGACAGCGCGTACTTGAGAAGCTGCTGGGGTTGGCCTTCTGATAGTTGACCAGCGGCCGGCCGGCGACTGCGCATCATCATGGTCAAGTGGATCAGCACTTCGTGGCGGGGTGCTGCGCAGGTGATGTCCCAGTCCACAATGCGCCATACACAGAACATGCGGCAGGAACCAGAATTTGGGTGGAGCGCCAGATGACTCACAGAGCGTGACCGTTCCGCCGGTGCACTTGATGGAGGCAGCCTTGACGCCGAACTTCTTCCCTGCGGCGGGGGCGGCGGCGACACGCCTCAACCCTTTGCACTCTGCTTCAACGCCCGCAGCGACGCGGAGGACGGGTGTGTTGAAGGCAGGCAGGTGCTCAGTATGAGCCTCGGTAAACACCAAGACATGCATAATCCAGCCAGCTGCTCACCGGTGCCGGTGATCTTGATTGTGCACGCCAATGTGGCCAGCAGGTTCCTGCCGCTGGCCCCAGCGGTGTCTGCCTCTGTAAGCCAGGCGGCCTCTGGCATCTTGTAGGACTCGAAGCCGGGGCCATACGAAGCATGGGCCGTCAGAATGCCGCCGGCGCACAGCGTCACGCCTGCGAGTCACAAGTGACATAGTCGGTCAGTCGGGCGCGGCGACCACATCTCGCAGGCATTGACTTGGTGATACTCAAGACTCGACATCAAACAAAGTCGTGTCTCGGTCGTTCCTCAAAGCAGTACACCGCGCGACGCACCGTGGTGCAAGCCAGCCAGTCTGATGGCAACAAGCTCAACACCGCATGCGCTGAGATGGGACTTGATCACTGCCAGGAGAAGCATCCGCTCACCGGCAAGCAGCATGCAGAAGGAAGCCTTCGTTGACATCATGATGGCCACCGCCGCCGCCGCAGGATTTCTGGGAGGGCGAGGCAAGGCTGATCGCTACCGACAGCACGTGTCTGGCGCAGAGGTCGCTGTGTCTGGCAGGCCCGGTATGAAGACAACGGCACAACTGTGCTGGCCTGGCCGCTTGAGCGAAGCTGACCCAGGACGGTCGGTATACGTCAGCGCTGATGGAACGCGCAGCTGAGCCGGAAGGGACAGGAGGACGCCGCAGGACAGGCCGGAATGCATGGACTGGTGTGTTTGCCCACGTCTTGGCCCGCTGCAAGTTGGATGATAGACCGTGTCTGCCGGGATCGTGGAAACAAAGTGAGGCGGCCGGCGTGGTCGATGGTTGGTACAGATCGTATAATATACAGCTGTCCAGCTGGCCGTTTCCGCGCCAAGCCCGTCTGACATTGCGCTCCAGACGCAGACTGATTAAGCATCGACGCCTCGGAGAGGCAAGTACGTCCCTGGTCATTGTTCTGATTTTAGACACTCCAGGTCAGGCATGCAGCTCGGCGACAAGCAGAAGCAGCTAGCCTGGGCTGATACTCAAGCAGTTCTGACTGCCTGGTGACGGAGACGCACGCTGTCGCCAACACAGCAGGATCCGGAACGGCGACACCACACGCATGCTAGCGCGCAAATACACGAAGATTGTTGGCCTTGCGGCGCCTGTAGGGCGACTCGTACACCAAGTGCACATGGCATAGTAGGTGCACTGAACTTGGATTTCAAAATAAGAGTGCAGTAAAACAACAACGAAAGCAACGTAAAGCAAGGCAGATTGCCCCGCACAGCTAGCTGGCAGTCCCAAGGTGCTTGAAAAGGCACTCCGGCGACCGACAGGGCCGGACGAGTTGCCGGCTCGCACTGCTCAGTCTAGCGTCACAGCCTGCAGGCACACTGCGCCTGTGGTGTGCAGCCCGCTTCTCCCACCGGCGGCGCAAAGCCACACTGGAGCTGACGTCCGGGTTGGAGTGTTGATCCACAGAATGAGGTGTCTGCCGAATAGTGCTTGCTGCTGCACTCCCCCCGCTCTCGGCCAGTTTGCACCTACTGCCGGTGCCGCCGCCCTGGCAGCTGCTCGTACTGCCGCCGCTGCCGTCACCGGGCCACCGCTGCGGCCGCTGCCCTTGGCGCGGGCCCGGGCACGCCCTCCGCCAGCCGCGGTCGGGGCTCGCCCGCGCCCGGCTGCGCCGATGTGACCCCGGGCGCCGGCGGGTTGAGCACGCCGGCCGCGCGAAACAGCGCATCTGCGCAGAAATATGCAGTCACTGTTGGAACTGTCTCTCGATTCGCCAACACTTTTGTCACGCAGAAAAATTTATAGAGCAGCAATGGTCTTGTGGTCTTGTAAGGACATTCAACATGAGAAAGCACCACCTGTTCCGATGCGGGAGCCGTCCACCAGCACCGACGCCGCGCGGTCCACGCCGGTCAGCATGCGGTACTCCCGAAGGAAGAAGGAGTAGGTGGAGGGCCCTGCGCCGCGGAGTGTAGCCCTGTGAGTCTGGGCAGCCAGTCTGAGGAGCAGCGTCAAGAAGAAAGGAGCGTGTCTCCTTCACACCCGACGCTCATGGCATGAACATTCGAACATCAACCGCCTGCGCCTGGGTGTTATCGGTGAGGAGGCATCGGCCACTGGAGCAGTGCTGCATGGAGGTATGTAGAGATGCCGCCACTGCTGCCATGGATCCACCGCTGCTGCACCGAACCATCATTATGCCGGATTTGCATGACCGCAATTGCATTATCCGCAACGCTCACCAAAGCCCACGAAGCGTGCGGAGCGCGCCAGCACCAGGAAGTCAATAAGGCCCTTCTGCTCCGAATGCAGCCCGGCAGTGTCGGCCGCAGTCAGGAACATCTCCTTATACACTGCGCCGCTGGCCAGGCTCTCTGCCGTAAGGTTGCTGACCACCTGCCAAAGTGGGGAAAGTGTGTTGGGTACAACTCGTGATATCGTGCAATGGAGATGCACGCTGGCCAGGCCCTCCGCCGTCAGGTTGATGATCACCTGCAGCAGGCTGAGAGTGCACTGGGTACAGCATGCATCTGGGCCGTACACACCGCATGGCTGATAGATGCAGCCTGGACCCCACGTTTGACTGATTGGGGACATGTGTTGCTTTGGGGATAAGCGTTGCTGGTCATGCCCTGCGCGTTCACACCTGCGGACACGATACAAGGCGAAGGGGTTTTCACCAGCGCGGCAACAGCGGATCTGCCGAATGCGTCCGCCGTCAATCGCCCTGACTGTGTGTACTGACGACTCTCCTAGTCAGGCAGCATCACATGGTCCGCGGGCCCCGGGCCGCGCATGCATGCGGCGGCGTTTCCAGGCTGGAAGGAAAACTCCCCTCGACAAGGATAAGTCCTTCCAAATACCTTCTGCAGCTGTTCCGGGCCGCCCTGGTAGGTGAGCAGCGCCGAGGCGACGTACAGGGGCGTGTTGCCGTCGAAGCGTGCTGTCCGCATGGCCCCCCTGTAGCGCTGTTCCACTACGTGACGGCCCCCCAGGATCTGGGACCAGGCCTCCGCGTCCTTCTCGATGCGCAGGTGCACGCCGTTGAAAATGCCGCTGCCTGCGCGGGCATTGCAAACGGTTACCTTTCGAGGAGGCACGGCATCTGAAAACATGGCCTGTCAATGAGCAGATGCACGCCTTCCAGAACGCCGTTTCCTGTGCATCTGTCGAAATGTGCCAGGAAGTCGAGACCGTGGGTCTGGACATTCTGCCGAGCTGCTCGACGACGCCGCCAACGACTCTGTCCACCAGTTTCTGAATGGTGGGCTGTCAGCTCAGCTTCTCAAGCACACATCTGATAAGCTTGTTACATGGTACTCCTTCTGCCTCCATCGAGCCCCCATCGAGCTGCTGTTTGAGGCCGGCGACAACTTCGTCCACCAGCTCCTGCACGACCGGCGGCCAGCGCAGCGCACTCTCCCACCCAAGGTGGATGATGTAAGTTGACGTGTCGATCTGTTGATCTGTCGATCGAAGCCCTCACCTAGCTGCTTGGTGAGGCCGTCGACGACCTTGTCCGCCAGCTTCTGCACGACCGGCGACCAACGCAGCGTGCGCGCCACGGGCTCCACAAGCGCCAGCGCCCGCGCCGCGTTCAACATGAAAAAGGTACACGGCAGATCCAGCGCGACGGTGGAGACGTCCGTGTTCGGGTCCATCCGCAGCGCTGCCTGCGCGCGGCCCAGGAGGGGTTGGGCTGGATGGATGCGTTCACAAGTCAGAAGGGGTGCACGGCATGTCAAGCGCAGCGGTGGGTCCGCGTTTTGAATTCCTGCCTGCCTCTGCCCAGCTGATCCATTCGCAAACGATGCTTGCGGGATGGCACAGGCTCCAGAACAAGCATGCGCATGGCCCGTCCAGCGCAGTGGTGCCCATGATCCCCTGCAGGGCCAACACGGTGCTGCCTCACGGTGCACCTTCTGCATGCTGATCCCACGGGCTCGGCTGTACGAACACACATGACGGCAGTTCAAAAGCCCAGGCCGCAGGCTGCAAGCACGTGCAGGGGCCTGTAGGACCAGCCCATGAGACGTGCACAGTGAGGCCGCTGCAGACTTCCTCGCGCTGAACGCAGCACAGGCACATTACGAAATTCCAAATCGGATGCGTACCATGTTTGGGCGTGCACACAGTAACGCACAGAAACAGCTGCGGTTCAGAGTGATGCAACATTTTCTCGCTGTCTTGCCGAAAAGGCTGCTGACATACCTGGGAGGTATCCAGCACCGCAGCACAGGAGCGCGACACCAGCGACGCCATGTCCAGGGTCTGGCCGGTCATCGCAGGACTTCAGAAGTGACAGAAGTTTTGTTCACTGACCTGGGCATGTCCATGTCTTTGGCACGCGAGCGCGACACCAGCATCGCTGTGCCTAGGATTTTGGCCAAATAGGTGAGGGTCGCTGAACCTTTGGTGGAGGAAAGAAGCCCCGTGTAGCCACGAAAAGGGTCGCTTACTGACCCGGGCGGTGTACAGCACGGGAGCGCGACACCAGCGACGCCATGTCCGGATTCTGGCCAAAAACCCCTGCAGGATATCAGGAGCAGCAAAGTCCTGATCACTGACCTGGGCGGTGTCCAGGACAGCAGCGCGCGAGCGCGACACCAGCGACGCCATGTCCAGGTTCTGGCCGAAAATGTTGTGGAGGCGAGCCGCCAGGAAGTCGGGCACGCCGCCGTTGGCCGCCGGCACTGGCGCGTACGTCGGGAAAGCCGTCTGCGGCTGGCTGAGGTCTGGCGTGCGCAGGATGCGCGGCGTGTGGTGTATCTGCGGCAGGCAGTGAGAGGCGTCAACTGCGGGTGGTTGATGGCAGACGATGCATGCTGAGGGTGTGCTCAAGAGGCGTGGCGGCGCAGCGTGGCATGCGAACTTGATAGCCGGCAAGCAGGCAGAGCAAAGCGTCGCGTCGCAGGTCTTTTGCAAATGGCGTATGTATCCGCAAAGGTTGGCCCACTGACATCGGCACCTGATGCTGACATGATGTCGTTCCAGCAAAAGCGCACCCGCATTCCGATGTCGCGCCACTTGCTGACGATGGCGTCTACATCGTACAATGTGTCCAGTGGCGCAAATGCCCACTTCACCGACGACTGGCCCTTGAATACCTGCAGCGGAACCGCAGGCGAATGCATGAGCACCCGTGTGGCCTTTGTAAAACCTCAGCGATACGGGTGTAATGCGCAGGCCGCAATCGCCGCGAGCGTGGACATGGCTTGTGCCACGACCCCTCTGGGCTGCATGTCGCCGCATGTCGCTGCGTGTCTATTCCATGCGTGCGAGATCGCAGACAAGGGCACCGACGAATGCCGAAGCTCCCAAGCAGCAGATGTGCTCACGCTGAAAACGTGCTCGAAGGAGGAGCGGTGCATCGCCGGCGGCAGCACCACCTCGGCGCCTAGCACCGCCGCCAGCGAGAGCGCCGCGATGTGCGAGTAGTGCTGGTTGATGAGCCCCGTGCCCGCCACATAGCGCAGCACCACCTGCAGCCGTCGGCCCACCCGCCCCTGCGTGCATGGCAGGAAATTGCATTGCATTGCACGGAACATGCAGTAGGTTTTCCTCCATGGGTGCCGGCCAGCCTGCAATCATTGAAGGGGCAGCCGCAGAACTGCGCACATTTACTGTTGAGTCTGTTCGGATGCAACGTGACCTACACCACGTGATTGCGGCTAAGCGGCGCACACTACTGGTCTCACCTCAGCTCGCCCCTGGTGCAGGTAGTGCAGCGCAGCTGCCTTTGCGGTGGTCACGCCCTGCCGTCGCAGCGCGGGATAATAGTGCAGGTACGCCTCCCAGTCAAAGTCCTCAAGCAGGCTGCTGTTGCCTGCAGCGTGCATCGACACGCCGATCAGCATGCGCTCGATGTGAGGCACGACATATCGGGCACGACGTGCTGCCTGCTTGCAGCACAGGTCACAGCGCCCGTAGCATGTGTGTGTGATGCTCATAGCTGCAGGACTGCCTGTACAGCGTCGCAGCCTGACTCTGCTACAGCTGCCATGCATGGTTGCAGCAGCTGACTACCCCATCACAAAGAGCGAAGGCGGCATCATCGAGTCCATTCAGCGTGTGCCTGCATTTTTCTTGAAGGACCTGCTGTTAAGGCTGCCGAGATGGCTCGCAGTCGAGGAGGAGTGCAGAGGAGAGCCCGGATCGATGACCCTCTCACCTGCATCGATGCCGTATGGTCGCTGCCGTATCTGTGTGTCTTTGCAGCTGCTGAGGATCCTCCAGCATCTCCTACTGCTCTCACCAGACGCGGCAGAGGCGGATCCGGGCCGGTGCGAGGCTAGCGCCCCCTGGGCATGGTCGGGGATGGCGTCGGCCTCCCGCAGCGACCGCTGACGCACTGTTGGACCGCTGCTGGGTGCCTCGATGCTCGCGTACAGCCTAAACGCTACGCCGAATGACAGCAGGAACAACGCGGCAAACTTCGCAGCCCTCCAACTCGCTGACTCTGTTGTCCTCCCTTCTTCCTCGTTTGCGCGTCGCGGCCTCATGTTTGCTGCTGGCGAATCGCCATGCCGTGTCAGCCGCTGCCCTTGGTTGCAGTCAGTCTGCAACGGAGGCTGCGGCCATATGCAAATGAGTAGAGCATGGGCAGCATTGTCCGAGGCGGGTCGGTCGGTGGTCACGTGCCCCTTTTCACCCGCTGTTGGCCTTTACGAAGCTTTGACCGAGCAGATGGCTAAGGGGCCAGGGGCACCTTCCCATCTGAACGAATGGGGGGGCGGGCGAGAGATAACTGTCACGAAAGGTGTTGACTGCATTCCATACACGCACCGTGGCGACGCCAGACCCGGGCAAACATGTCGCAAGAGCCGCATGCTCAGCAACGCGCGCGCGCGCACACTATGGGCACAGAGCCGCCCCCGACAATGCCCATCATGCCTCCCCTTCCGGCAGTATTCAACGAATCAAATCCCCACCCCATCAAGCCACAGCCCGTGCTACTACCTGTCTACAGACGTCAGAGCTCTCACATACATGCACGAAGACTCGTACACAGCAGTCGCCGCAGCCGGGGGCCGTTTGCGGCCGGGCGGCAGCTGCCGTTCCAGAAACTCCTATCGATTCACCGCGCCTCCGGCCCCGCCACGCCATTGCGGCCGGCCCCGCCGCCTCGCGGCTCCTGGGCTGCTGCACCATTGTCGTTTTGCGTTGCCCCCACCGCATCCCCCTCCCGCTGGGCCTGCAGCGGCGGCGGCGGTGTGTCGCCGCCGCCGCCGCTGCCGCCCGGCGCTTCCGACTTTGCCGGCAGTATGAGGTCCACCGCCTGCTTCGCGATGGCTTCCACCTCCTCGTTCACGGCGCCGTCCACCTCCGCTGCAGGCCCAGCATTGGTGAAACATGAGGATGGGCGGCAAGCTCTGCTGCAAGATTTCCACGTAATAGCTAACTGCAAACTGTCAGATTCATTTTCAGTCGCTTTTGGGATGGCCATGTGGTGTGCTCGTGCTAGTAGGTCATGCACTGGGACTAGCACATCCCGGACTAGCACGGTGCCGGCAGGCGCGCACCTTGCTGCAGGAAGCCCTGCGCGGTGGCCATCGCGGCGCGGAACGCCGCGCCCGCCTCGGCCAGCTGCGCGCGTAGCGCCCGCGATCCCAGCTCCGCCGTCCGCGCCGCCGAAACCAGCCGTGCGCGTTCCGCCTCGGAGGCCGCCAGCTCCATGTGTACAGCACGCGCCTCCTCCCGCGCCGCCCGCGCCTCCTGTTGCAGAATCTGAACAGGTCAGGGAGCTGTCACAGCTGCTTCGATGGCATTCACATTGAGTGGGTAGCCGCCAACGGCCGCGCCCGCTCCGCCTAAAAGGTCGCCAGCTTCACGCGCACTGCCCGCGTCTTCTCCCGTGCTGCCTGCGCCTCCTGCAACTGTTACAAAGCAGGTAAGAGCTGATCGGAAACATCGGAGCTGCTAGAGCCGTCATCTCGTTGTGCTGTGATCAGTGTAACATCAACCTTTGCGCCCGCTCCGCCTTGGATGCCGCCACCTCCGTGTAGATCGGGCGCCCCTCTTCCCTTGCCGCCGCGCCTCCAGGCATGCATCTGCACATGCACCAACCCCGACACCATGTGACCAACACAGATGCTCTTCCGCTGCAGACGCTGCACAGCCACCTTCCCAACTCCTCCCAGCCCGGCCGCATGACTACCGGCTGCAGGAGCCAGCTGGAAGAGGGTGGCGCCGTGTGCATGCGACCTCCTTTGCCCGAGTGTTTTGGCTGCTTTGCCAGCTCACATGCAAGGCCAAGCTGTTCGCCTACTGCGCGGCGACGAGCTCCATGCGTGCGGGCCGCGGCTCGTGGCCGGCGACACGCGGTCTTGCACGCGGTTCATGGTTCCCTCAGCAAGGCGGGAAGCTCGAAGAGCAATCAGCCGATCTCCTGCGCGGTGGCGACACCCATGCAGGCGCGGCGCAGCTTGTACCGCTGCGCTCACACTTGCACGAATGGAACAGGCGGCCTCTTCAACCAGGCTCGCCCGTCTCCTGCGCGGCGACGAGATCCATGCCGGCGCGGCGCAGCCCGTGCCGCTGCGCTCAGAAACGACCGGCACCGAAAGGGCACTTGATTCAGCGGCATCTGCCCACCTCCTGCGCGGCGACGAGCTCCATGCGGGCGCGGCGCAGCTCGTGGCGCTGGGCCTCCACGGTGGAGGCGAGACCCTCTGCCCAGCTCGTCAGCCGTGTCTCTCGCGTGGCCTGCTGCCCGTCTGCCACCACCGTCGCGCCCGGCTGCCCCGTCCTGCGGCAGCGAATGACGGCGAGGCATTGGTGTGTGTCACCAGTGGTTGAATCCTCCGGGGAAGCTTGCACGCGGCAGGGCTTTGCAGCTGGCGGAGGTGGCAACTGTCTGGCGCCCCCACATTGAGCCTGTCCGCCAGCGTCCGCTCTACAGGAGCTTGCTGCAACGTTGCCAAGAGGGTGGGCTGGTCGGCAGGCCAGGAGCTGCAACAGCAGGATGGCCGAGACCAGTACCAAGGCTGCCCTCTTGATGCTGGTGTTCCATCTCCCTCGTAGATTCGATTGCAGTCAACAACCTTTCGACGACCAAAGCTCAGCGCACCAGTTGTCGAAGACCTCGACAGTCTCCTCGCCGGCCTGAACCGCGAGCACGCTGTTGTTGCCGGACTGCCAGGCGGCCGCGTGGCTGCCGTCTGACTCGAGCACCACAAATTTGTACTCCACCACGCGGGCGGTCGGCAGCTCCACTGTTGCGCTCCAGCGGTCGCCGTCATTCCAGCGCAGCTCTGGCGCCTGCGTGATGTCCCATGCCCCTGCCGGGCGCAAACAGAGAACTGAGAAGGACTAGTCTGCCAAAGATTGCGTCACGGGAATGCATAGAAACATGGAGCATGTGATCGGAACGACCCCTGGACTGCATCTCTAGTGCATGAGGTGGTGACAGTGCGACCGCGCATTGGCAGCGTGGCGGGGGCGTCCACGCGCCTACAAAGTTTCCGCTGAAATTCATGTGCAGGTTTGTGCGGGGCAGCGCCATTGCAGGCCTCATCACTTGTCATCCGTCTTTTGGCGTCACAGATGCCTGCTTGCTTTCAAGACGCAATCCTCACCCAGCTTGGGATGCGAGCCGATCACGCGCAGCCGCTGCCCCCACTCCGCATGGTACTGCAGCCAGAAGGTGACATGCGCCGTCTGCGGCGCCGCAAGGCCGCCACCCGGGCTGCTGGCCAGCTCCACCGCCCGCCGCGCTGCGGCGGATGAGTAGTTGCCGTATCGACGCAGCGCGCGGCTGCTGCTGATGGCGGCGGCGCTGCCCGCCGCCGGCCGGACAGGGCTGCCATCGCCGCCGCCGGCACCGCCGCCGCTGTCGCCACTTGCGGGAACGACTGACACGCCGCCCACAATGGCTGGTTCTGATCCCTCGACGTCCGGCGCGCCGGGCGGCGGCTGCCAGGAGGGCCCCGTCGGGCCGCGGCCGGGGGCACGGCCATCTGGCCGCATGTAGCTCTGCCACCGTGCGCCTGTGACACATGAAAGGTGTGCTTGTCATTGCCGGCAGCAGGTGCCGGCTGCGTTGTGGTTGCATGTCAGAAACGGGAGACGTTGCGCACGATATGACACATCGTCTTGTCTGCTGCATGCATTTGTGTCCAAGCACCCTTTGACAATGCATTACCTGCTTTTGCCGCGTCCGTGCGCTGAGCATTTCGGAGCAGCCGTGCTCGCAGCTCCTCCGATGACATGCGCGGCCCCCGATACTGCGTCTCACGCTTTGGTTCACCCTGCGGCTCGCCGGCGCCGTCGGCAGCTCCTCCATCTCCTGGTGCCGAAGCCCTCCACCTCGACTGGACTCGAACACGTCGGCAGCTGGGCGGAAGGGCTGCCAACTTCTGCTGGTGTGGATTCCTAGCATGCTGCGCGTGGTGTTGGCGCAGGCCAGGCGCCTGCATCGTCACTGCTCGCCCGCAGCAATTCGCTCTAGGTCTGTTGCAAGGGTGATCGGTGGAAAATGTTACCAGTACGATCGGCTCTGCTCGGCTCGGCTCGGCTCAGCCACATTCGACGTAAAGGTATCTCCTGAATTCGCACATCCACGCCGGTGTGCGGATCGCGCAATGAACGAAATGCAAACGTGAGCAACCAGTGAAAATTCCATTTGTCATGTACTTCCTGTTTTCGGAGCGAGATGCCCATCAACAGTGTGCGGACCTTGCAGCGGCCAGTTTTCGTTCCATGCAGACTGATTCGATGTGTAGAAGCATAATAAGGTTTACAGTAGCATCCTCTCGTTCCGGCACCACAGTGAACATACCGCGCTTCCGGAACGCCAGCGTGCAGCAGCGCAAGCTGCCCCGCTAGCCAGCTTGAAAGTAATACTCGCGCATCGGTAGAGCGTGTGCCTTCTGTGGCAATTTCCAACCCGCAAGTCACCCCGCAAAACACAGCGTCGTTGCCGATCGAAGGTGTGCGTGCATGCACGTCAAAATTTCACGCAGCCGTGTTTCATTCACACGAATATGCTCTGAAGCTTATAAACAATCACATCTTCTATGCAGTAGCGTCTCCTGCATGCAGGATTGAAGGATGCGCCGCCAGGCAGTGCAGCGGTTGAAGCCGCTGCTCAAGTTGGCCGCCCAGGGGTGCGAGGCCTCCTGCACCGGGCGCTGGTACACGAGAGAGAGCCCCACAGCCGTCCCGCATGCACCTGCCGCGGACAGCTTCGCCCGGGCGGTGTCCGACCGACATGCCAGCACAAGCGGACGATGCCTCGGGATCCTGGCCCTGCAGCCGAGCGGCCGGGGGTTCAGCAGCGCTGCACGCGGCAGCTGGGCCTACAGCAGTCCTACTCTTGTCGCTTCTGCACCGTGGGGCAGCGGCCTTCGGCCGCTGGCGGCATCGGCGCTCGCCAGCGGTCTGCTCCGCGATGCCCAACCAATGGTGCCCACAAGAATGCATGGCGCTCGCGGATTCGCCAGCCAGCCCATCGGGCGCATCACGGCGGAGGGATTCACCGAGAAGGCCTGGGAGGTGAGCAGCCCTCAGGGCATGACCGCCCAGTACTGCTGGATCAGCAATGCCCGGATTCACGAATGCATGCTGTCACAGCAGCGCATGCATGGCCTGAGTGCCAGACCTTCCGGCCGGCTGCTCATTTGCCTGCCCGAGCCACAATCTGCCTCGCGAGATGGATACCTTTGATGAGGGGTGGAGAGACGGATCAGACAGGGTCCTGATCGCCGGCGCATGCCGCAGGCCATCACCTCGGCGCCGCAGCTGACGGCCGCCGCAGGGCAGCAGCTGGTGCAGGCTGAGCACCTCGCCAAGGCGCTGCTGGAGCAGGTGAGCACTTCAGAGGTCGTGTGACCGGCGCAGCTGCAAATGCTCGCCCAAAAAATGGCATGCCACCAAGAGGCACTTTGGTGGTGCCGACGCCGCACGTGATGGCCTGCAACATGATGGTATGTATCACTGCTAATGGTCCGCAACCTACTGGCACTGCAAAGTCACGTGCGCAGTCTCAAAAGACAGCCTCCCGTTCGGGCCTCGAGCCTCCATGCTCCTGTCTACGTCCATGCAGGCTGGCGGCATTGCGCGCCGCGTGATCCAGAAGGCCGGCGGCGAGCCGACAGCGCTGCTGCACGCGCTGGACGCCTTCATCGGGCGGCAGCCGAAGGTGTCTGGCGGCAACACCCGCCAGGTACGCAGCAGCGGAACATCAGCGTCGAGGTCTTTCCTTGCCAACATGCCCGGGCCTTTGATGCCGCGCTGATTTGCCAATGCCCACCGAAAAATGCAGCATGCCTCCCCCAGTGCATGGCGGGATGACCTTGCAGCATGACGTAAGCATTTCCCACCACCGTAGGTTATCTCGGACGGCCTAGCGGCGGCGCTGCAGCGCGCGACCAACCTGCAGTCCTCCTGGGGTGACGACTTCGTGTCTGCAGAGCACCTGCTGCAGGTGTGTGCACATGTTGGCTGCCGACACATTGCTGAAGCGCGGCTGCTTCCAGCTCCTGCGCAATCGCCCCGACGTCCTGCGCTCTGTATCATGCATCGTGGAAAGGCATTGGCAATACAACTTGCTCAACACGAGATTCACAACTTTCGCAGGCAGTGGCAGAAGATCCGCGTCTGCAGCCGGTGCTGAAAGAGGCGGGCCTAGAAACGCAGAAGATCGAGGCTGCGATACAGGCGCGCAAACTTCCCAATCCGAACACACAGTTGTGAATGTTTTAAGTGCCGCTTCTACACGCATCTCTGCAATCAATGCACTACTGCTTTCAGGACAAAACCGTCCTGCTTGGCATGCCACCATGCCTCACGTTCTTGTGTTTCACCCTCGTGGAGCACCCCGGAAACCCTGCGAAATTCGGTGTCGCCATCGATACTTCTGCAGGAGGTGCGGGGCGACAAGAAGGTGACGAGCCAGAATCCGGAGGGGACTCAGGAGGCGCTGTCTAAGTACACGCGCGACCTCACCGCTGCGGCCGCCGAGGGCAAGCTCGACCCGGTGAGACTTCAGTCAATGATAATTTGACTGGAATTTTTTTCAATCAAAATTAGGGTTTTTGGGTTTAGGGCTTTGCGTTGCGCTGTCCAAGTACGCGCGCAGTCTCTCCGCCGCCGCCGCCGAGGGCAAGCTCGACCCGGTGAGGGTTCAGTTCACTAACAGATTGGATTGTCTTTGAGTTGCGCTGTCCAGTTACGCGCGCGACCTCTCCGCCGCCGTCGCCGAGGACAAGCTCGATCCGGTATGAATGCCATGCTCTAGATTTGCAGATCGATACTGCATCGTTCTCTCAGAATGGCGCCATATAAGTACGCGCGCAACCACAAAAAGCCGCCGCCGTCATTCGTTGGCCACCGTATCTATGCATTTTGGCATTTCCGAGTCGCTTTGTCTTTCATCTTGCCGAGCAGCCCGGGCAAGCTTCCGAGATTGCAAGTATCTGAGCTGATTGCGGATCG
>JAABUM010003206.1_pt1 | contig 20647 bp, 23 predicted proteins | sample 5559161 | NCBI WGS metagenome assembly JAABUM01 (sample SAMN10711868, study PRJNA513369) | rock metagenome | isolation source: Antarctica rocks | place: Antarctica: Victoria Land, Siegfried Peak nord
GATACGGCGCTGCAGCCCTATTTCAACAGATTGGAGGGAGCCCTTGACCGCTGGATCGACCAGGCCAAACTTGCCGCCTAAACTTGACGCAATCGCACGATATGTCCCTGTTCAAGACATCTAGCGACGTGCCCCCCTGATCCCGCGCTAATGACGCGCGATGGCCCTCATGACGAGGACTATGACCAGCAAGGCGTCCCCGATAACGAGAGCGGGTAGCCGTTCTCGCAGGCGCTGCCAAACCCGCGCGGTGACGGTCTGACTAACCTCTTTCTCGTGTTGCAGTGCGTTGAGCCCATCGGTCCAACGCATAGCCGCGAACGCCGGCAGGACAGAGTTAAGCTGATGTGACCAGCACGCGTCCATGCTCTTTTCCCTTAGGTTTCACGACGATCTCCACGTCGCGGTCGAGCGCATTTAGAAAATGAATCAGGCGATCCATAGAAAAGACGCTCAACTTGCCATTCATAAGCTTGGAGACCTGCGGCTGATCGACGCCCAGCGTGCGCGCGACCTCGGTTTGGGTCAAGCCGCTCTCTTCAATGATGACCTTGATGCGTCGTAGCAGTTGCGCGCGCGCCATAGCCTCCTCGGGGTCACGTACTCCCAAATCGGCAAAGACATTTCCGCTGCTGTGCGTTGTGCGTCTATCGTTGCTCATGGCGATCCTCTCTCCGTTCAGCCAGGTGTCTCCTCCGTCGATCAAAATATGCACGGTTTTACATATCGTGTCAAGCTTACCTTCGTGTTGCCTCATAGATAAAAGTGCCTTTGGGCGAGTTTTTGACAACGCGGAGCAAAAGCTTTACCATCATAATGACGAGCGACGAGCGCTCCGAAAGGGGGGCAGCACAGATGTTCACCGTTCCTCAGACGCCACGACAGGCGCGACAGCGCACGCTATCTCTGCGTGCGCGAGGGACCGTCCATGCTCTGCCCGCGGCTCGTCGTGTTATGACCTGACCGCATATTATCGACCATCGTACAAGCGATGACCGAGGGTGGAGCATCCGATGCTCCACCCTCGGTTTTTTGTTGCTTGTCGTGCAGCGTCCTGGGGACCATGGAAGGCGTTGGCGCCTTGCCACGGTTTTTATGTGCCCAATCACGAAGGAGGGAACGACCGATGACAACGATCAATGAGCAGGAAAGACGTATAGGCGCGACTATGACGGCGACTATGACCATTATGAGAGAGACATGTACGACAACGACAACGACGATGACGACATGGTCCCCGCGTCCCCCCTCGATACCTTTATCGCCGAGGGCTGGATCGACGAGGCGCTGCACGAAGTAAAGAGCGGTAAAGAGGCGACGGTGTATTGCTGCCGCGGCGGCGCGGCCAGCGGCGGCCTTATGGCGGCCAAGGTGTACCGCGCGCGCCAGCAGCGCGGCTTCAAGAACGACGCCGTCTACCACGAGGGACGCGTGATCGGCGATCGGCGGGCACGCCGCGCCGCCGAACGTAAGACCGCGTTCGGGCGCGAAACACAGTTCGCGGCGTGGATCGAGCACGAGTTCGCGACCCTGAGTCTCCTGCACGCCGCCGGGGCCGCGGTCCCACGTCCGCTGACGCGCTCCTCCAACGCTATTTTGATGGGCTACGTCGGCGACGCCTACGACCCCGCCCCGCTGCTCTCGGCCGTGTCGCCGACCCCCGACGAGGCGCGCCGCCTGCTGCACACCCTCATGCGCGAGGTGGAACTCTGGCTGGCGCACAACGTGGTCCACGGCGACCTGTCGCCGTACAACATCCTGTGGTGGCGTGGCTCCGCGACAGTGATCGACTTCCCGCAGGCCGTCGACCCGCGCGTCAACGCCAACGCGCAAGCCCTGCTCTCGCGTGACATCGAGAACGTCTGCCGCTACGTCGCGCGCCACGGCGTGCGCGCGGATCACCATCGCATCGCTGACAACCTGTGGCGGCGCTTCTTACGCGCTGAACTATGAGGACATGACGATGGAACACATTGAACTGACGCATACACCCGGCGATTTACGGCAACCATTGGCTGCGGCCGATATCATCACCATGTGCCGGAGGGCCTTCGGGCGTGGGACGCGCGTCGAGTCGGCGCACGAGCTCGGCGGCGGTGAGTACAACACGACGTACCGCGTGCGCATGGCCGGCGCCGAGCCGGTCATTTTGCGCGTGGCGCCGCCGCCGGGCGCCCGCCTATTCTGGGACGAGCGGGACCTGATGCGCAAGGAGCAGGCGATCCAGCCCTACTTCGCGCCGATCGCCACGCTGATGCCGCGCACGCTGCTGGTCGACTTCACGCATCAGCTGATCGACCGCGACTACATGTTCCAGACCTACATGCGCGGTGAGCGCTGGTTAGAGGTCGAGCATGAGTTGACGCCCGCGGAGGATGAGGCGCTGTGGCGGCAGTTCGCGCGCATCGTGCGGAGCATCCACGACGTGGAAGGGGACAGCTTCGGCTACCCCTATCCCGGCCCGCACTTCCCGTCGTGGAGTCTGGCCGTGCTGGATATCGTGGATCGGGTTGTGTCCGACCTGGAGGAGGTCGGACTCGACACGACGGACATCCTGTCCGTGCGGCGCGTGGTCACGGAGAACCGCGACGTCTTCGACGAGATCACGCGGCCACGCCTGACCCATGGCGACCTGTGGCCGTTCAACATGTTGATTGAGCGCGGGCCGGACGGCGCGGCCATCGTCGCCGTGATCGACGCTGACCGCGCGTGGTGGTGCGACCCCATGGCCGATTGGACCGCGCACCTGTTCAGGATCAAGACCTCGCCGCGTATGTCGCGCAACCGCGCGATCTATTGGGGCGAGTACGGTCCCTGCCCGCAAGGGCCAGGGTCCGACCTGCGCGCGCTCGTCTACGACGGGATGTATACAGGCGGTATTCTGGCGTCGGCTACACAACGTAACCACACGAAGATTGAGGCCAAGGCGCGCGACAGGCTGCGCGACGTCACGGCCGCTTTAAGGAGGGCATGATGGCATCGAGCATCCATAGCATCACGTTCGATTGTACCGATCCGGCCCGGCTCGCCGCGTTCTGGATGGCGGCGTTGGGATACATGGTCGAGGAAGGATGCGTCCCGGACGAGGAAGGCGCCGCCCTGGTAGACCCCCATAGCCGGGGTCCGCGCCTGCTCTTCCAGCCAACGCCTGAGGGCAAGTCCGTCAAGAACCGGCTGCACCTCGATCTAAGGCCCGACGACAGTATGAACGCTACGGTAGAACGTCTACTCTCGATCGGTGGCCGCAAGGTCACGGCTTTCGACTGCGAGTACGGAGTGTGGACCGTGATGCAGGACCTCGAGGGCAATGAGTTCTGCGTCGAGCGCGGACCGCAAGATATGCGGTAAACGTCTCTGGCCCGTTAAGGTATAGCGATATGCCCCTACATCTATCTCGGCCGTAGCAGCAGGGGTTGCGGGGTGTACCCCATGATTGTGAGAGGTGGCCTGACCTTGAAAGGTCTCTCGACGACCAGCGCGGGGGCTGCCCCACAGACGGACGGCACGCGCGTCGCGCCCAAGCAGACCTTTCAAGGTCCGGCCCCTGCCATGACCTTTTAAGGTCAGGCTAGCGGCGTTCACCATCACCATCGTGGGGCGCAGCAGGGGCCGCGACGTTGTTGTTTGCGCTACCAACGGCGGGGGTATACAATCGTGACCAGGAGGAGCCTCGCGATGACTACTCAGCTCGACACCTCCCGGCCGCTCTACGGCTGGGCGCAGCCGACGCAGGCCGACGACTGGACGACCGACATGCTCGAGCGCCTGCCCGACGACGGCTGGCTCTATGAGCTCATAGAAGGGAGAGTGGTCCGCGTGCCGCCCCCCGGCCCCGATCATGGCCGCCTCGAATCGAGGCTCGATTACCTGCTGCGCGCTCACCTCACCGCCCACGGGCTCGGCGAAACCTACGTTGGCGAGACCGGCTGGGACCTTACGCGCCGTGGCGAACGTAAGGATACCGTGCTAACCAGCGATGTCGCTGTGGTGCGCGCTGAACGCCTCCCACTTCCGCCGCCGCGCCGGGGTAAAACCTATCGCCCCATCGCGCCCGACCTTGTCGTGGAGATCGCCTCACCAACGCAGTATCGTCCAGATATGGGCGATAAGGCGCGGCAGTGGCTCGACCGTGGAGCGCGGCTGGTCTGGGTTGTTTGGCCCGAGCGCCGCGAACTCGACGTTTGGACGCCAGGCGCTCAGGAACCGCAGACCCTCGCCAGCGACGCCATGCTCGACGCCGGCGACGTCATTCCCGGCCTGCGTCTACAACTCAATGAGATCTGGTAGTGGTAGCGAGGGTTGCATAGTATACAATCCCGTTAACAAGAGGCGCCGCTGAGGATGAACATGCGCGAGCACGAGGATGCGCCGCCCCTATGGGGGGTGCGGGTTGTCACGCTGGCCGTCAATGTGCCGGGGCCGGTCGCGGCCGCACGGCTGTGCGAACTGGGCGCGTCCGTCACGAAGGTCGAGCCGCCGGGCGGCGACCCTCTGGAGGCGGTCAGCCCCGCATGGTACCACGAGTTGTGCGCGGGCCAGGAGGTCGTGCGGCTTGATCTGAAGCAGACCGATGATCGCGCCGCGCTCGACGACCTGCTTGGGCGCGCCGACGTGCTGCTGACGGCGAGCCGCCCCGCCGCGCTCAACCGCCTCGGTTTGGCCTGGCCTGGCTTGCATGAGCGCTTCCCGCGCCTCGCGTGGGTCGCCATCGTCGGCCATGCCGCCCCGCACGCTGACGCGTCCGGCCACGACCTCACCTACGTCGCCTCAGTGGGGTTGCTGGACCCTCCAAGGCTGCCGCGCACACTGCTGGCCGACCTCGCAGGGGCGGAGCGGGCCGTCAGCGCGGCGCTGGCCCTGCTCTATGTGCGTGAGCGTGGACAGGACGCCGGCTATGCCGAGGTGTCTCTGGCCGAGGCGGCGCGGAGCTTTGCGGAGCCGCTGCGTCACGGCCTGACGCGGCCGGGCGGCCTACTCAACGGCGGCTTGCCCGCCTACAACGTGTATAGAGCGGAGGAAGGTTGGATCGCCGTGGCCGCACTTGAGCCGCACTTCCGTGAGCGGCTACAGCGCGAGTTTGCGTTGGAGCGTTTGGACGCGGAGGCGCTGCGACACGTCTTTCGACAACGCAGCGCCGCGTATTGGGAAGCCTGGGGCTTGGAGCGCGACCTGCCTGTGGCCGCGCTGCGTGAATAGTCGATGGTCGATGGTCGATGGTCGATGGCCGATGGTCGATGGTCGATGGTCGATGGTCGATGGTCGATGGTCGATGGTCGATGGTCGATGGTCGATGGTCGATGGTCGATGGTCGATGGTCGATGGTCGATGGTCGATGGTCGATGGTCGATGGTCGATGGTAAGAATCGACTGTCAGCGTCCTTAGCTATGGCAGCCACGATCGCTTCCACCAAACCATCGACTATCGACCATCGACCATCGACTTAGAGAAAGGGGAACGGTATTATGAATGGCTTAACCATGGACTATCAGCTAACGATACCCGCGATACTGCGGCGCGCGGAGCAACTGCACGGACGCAAGGGGATCGCGACCCGGCGGCCGGATAAGAGCATGTATCGCTACACCTACGCGGAGATGGTGGAGCGCGCCAAGCGTCTCGCCGTCGCGCTGGCCGCCCTCGGCGTGGCGGACGGTGACCGCGTGGCGACGCTTTGCTGGAACCACCACGAGCACCTCGAAGCCTATTTCGGCATCCCGTCCGCCGGCGCCGTCTTGCACACGCTCAATCTGCGCCTGCATCCCGACGACCAGACCTACATCGTCGGAAACGCTGGCGATAAGGCGCTGCTCGTCGACGACGTGCTGCTGCCCGTCTTCGAGAAGTTTCGCGACCGCGTCGATATCGGGCACGTTATTGTCATCCCCACGAGCGGCGCCCCCGTCCCCGACAGTATGCTCGACTATGAGAAATTGCTGGCCGCCGCCGACCCCGCCGCCTTCGTCTACCGCGCTATCGACGAACGTCAGGCCGCCGCGATGTGCTATACCTCGGGCACGACGGGGAAGCCCAAAGGCGTGCTCTATTCACACCGCTGTATCGCCCTGCACTCGATGGGCAGCGCGCAGCGTGACGTGCTTGACGTGGGCGAGAGCGACGTGGTGCTCCCTGTGGTACCAATGTTCCACGCCAACGCCTGGGGCTTGCCCTTCACCGCCACACTCACCGGCGCCACACAGGTCTTCCCAGGGCAGCACCTAGACGCGACGAGCCTGTTGGAGTTGTTCCAGGACGAGCGCGTCACGATGACCGCCGGCGTGCCGACGATCTGGTTCGGTATCCTGCAGACGCTGGACAAGAATCCGGGCGCCTACGACCTGAGCGCGCTGCGTTCGCTCGTCGTCGGCGGCTCAGCGGCCCCGCCCAGTATGATCGAGGGCTTCCAGGAGCGCCACAGCCTGCGCGTGATCCATGCCTGGGGCATGACCGAGATGACCCCGCTCGGCACGGTGGCGCGCGTGACGTCCGATCTACAGGATGCGCCGCCGGAGGAGCAATACGCCTACCGCGCCACGCAGGGCCGCCCCGCTCCCTTCATCGAGATCCGCGCGCGTAGCGAGGATGGGCTGGTCCCGTGGGACGGCGAGGCGATGGGTGAGCTTGAGGTGCGCGGCCCCTGGGTGGCGAGCGCTTACTACAACAACCCAGGGCCCGACGACCGCTTCACGGACGACGGCTGGTTCCGCACTGGCGACATCGTAACGATCGACGCGCGCGGCTACGTCACCATCACGGATCGAGCCAAGGATGTCGTCAAGTCCGGCGGCGAGTGGATCTCCACGGTGGCCCTGGAGAACGCGCTGATGGCCCACCCCGCCGTGCTGGAGGCGGCGGTCATCGCCGTGCCGCACCCCAAGTGGGACGAGCGTCCGCTGGCATGTGTGGTGCTCAAAGAGGGCGAGCAGGCCACGGCGGAAGACCTGCTCGCGTTGCTCCAGTCCGACTTCGCCAAGTTCTGGATACCGGATGGCGTCGAATTCATCGACGAGATCCCCCATACCGCGACCGGCAAGTTCCTCAAGACGGCGCTGCGCGAACGCTATCGGGATTATGCGGCGCGCAGTAGTCAGTAGTCAGTAGTCGGAAGTCGGAAGTCGGAAGTCGGAAGTCGTGGGTATAGCTACTCCCCTCTCCCGCGCACGGGAGAGGGGTTGGGGGTGAGGGGGGAAATATGCGCGAAGCGGTTATTGTCGGTGCCTTACGTACGCCGATCGGGCGTAGGAACGGCCAGCTCAAAGACTGGCATCCGGTTGATCTGCTGGCGCACACGCTCGACGCGCTGGTCGGCCGCACGGGGATAGACGCCGGTATCATCGACGATGTCATCGCGGGCTGCGTGTCGCAGGTCGGGGAGCAGAGTCTCAATGTAGCCCGCAACGCCGCGCTGGCGGCGGGCTTCCCCGAGTCAATTCCAGGGACGACCGTGGATAGGCAGTGCGGCTCCAGTCAGCAGGCCGTGCATTTCGCGGCGCAGGGCGTGATGAGCGGAGCCTACGACGCCGTGATCGCCTGCGGCGTCGAGGGCATGACGCGCGTGCCGCTCGGCGCGTCGTCGGCGCATGGGCCGGGCCAGCCCTTCGGCGGCCGCATGGTACGCCGCTACAACGAGGGGTTGGTCCCACAGGGCATCAGCGCCGAACTCATCGCGCAGAAGTGGAGCTTGAGCCGCGCCGACCTTGACCTGTTCAGCCTGGAGAGCCATCGCCGCGCCGCTACCGCGACCGCCGAGGGCCGCTTCGACGGGGGGATCACGGCGGTCCCTGTCACGGGCGAGGATGGTACAGCCACGCTGATGACGCGCGACGAGGGTATCCGGCCCGACACTAATATGGAAAAACTGGGCGGTCTCAAACCAGCCTTCAAGCCGGACGGCCTGGTTACGGCCGGCAACTCATCGCAAATCAGCGACGGCGCGGCGGCGCTGCTGATCATGGAGCGTGCTATGGCCGAGCGGCTGGGGCTGCGCCCGCGCGCCCGCTTCGTGTCGTTTTCGCTGGCCGGCGACAGCCCTGTGATGATGCTCACCGCGCCGATCCCGGCGACCTATAAGGCGCTGGAACGCGCCGGGCTCATGCTGGCCGACATGGACCTGATCGAGATCAACGAGGCCTTCGCCAGCGTTGTGCTGGCCTGGCGGCAGGAGACCGGCGCCGACATGGACAAGGTCAACGTCAACGGCGGCGCCATCGCCCTGGGACACCCGCTGGGCGCCTCGGGCGCGCGCATCATGACTATGCTCCTCGACGAGTTGGAGCGCACCGGCGGACGCTACGGCCTGCAGACCATGTGCGAGGGCGGCGGCATGGCCAACGGGACGATTATCGAGCGATTGGGTTAGGGGTAAACGCGGAGAACGAAGCCACTACGCTCTCTGTGCATAACAGATACGTTACTATTATGAGTATCGACGAGCCTTGCTCTACCGTTGCAAGCAGAGCAGGGCTCCCAACGTTCATAGTCGTGATATGGAGTGTGGCCGTGGAGTGGCAGGAGCGTATTGCCGTTGACCCGAACGTGCTTGTTGGCAAGCCGGTCATAAGGGGCACACGATTAGCCGTGGAGTTCATTATCGACCTGCTTGCGAATGGATGGAGTACTAGCGACATCGTCAGCAATTATCCAGGTATAACGCGCGAGGATATACTGGCCTGCCTCTCTTATGCTAGTGCCCGTCTGCATGAGGAAAAGGTGTATCCCCGTTGATGCGTCTGCTGGCTGATGAGAACTTTGCGGGCGCGGCGGTAGCCGCCCTGCGGACCCATGGGCACGACGTTACATGGGTGCGCGAGACTTCACCGGGTATCGGCGACGATGAGGTTATCCGTCGGGCCGTCGCCGAAAGCCGTATCCTAATCACGTTCGACAAAGATTTCGGCGAGTTGGTGTTTCGCGTTGGCGTCTCGGCATCGTGCGGCGTTATCCTGTTCCGCATCCCTGTCTCTTCGCCGACTATCCTTGCACAAACCGCGGTGACGGTGCTTGAGAGTCGCGCCGATTGGGCGGGGCATTTCTCCGTTATCGAGGAGACGAAGATTCGATTGGTTCCATTGCCATAGAATAGGGGAGCGTCTATGCAGTTACAAGACAGCACTTTTCTCATCACTGGAGGCGGCTCAGGGCTGGGCGCGGCGTGCGCGCGCCTGTTTGCCGCGTCGGGCACCAACGTGGTCATTGCCGACGTGAACGCCGAGTCCGGCGAGGGGACGGCGGCGGAGTTGGGGCCGCGCGCGCGCTTCGTGCGGACCGATGTGACGAATGAAGCCAACGTGCAGGCGGCCGTCGACGCGGCGTGCGCGGCGTTTGGCGGCCTACAGGGCGCGATCAATTGTGCCGGCGTGGCCATCGCCGAGCGCGTGGTCGGGCGCGATGGTCCGCACGCGCTGGATCACTTCACCAGGGTTGTCGAGGTCAACCTGATCGGCACGTTCAACGTGATCCGCCTCGTGGCCGCCGCGTTGACACAAAACGAGCCGCGTACGCCCGATGGAGAGCGCGGCGTCATCGTCAACACGGCTTCGGTGGCGGCCTTCGATGGGCAGATCGGCCAGGCGGCCTACGCGGCGTCGAAGGGCGGCGTAGCGGCGATGACGCTGCCCGTCGCGCGCGAGTTGGCGCGCCATGGCGTCCGCGTCATGACCATCGCGCCGGGCCTCTTCGATACGCCGATGCTGGCCGGGCTGCCCGAGCCCGCGCGGCAGTCGCTCGGTGAGCAAGTACCGTTTCCGTCGCGGCTGGGCGCCCCTGAAGAGTACGCCGCGCTGGCGCGGCACATCGTGGAGAACGGGATGCTCAACGGCGAGGTCATTCGTCTGGATGGGGCGATTCGTATGGCCCCGAAGTAGGCATTGGCTGACAGCCTTCTTGCTTTTCTCTCGCTTGCCTGTACAATAGATACCACTGGCCTTCCACGCGTGTCCCACTCCTTGCCGCGTCGTGTACAACGTCGTCATGCGTGACATTGGGAGGAGATGTGCGCTCGTGGAGCAGCGCCACACACTGTAGTGTCATGGTCACGCCGATGTGACTATGACGGGAGGATGCGGATGACCCAGCTCTCACGCCGTCGGTTACCACTCTTCGCGATCGTTCTCATGGCGCTCTTTCTCGGTGTTGTCCCCACACATGCCACGCAGGCGGCGGGCGGTCTCCACCAGTTGCGACGGCGGCATGCGCCCGCGGCTGGTCCCAAGTCGTACTACCTCTCGCTGGGCGACTCGGTGGCCTTCGGCTATCAGCCTTTCCCCCCGATTCGGCAGGGCTTCGGTTTCTTCGATTTCCTCGCGGCGGGTTTGGAGCGTATCAACCCCGAACTGCAGCCCGTCAACCTTGGCTGCCCCAGGGAGAGCAGCACGACGTTTATCAATGGCGGTTGCCCCAGCGCCAATGTCGTGCGATACCAAGGGTCGCAGTTGAACGCCGCGCTGGCTTTCCTCAAGGCGCACCAGGGCCAGGTCAGCCCGATCACGTACGTGCTCGGCGCCAGCGACATCCTGGCACCCCTGGCGACGGGCGACCCGGCCAAGATCCAGGCCGCTTTGAAGCAGTTTGCCATCAACGACGACGCGATCCTCAAGCAGTTGCGACAGGCCGCGCCGACCGCCGACATCGTGACCCTTGACTACTACCAGCCCCTGGCAGTGGCTATCACCAACACAGCGGTGCTCAGCAGCGCCGTGCAGGTGTCGCAGACGGGCAATGGTATTATCGACCAGGTGGCCGCGCGCTACAACGTCAAGGTCGCCAATGTCTACGCGGCCTTCAACACACCGGTACAGAACCCGTTGCTGTGCAACCTGACTTGGATCTGTAGCCCCTACCACGATATCCACCCCATGATCGCCGGCTATGAGATCATCACAGGGCTGATCGCGGCGCAACTCGGCTATTCGGGTCTGCTGCCGACGACGCCGACGAATCCCCTGGCAGTTTCGCGCGCTATTCCAGTCGCGCCCTCCGTGCTCACCTGGACGTGGATCGGCGACGCCAACGCCGAGGGCTACGACGTGATCGTCTACCACTACGACAGCAATGGTCAGGCGGTGCAGGACCGCAGCGAGACCGTTCCGGCGGGGACCCACAGCTACACGCTCGTGGGCACGACCTGCGGTGTCACGTACGAGCTCAAGATACGCTCGCGCGGACACAACAGACCTAACCAGTATTTCACGCCTGGAGACGGCGGGGGTTTTCCCTGCCCCGCACAATAGAAGGGAGGGCGCGCACGGTTCACTAGCCGTCCGATTCACGGGACGACGCTATTATTGGCCCTGTTTCACCAGGGTAGACTATACAAGCGCGGATATATGCACAAAGGAGTGATCACCATGAAGCGCACTACAAAAGTCGCGGCGGTCGCCGCTGCGGCGGTCCTCACTGCCGGGGTTATCGGCGCCCCCCCGCGAACCCAAGCCAGTTCTCCGCAAACGCCGGGCGTCACCAGCAACAGCATCCTCGTGGGCTGCTCGCTCCCGCAGTCGGGTCCAGCCGGCGCCTACGGCGTGATCGCTAACGGCACCAAGGCCTACTTCGACTACGTCAACGCTCACGGCGGCGTGTATGGACGCAAGATCAAGTACACTATTCTCGACGACGGCTATGACCCGGCGCGCCAGTTGACCAACGTCAAGAATCTTGTGCTCAACAAAGGCGTGTTCGCTCTGGCCGACGACTTGGGTACAGCCAACAATGAGGCGGCGCTCCCCTTCATTACGCGGGAAGGGGTGCCGCTGGTTTATCCCGCCACCGGTTCGTCCGCGATGTCTAATCCGTTCCACGAATACCTGTTCGCCATGCAGGTCAGCTACACCATCGAGGGTAAGGTCCTCACCGACTACGCCGTCAAGACGCTGCACGCCAAGAAGATTGGCGTGTTCTATCAGAACGACGACTTCGGCCAGGAGGGGCTCAACGCGGTGACCGCGCGGGCCAAGCAAGACGGCGCTAGCGTCGTGGACGCCGAGCCATACGAGTTGACGCAGGCCGACCTGAGCGCGCAGGCGCTTAAGCTGAAGAGTGCCGGCGTCGACGCCGTGATCATGTACGCCGTTCCGACTCCCGCGATCACCTTTATGACCACGGCGCGGACGGTTGGCCTCAACGCTAAGATTCTCTCCAGCGATACGGCGCTAGATCCCTCTATCGTTAAGGCGGCGGGTCCCGCGGCTGAAGGGGTCTATTTCGACTCCTACGCCGATCTGCCGAGCGCCAACACACCCGGCGGCGCGTTATTCCGCTCCATCGTCGCCAAATATGGCGATCCGACGACCACGCCCGCGAACAGCACCTTCGTCGGCGCTGGGCTGCTCTCGGGCGATATCTTTGTCGAAGGCCTCAAGCGCGCCGGCAAAAACCTAACGCGCCAAGGCTTCATCAGGGCGCTGGAAACACTGCACAACTTCCGCCCCGCCGGGTCTAATATCACCTACACGCCGCGCAACCACGCGGGCATCCGGGGAGCCTACATGGTCGAGGTCAAGAACGGCGTCCTGACGCCAGTGTCGGGGTACGAGTATCCGTAGTTAGTCGATGGTCGATGGGCGATGGGCGATGGGCGATGGGCGATGGTAGGTACGTACGAGCCGCTTACGCCGTCGACGACCAACAAGCCTGCCGCCGAATTACTATCGACCATCGACCATCGACCATCGACCATCGACCATCGACCATCGACCATCGACTGGAGCCAAAATGACCGACCTGATCGTGGAAATCGTGAGCGGCGTGGCGACGGGGTGCATTTATGCCTTGCTCGTGCTTGGCCTGACCCTGATTTACCAGGTAAGCGGCGTCGTCAACTTCGCCCAGGGCGCGCTGGCGGCTGTCGGCGCGTATGCCCTGTGGAGCTTGATGAATCAGGCCCATCTGTCCTTCTGGCCGGCTGTGATCGTCACGATAGTTGTGACCTTCTTGCTGGGGGTCGTGTTCCAGGTCGCGCTGTTGCGGCGGTTGCAGCGGGCGCCCGCCGCCTCGTTGATCGTCACATTGGGTTTACTAATCGTGCTGGAAGGCGGCATCGGCGTTATCTGGGGTTACACCCTGCCAACTCCACCGCTCTGGCTCAATCTGCCTGTTTCGCCATTCCAGACGACGACGCTAGGGTCCGTCGCATTAAGCGGGCTTGATCTTGCGACCATTGACGTTACAGTCGTCCTCATTCTCGCTTTCTTCGGTTTCTTGCGCTACACGCGCGCCGGCGCCTCCGTGCGCGCGGTAGCGCAATCGACGCAAGGGGCGCGACTGGTGGGTATCCGGGTTGGCCGCGTGCGGCTCATTGCATGGGGCATAGGAGCGGGCATCGCGGCTATCGCAGGGATCTTGATCGCGTCGAAGCCCGGTCAGCAAGCTCCGACCATGGCCGAAATCTACGTGCTCAGCGCCTTCGCGGGCGCCGTGATCGGGGGGCTGGATAACTTGGTTGGCGCGGCGGTCGGCGCGCTGTTGATCGGCGTCATACAGAATCTCGTGACTTTCTATATCCCGAAAGATCTCTCGGGCCTTGGAATCAGCGGCAGTGCGGTTGTGTTCTTATTGCTCCTAGTCGTGTTGCTGGTGCGGCCGGCTGGCCTGTTTGGTATCGCCGTGCAGCGGCGCGTATAACATAGTCGATGGGCGATGGGCGATGGGCGATGGGCGATGGGCGATGGGCGATGGGCGATGGGCGATGGGCGATAGTAGGTTCGTGTTTAGAGAAACATCTCTTTGCCATTGCCGGCGGTGAGTACACGCGCTACACTCCATCGACCATCGACCATCGCCCATCGCCCATCGCCCATCGCCCATCGACTTCTAACTAGTAAGGATATGAGGATGCGGCGTTCTCGCCCTCTGTTGCTGGCCCTGCTTGTCGTCGTGCTGGCCCTTATTCCCCTCGTGATGCATAACGACTACATCGGGGGGGTGCTCGATATGGCGGGGACCTACGCCATCGTGGCCGTCGGCCTGAATCTACTCTGCGGCGGTACCGGGCAATTCTCGTTAGGTCATGCCGGCTTCTATGCTATCGGTGCGTTCGCTGCGGGCATTCTGAGCACGACCTACAACTGGCCGTTCTGGCTGGCCGTTCCGGTCGCGGGGCTGCTGGCCGCGGTGGCCGGCGTCATCGTGGGCATCCCCGCGCTGCGTCTCTCCGGCCCGTACTTCTCCATCGCTACGCTCGGCTTTGGGCTGCTCATCGCCAATGTGTTTGGCACCGCCGATTGGGCGCACGGACGCACCGGTATCACGATCAATCCGCCGACGCTCGGCTCGTATACGTTCACGACCACGACCTTCTTCTGGGTCGTGCTGCTTCTGCTCGTGGGCGCCATCTACGCCGCCTATAACCTTCGTCAGGGGGCGACGGGGCGGGCGTTCGTGGCCCTGCGCGAGAGCGAACCTGCCGCCCAGGCCAGCGGCGTCAATCTGGCGCGCTATCGTGTCACAGCGTTCGCTATCAGCGCACTCTATGCAGGGGCCGCGGGCGCGCTCTTCGCTTATTGGGGCGGATATATCAACGCGTCAGGGCCGACATCTAGCTTCAGCCTGGTCATCTCGGTGCTGTTCATCGCCATGATCGTCATCGGGGGGCTCGACAGCGTGGTTGGGTCCGTCATCGGGGCGGTCTTCTTGACGCTGGTCCAGGAAGGGCTACAGAACGCGGGGCAGGGCCAGTTAGTGCAGCCAATCTATGGCGCGATCATCGTGGTGGCGCTGCTATTCCTGCCGCGTGGCCTTGTCGGTTTGCCAGCGCTCTGGCGGACGCGGCGTAGCGTGGCGCCGGCGGCGGTCGCGACGGGCGGCGCGCATGGCTGAGACCGCTTTGCTCACCATTCGCGGGCTCACGCTGTCTTTCGGCGGCCTGCGCGCGCTCGACGACGTCAACCTCGATGTGCGACAGGGCGCTATCGCCGGCCTAATCGGGCCAAACGGCGCCGGCAAGACAAGCCTGCTCAACTGTCTCTGCCGCTTCTACCATCCGCAGAAGGGCGAGGCGCTTCTCGATGGCGTCGAGTTGTTGCGCCACCCACCGCACGGGTTGGCGCGGCTGGGGCTGGCGCGCACGTTCCAGCACATGGAGCTATTTGGCACGATGAGCGTGCTGGAGAACGTGTTGGTGGGCGCGCACACGGGGGGGCGGCCCAGCATGCTCGGCGAGGCGCTGCGTTTGCCGTCGGCCCGGCGTGCCGCGCGACGCCAGCGGGAGCGCGCCCTGGAGACGCTCGAGCTAGTGGGCTTGAGCCACCTGGCCACACAGTCGGTGGGGGCGCTCCCGCTCGGCCTACAGAAGCGCACCGGCGTCGCGCGTGCGCTGGCCTGCCGCCCGCGCCTACTGCTGCTCGACGAGCCGGCCGGCGGACTCAACGCTACGGAGAAGCGCGAGTTGGGCGCCCTGTTGCGCTCGCTGCGCGAGACGCTCGACCTGACCGTGTTGCTTATCGAGCACGACATGGACCTGGTGATGAGCCTGTGCGACGACATTACCGTGCTCGACTTCGGCAAGCGCATCGCCGCCGGGCCGCCCGCGCGCATCCAGCGCGATCCCGCCGTGATCGCGGCGTACCTCGGCGTCGCCTCGTCCGAGGAGCACGCCAGTCAGGCCGGCGAGGCGCTGGCATGAGCAGCGTCGATACAATGACCATGGGAGTGCGCCCAGCGGCGGACAAGGCGCCGCTGCTGGATGTGCGTGGATTGCGCGTCGTCTACGGGGGGATCACCGCCGTAGACAACTTCTCGCTCACGGTCGGCGCGGGGCAAGCCGTGGCGATCCTGGGGGCCAACGGCGCGGGCAAGAGCAGTACGTTGCGCGCCATCGGGGGTCTACAGCGATCACAGGGCGGCGAGATAGTCTTTGACGGCGCGCGTATCGATCGCATGGATACGGCGGACCTCGTGTCCCGTGGGCTCTCCGTCGTCCCTGATAGTAAGGACTTGTTCCCGCGCTTCAGCGTGGCCGAGAACCTGCGCATGGGGGCGCACGGCCGCTCGGCGCGCGACTACGTCGCTCAGCGCGACGAGGTGCTGGAGCTTTTCCCAGGATTGCAACGGCGCCTCAACGCGGCCGCGTGGCAACTCTCCGGCGGCGAGCAGCAGATGCTGGCCCTGGGGCGCGCACTGCTGGCGCGGCCACGTCTGCTACTGCTCGATGAGCCGTCGCTAGGTCTGGCCCCACTCGTCGTCGAGAGCATCTTCGGAGCGCTGGCCAAGATCGTGGCCAGCGGCACGGCCATTCTGCTTGTAGAGCAGACGACGGCCGCGGCCCTGAAGCTGGCCAGCCACGCCTACGTGCTGCGCACCGGTCGCCTCGCGCTCGAAGGCTCCAGCGCCGAGTTACGGCACGACCCGCGCGTGCTCGACCTCTACCTCGGTGGCGAAGACGAGGGCGCCTCAAGCGGCGCGTGAGCGTGTACTGTTATTAGTCGGCTCCTGTTACTCGTCCGACGATGCGCTCGGCTTTTGTCGCCGCCGGGCCAGTTCGGCGCGGAGGCGGGCAAGCTCGGCCTCTTGATCGGCGATTAGTGTGGCTTGAGCGGCTAGTTGATCGATCTGATCCGCAAGCAGGCGCGTCTTCTCGAACTCGAATGGGACCGGCAGACCGGCATGGTCGAACACGCGCAGCAGCGCTCCCTCGGGCCTTAGTGCGATACCGAGGGTGCGGCTCGCGTAGCGGCCGTCCGCGTCAGGGCTCCACGTTTCGATGCGGCCTCCTACCGCGCGCCACGCTCGGCATGGCCCCCCTATATACGCGTCGAGCGGATCGAACACAAGATATTCGGGGACGCCGAGGGTGAGATAAGCGCGCGCTTTCCCTTGATTTGTCTTGAGGTCGACGTCCTTGCGCCACGTCGATTCGCTCGCGACCTCGATGATGAGGGCGGGCAGGCCATCCGTGCGCGTGTCCATCTCTTTGCGCCGCGCCGCGCCTGCCGTGGGGTGCGCCATGATGTCGGGGCTGGGGCGCCAGGGCGTTCGATAGGGTCCCCAGGCGACTAGCGTCAACTGATCGCCGACGTGCCAGGGTAGGCCAGCGCGTAAGGCAAGGTCGCGTAGGCCCGTGCGCAGCCCGCGAATCGCGTCCTGATGCCAGTCCGTCCCCACCAAATCCTCCTCGGTGTCGTCGCGCGGCCCCCACGCCGCGATACTCGCTTGCTCTGTCGCCATAGCCTCACCTTCCGATGTCGTCGCGTCGCCTTTGTCTGACAAAGTATATCAAACGGGTCTGTGTCAATCATTTAATCGCGCGGCGACGGTCGCCGCGTCTACGTCGCGGCTGGCCTCGACGAGTTTGTCGATGCACAGAGGCGCGAAGACGCATGAGGCGCAGACGGTGGGCTCGGCGGCGATATTCAGCGCGGCGAGGTCGAGGCGCCCGTAGCTGCCATCGCCAAGCACGCGCTCCAGTTCGGCGATGCCCGCCCGCATCCGCGTGACGGTCGCGGCGAGTTCATCCGCCGTTACAGCGTGCTGGTAGACCCTGTTGTCCAGCAGGTTGACCTCATACAGCGCGATGCGTTCGGGCGTCAGGCGAGGCCAGCGCCCACTCTCCAGCGCCATTAGCGCATACAGTTGTAGCTGCGGCTCATAGCGGCTGATCGTGCCGCGCGACACCTTCCAGTCGACGACCGTCAGCGCGCCATCGTAGCCCGCCACGATGAGATCCGGCGTCGCGGCCACGGTGGCGCGACCGACGCGCAAGGACAGCCGCGACTCGGCGACGTGCTCGTAGCCCGCGTAGAGCCGCGCCAACAGCTCAGTTTGCCCGGCCAAATGTGTGAAGCAGCGCACGACATTCTCTTCGACGGCGCGTAGCGGCGCCATCCCGACATCCACGCCCTCATCGTGCGCGCGTAGGGCGCAGTAGGCGTCGCCGGCCTTGGCCTTGGTCATGCCGGGCTCACGGTAGCGCCGCGCCGCCGAGAAGGTGAATTGCCGTTGCGCCAAGTCATGTGCGGCAGCGGCTAGGGCCAGTGGGGCGATGGGGCGGCCCGCGCGCAGGTCGGCCAGCACGTCGGTGGCCATGATCTGATGGACGACGCTGCCCTGCCAACTCTCGACGCTGTGCAGCTGCCGCCGGATGTACGCTTCGCGCCGCATAGGGTCGCGCGCGTTGTGCGACGCGACGACCTGCCCGAAGGCAACCTGACGGTGGCAGCGGCGCAACACCGATTCTGTTGAGTACGACCAGCGCAGCATAATCGCAAAGGCTCGTTAACGCGCGTGCTCGGGCGCCGTTGTCCATTCCGGTTCGGGCGTGATGTGGTCTTGTGGCTCGGGGCCACGGTCGGAGAGGCCGCTCCCTTCGAGCGTCATCAGCGGCTTCAGGCTCATCTCGCCCTGGCACTCGATCTGGCAGGACAGGCGTACCTGTCCCAGTAGCCCCTTCTCATCGAGCTTATCCCGCTCGGCCACAGTCATGCGCGTAGGGGCGCCGTCGTGGAACTCCACGCGGCAGGTCGTGCACTTAGCGTAGCCGCCACAGCGGTGCAGGATATCCACGTCGTGCGCTTCCAGCGCCCTGACTAGCCGCGTACCGTCCGTTACGTCGAATGACTCGTATCCATCGGCTGTGATTGTTGCCATATGATGTCTCCTTTAGTAATTACTGACTGCTAAATCACGAATTCGCCGTCCTTGACGAATAGCTCACCGTCGACGCGCACTTCACTGCCGCCGCGCAGGTCCGTCACCATATCCCAGTGCAGCGCCGATTGGTTGAGCGCCCCCGTGTCGGGGTAGCCGGCGCCGAGGGCGAAGTGCATGGTACCGCCCATCTTCTCGTCAAAGAGGACGTTGCGCGTGAAGCGCTGTATGCCCTTATTGGTCCCGAAAGCGCACTCACCCAGAGTGCGCGCGCCCTCATCAAGGTCCAGCATCTCGCTCAGGAATCGCTCGTTGGTACGGGCGCTGTGCTCTATGACGCGACCGCGCTCGAAGCGTAGGCGCACGTCTTCCACGACCTGCCCCTGATAGCAGGCCGGGTACGTGTAGCGGATCGTTCCTTCGACCGAATCCTCGACCGGCCCTGAGAAGACCTCGCCGCCGGGCATATTCTTCGTGCCGTAGTCATTGATGAACGTGCGTCCGGCGATAGAGAAGCGCAAGTCGGTGTCCTGGCTGATGAGGTGGACCTCGCGTTTGTCCTTCAGATAGTCGACCAGACGTTGCTGGCGCTGCCGCACGTCTTGCCAGGCCGCGACGGGATCATCGTGGTCGAGCAGGCAGGCGCCGTAGGCGAAGTCCTCGTAGTCGGAGAGCGACATCCCCGCGTCTTGCGCGTAGGCCGGGGTCGGGTAGAGGCAGATGTTCCAGTCCAGGCTGCCCTCGCCGGAGCGTCGCATGAAGGTCTCTTGCAGAGACCGCCGCGCCTTCTGGTACAGCGCCTGCCGCGCGGGATCGACCGCACTCAACTCCTGCGTGTTTTCGTCGCTCAAAACCACAAAACGGCGGTCGAATTCCTCGATCACCATACGGTCGACGGGCGAGACCGTGGTGAGTTGCGCGTCGCCAGCCGTCTTAAAGAGGATCTCGCCCTGGTCGGGCAGCGCCATGCGCAGCAAGGGCAGTCCACCCGCGCGGAGTGTCTCGCGGTAGATCTCGCGCAGCAACGGTGCGGCGAGCGTCGTTCCGCTGATCTCAACTTTGTTGCCCTCGGCGACAGGGGCAGAGTAGCGCACCAGCAATTGCGCCAGACGCTGCACGCGTAGATCGGCCATTCCTTCTTCTTTCCTCACCCTATTACTATCGAGGCTGGTGTCTCCCCGCCCCCTGTGTCTCAGTGTACTCGACTCTCACCAACCTGCCATACCCGTCTGCTACACTATACTTTGTCTAGCAATAGCCCCTGACATTGGTCGCAAGCGGAAAGTATGGCGCATTTGGATAGATCATCGACTGGGGCGTCTGTCCCGACGCCGAAAGGGCGCGGGCGAGTGCTCACCGGGCTCGTGCTGGCCATGGGCCTGGCCGCGATGGACGCGACGATCGTCGCGACGGCCATCCCCTCGATCGTGCGCGACCTCGGCGGCTTCGCCCTGTTTGCCTGGGTATTCTCCATCTACGTGCTTGCCCAGGCGATTACCATCCCCGTCTACGGCAAGCTGGCCGACCTGCACGGCCGCAAGCCGGTGCTCCTTGCCGGCACGCTCATTTTCCTCGCGGGGTCGATGCTCTCGGGGCTGGCCTGGAGTATGCCCGCGCTTATCGCGTTCCGTGCTCTCCAGGGGATTGGCGCGGGCGCTATCCAGCCCGTTGCCATGACGGTGGTCGGCGACCTCTATACGGTCGAAGAGCGTGGCCGTATCCAGGGTTGGCTTTCCAGCGTGTGGGGCGTTTCCGCCGTCGTCGGCCCCGCGCTCGGCGGTTTCTTCGCCGAGTACGCCTCCTGGCGCTGGATTTTCTACATCAACATACCCATTGGGGCGGCGGCCCTCTTTATCATCGCCCGGTCCTTGCACGAAGATGTCGCACATCGCCGCCACCGTATCGACTACAGCGGCGCCGCGCTACTGGCTATCGGCGTCGGACTATTCATTTGGGTGCGTTTCATTTGAGTAAAGGGCCTGCTCAGGCGGCAAGCGGGTGCGGGGCGTCGGCGCACGGCGCCAGCACATGGAGGTCGAGCGGGGTGGCCGCATCGTCAGGGTAGGGCACGGC
>JAABUM010003207.1_pt1 | contig 20646 bp, 17 predicted proteins | sample 5559161 | NCBI WGS metagenome assembly JAABUM01 (sample SAMN10711868, study PRJNA513369) | rock metagenome | isolation source: Antarctica rocks | place: Antarctica: Victoria Land, Siegfried Peak nord
GAGGCGATCCTCGTGTCGGGTGAGTGTGGGCAGGCAGCGGCTACGCCACCCGCGTCTCGTCGCCCGCGGCTAGGACCAGTTCGAGGGGTGTGCTGCCCGCGCCGGGGTGGGCCGGCTGGTTGCGGTTCCGTTTGGGCGGTGCCGGCCGGGTGTAACCCATGTCGGCAGGGCGGCTGGTAACCAGCCGGCCGGTGAGCGCGGGAAGGTGTGCCTGCGGTAGTCGTCGTTGGCAGCGGTCACGCCGAGTGTGTGGTTCGCACGACCTCTTGCGGAGTTGGGCCTTATCGGCTTCGGCGCACGGGATGCTGCACGAGAACCGACGGGGAAGGCGTCGTCGAGCGCGACACAGGCAAGTGTTGCGCAGCCGGCGAGCAACCCCGGACAGGGGCGGGGTAACCTGCTCGGGCCAGCTGCACCGCACTCGCCGCCTCACCCGCCGCCGGACTGACGTCGAGGGCGCCAAAGTGGTGCTCTGGCCGTCCGAGCCGCCTGACACCGTCGTCGGCGCTCATCGCCTCGGTGACCGCGCGGGTCATCTCGCTAGGGTCGAGCCCGAGCCGGCCGGCGACGCGCAGGACCTGGCCGCCGATCTGCTCCGCGGGCATGGCCGCGATTAGCCGGGCGGCGTCGCGTGCTGCCCCGACCTGCCCTTCCACCGTTGTCAGCCGCCCGGCCCAGCGGGTGAGCTGCTCGTCGACGACGAGCTCGGCCAGTGGGGTGGCGGCATCAAGTACGGCGCGCAGCGCAGCAGCGCCGTGCTGCTGGACCAGCCCGGCGGGGTCCTGCCCGCCTGGCAGGGCAGCGGCAGCAGGCCAAATATCGGCGGCTCGCAGCAGCGGGTAGGCCCGCAGGGCAGCGGCCTGGCCGGCGGGGTCGGCGTCGAAGGCGACGACGACTCCCCTGCCGGCCGGCGGGGCAGCCGAGCCAAGGGCGGTGACCTGGCCGGCGGTGAGCGCGGTACCGCTGGGGGCGACCCCTGCATAAGCGCCCGCGCCGGCGGCGGTGACGGCGATCGCGTCGAGCGCTCCTTCGACCAGCACCGGCCGGGCGCCGGCGGCGAGCGCCTGCCGGGTGGGTGCGGCGCCGAGGCCGTAGAGCACCTCACTCTTGCGGTACAGCACGGTCTGCGGGCTGTTGAGGTACTTGGGCACGCCGGGGCCCTCGTGCAGCGCCCGGCCGATGAACGCCACCACCCGCCGACCGGACGGGTCCCGGACCGGGAACATCAGCCGGTCGCGGAACCGGTCGACGACGCTGCCCCGCCGGGTGGCCAGCGCCACGCCGGCGTCAAGCAGCTGGGTGTCGGTGTAGCCGGCGGCGCGCAGGTGCTCGACCAGGGCGCTCCAGCCGGGCGGGGCGTAGCCCAGCTCGAAGCCGCCCACGGCCTCGCCCGGGATGGCCCGCTGGCCGAGCAGGGCCAGGACCTGGCCTGCGTCTGGGCGCCCGCAGGACAGCTGGCCGGTGTAGAAAGCGCGGGCGTCCTCGTGCAGGCGCACCAGCACCTCGAGTTCGGACTCCGTGGCCAGCCCGGCGGCGCTGGTCGGCCCGGTCAGGCTGGTCAGGCTGGTCAGGCGGGCGGTGCTCTCGCTGTCTCGGCGGGCAATGGCGGTGCGCTCGGCGCCGGCCTGCACCCGGGCGGCCAGTGAAGGCTCCACGACCTCGGCATCGTCGGGCTGGGTGGCGGTCAGCACCGTGCGGGTCGCGGTCAGCACCCGCTGCCCGGTCAGGCGCACCACCGTCTCCGGGTTGGCGCCACCGGAGCTGTCGGCGCCGGCGGCCCAGCCGGTGACGTAGGGAAAGGTGTAGCCGCCGGTGTCCAGCCCGTGCGAGCCGGCAACCAGGTAGGCCACCGACTCGGCCTCGACCTCCTTCACCCCCCGGCAGCCCGCCGTCGTCCCCTCCCCCACCCCGGCACCAGCGGCGGTGCTGCCGGTGGGGTCGTGCAGCAGCACATGCCCCGCCTCGTGGGCCAGGGTCTTGACGGCCTGGGCGTCGTCGACGTCGCCGCGGACCCGCACCGTGCGGGCAGCGAAGTCGGTGTAGCCGTTGGCCGCGCCGCAGTCCCCCCGTTCCAGGGTGAACCCGCGGGCCGCCAGCAGGCCGGCGAGGCCTTCCCACAGCCCCTCGGGGGCCTGCCCGGCGAGCAGCTGCGGGCGGGGCTGTTCGGCAAGCGGCTCGCCGGAGGTCTGCGAGACGTCCCAGACGTAGGCGACCCGGAAGCCGGCGACCTGCCCACCGCGGCCCTTGTCCCGGTCCGGCGGCTCGGCGGCGCCGGCGGGGCCCGCATTGCTGTTCTGCGGGCCCGGCGGCTGCGGCTGCGGCTCGCCAGCCTGGCCCTGGCCATCGGCGCTCGATGTCCGGCGCAGGACGGGGGCGAGGATCTGCAGACCCCGCTCGCCCTTGTTCACCTGGCGGCCCAGGGCCTGCCAGGCGGCGAACCCGGCGACGGCTGTCGCCTGCGGCCGTTGGGCGGCGATCAGCAGGGTGTTGTTGAACGAGTAGCTGTGGAAGCGGCGGGCGACGTCGAGCCAGCGGGTCCAGTCCTGCCCGGTCCGCAGTGCCTGCACCTGCTCGGAGAGCTGCTCGTGCAGGGCGGTGAGCTTGTCGGCCTGCGCCTGCTCGCGGCGCACCCGTTCCGCCGGGGTCGCCGGCGCCCGCTGCCGGCGGGCCATCACGCCCCGCCGGGACCGCGGGCCAACCGTCCGCGGACGAACTCGTCGATCGTGCGCTGCTGGGCCTCGACGGTTGCAGTCAGGTCATCGAGCTGGTCCTGCATGGCAGAAAGGACCGCGCCGACGTCGACCACCAGGTCCCCGGCAGCCGGCGGGGCGGCTCCGGGTGTGGCGGCACTCGGTGTGGCGGCATCGGGTGTGGCCATGTCGGTCTCCTTGCTCATCTGCCGGCGCCGCTGGTGCGGCGGCTGGGCGCATTGCGGTGGGTGCCCTGTTGGCGGCTCGAGGCGGCTACTGGGGTGTCTGCCTGGCGCTTGGCGGCGGCGAGGGCGGCAGCGCCCAGCGGGCGGGGGTAGCCCTCCCGGGCGATCACCACCGGGCTGCGAACATCGGTGCCGGTGGCGAGCGCGGCGCGGTCCGGGGCCGGCTCGCCGGGCCGGGCGGGGGGCTGGTCGAAAAGGGGGGCGACGCGGCGCATCGCGTCGACTGGGTCGGCGCCGCCCTGCCGGAGCCGGTCGTAGCGCTCCATCGCGTCCGGGCGAAGCTCGCGCAGCCGCTGCTCGGCCAGGGTCGCGGCCCGGGCGGCTTCCGGGTCTGGGTGCCAGGCCTGGGCGTGTGCCCATGCCGTACCGGTCTGCGCGGCGCTGGCCTGGAAGCGCGTCTTGGGATCCAGCACCGGGGCCCACGCCAGGCGTGCCTGCCCGTGGGCGGCGTGCCGCTGGGCGCGGACAGCGGCCGCGGCTTGCTGGTCGGTGGCGGCTCGTTCCCGGGCGCGGGAGGCAGCGACCTGCGCCAGCGCTTCGGCTGCCATTGCCGCGATGCTGACGTAGGAGGTGAGCGTGGCGGCGGCGTGCCCGACCGGGTCCTCAGCCTGCTCGCTCACGACGACCCCCCAGTACTGACCGTTGCTTGGCTGCCGGCGGCTGGTGTCCTGCCGGGCTGGTGCGGCAGGTCCCAGTAGCCAGGCGGGGCGGGTTCGGTGGGCAGCGCCCTGACCGGGGAGTGCCGGTCGGGGGTGCACTGGGCGAACGGGCCGCCGGTGGCGAGCAGCACGGCAAGCTGGGGGTCCAGGACGTCGCGGTACCACAGCGCCATGCCGCGCACCGGGTCGAGCCGGGCTGCTTCCCAGCTGCGCCACAGCGCCTCGAGCCGACTCAGTGCCTCGGCGTGGGCCCACCAGCTGGCGCACCAGCGCACCGCCGGGCTGATGGGGCGGGCGAACATGACCACGAAGTACGCCTCTGCCCAGGCCTGCAGGCTCGGGTAGTGCGGCCCGTCGGCCTCGGCACCGGGCCCGCCCCCGCCGCCGAGACCGTCCGCTGCTGCCGCGCCGGCCAGGCTGGCGGGGTCGGCCAGGTCGTGGACCGCCTGCTCGAGCAGCTCGAGATCACCTTCCAGCCGGTTCAGGCGGCGTTGGGTCTCCCTGTCCGGCTCGGGTCCGGGCGGTCGAGGTCCTTGTGGCTGGGCTGTGGTACTCACGCTGCCTCCTTGGTCACGGTCGCCGGCACTTGGCCGGCTGGTGGGCTGGCCACGCCAGCGGATGGCCCGGTGCTGCCGGCCGCGGCCCGGTTGGTGAGCGCGAGTTCGGCGGTATCGCGGGCGGCGGTGACCTGGTCGGCAAGGGGCCCGGTGTACCAGGGCGATGTGGTGACCATCGCGACCTTGGCGCCGGTTGCCCACACCAGTGCCCGGCCCTTGGGCAGCGCCCGGATGGTGGCGGCAGGCAGCACCCGCTGCTGTCGCAGCGAGGTCGACCGGGTCTGCCGACCGGCGGTGACGCTGCTGCCCGCCACTGCCACGTCGTGGTCGCCGACCAGGCGGGACAGGTCCTCGGCGAAGGCGGCGTCGTCGATGCCGGCGCCGATCACCTTGACTGTCGCGGCTGACCACAACGCCTTCATGCCGTTCTCGCCCCACACCCCGGCGCCTTGGGCGTAGGACTGCAGGATCGTCAGCGGGATGATCCCCCGCGACCCGAGGTGGGAGTACAGCTGCGGCAGGTCAGCGATCCGGCAGATGTTGGCCGCCTCGTCGAGCAGGACCAGCATCGGCGGGTCCAGCCGGCCGCCGGCCGCCTCCGCGGTGATCACCCCGGCGCGCATCACCCGGTCGGTCAGGGCGGCGACCAGCGGGGCCGCGGAGCCGCCGCCGTCCTTGGACAGCAGGTACAGCGTCTGCCGCGACGTGGGAAACGCGGCGACGTCGAACTGCTCCAGCCCTTGGCCGGCAGGCGGCGGGGTTACCCAGGCGGTGATCTGCGGGTTGCGCAGGCACCGGGCCGCGACCCGGGCGGTGAAGTAGACGCTGCCCCGGGTCTCGGGCGGGCTGCCCATCGTGCCGGCCAGCGACGCTGCCACCGCCCGCAGGCCGCCGGTGCGCAGCAGCTCGACCGGGACCGGGGTGGCCTCGTCGCCGAGCCAGTCGTAGACGTCGAGGATGGTGCCGCCCGAGGTCTTGGCGGCCAGCAGCAGCCCCGCGAGCAGCTCCTGTGCGGCCGGCCCCCAGATGTCCTTGGACCGATCGTCCTCCACCGTCAGCACGAAATGCCCCGCCAGGCGTTCGGCCTCCTCCACCGAGTCCAGGCCGGCGAGCGGATCCCACCACCAGCTCTGCGGTGCGTGGGCGATCCGCTGGGGGTCGAAGGTCCACACCCGCTGCCCGGTCTGCTCGGCGCGGAGGGCGGCAGTGGCGGCCCAGGCGTCGGACTTGTTGGAGGTCAGCACCACCGGACCGGGGGCGGACAGGGTCGGCGGCACGACGTAAGTCGTGGTCTTGCCCCCTCGGGGGGCCATGAACGCCAGCAGCACGTCCTCCCAGCCGGCCAGCAGTACCGGGCCGACCCGGCCGCCGGGGCGCAGCAGCCTGCCTAGCATCAGCCCGGCGTCGCCTTGGGCCACCTCCTTGGCCGGGGTACTGGCCAGTGACGGCCGCAGCCGCCGGGCCGTTTCGGCGACCGGCCCGGCGCTCAGCCCCCGCACGTCGGACAGCCGGGCCAGGGAACGCAGCGGCTCGTCGGCCGCCGGGCGTTGCAGCAACCAACGGGCCGCGAGCACGGCCGGGCCGGCCAGGCCGAGCACGGCCAGGGCGGCGGCCAGCGCCCAGACCAGTGCCGGCGGGACCCCCGGCCAGTACGCCCCGGGCCCGTCGCGCAGCGCCCGCGCGGCGAAGAACAGGCCGAACGGCGCCGAGCGCCAGCCGTGGCCGGCCAGCATCGACGCCAGGCCGCCGGCGACCCACAGCGCACCGTCCGACGCCACAAGCGCCGCTCCGGCAGCCGGCACCACCCACGCCGCGACGGAGCCCCCGCCGGCGTCGCCCGCTGACACCGGCCGGGCCATCAACTGCCCACCGCCCACCGCTTGTTGGTGTTGTGCACCTGCGCGTCCAGCTCCGCGGCGGTGAGGTCGACGTGCACGGGGATGCCGGGGCGCTGGCCGCACTTGAGCAGGAACTTTCCGCGCCCCGGCGGGGCGGCTTCGGCGTCCCAGCCGGGAGGGGTCGACCAGGAGGTGACTTGGGCGCGCTCAGCGCCCGAGAACGCCACGATCTCGCTGAGCTCGGCGATCTCCCGGGCGGGCAGCCCGCCGACGACGACGAGGCCGGCACGTTCGACGAAGCCCTTGGCCTTGTCCCGGTCCTCGGCATTGCGCAGCGCCCGAAGGTCTGCCAGCGAGTGCGAAATCATTACTTGTCCGACGCCCTCGTTGCGGTTCAGCCGGGTCAGGGAGTCGACCTTGTCGACCATCCCCTCCCCCGAGCGAAGCACCCGCCACAGCTCGTCCAGGACAATGAAGAATCGGCGCTGCGGGGCGACGCCGGCGTCGGCGAGGGCGTTTGCTGCCTCCACCGCCCCGAACCCTTCGTTCCAGCAGGCGAGCAGCACCGCGGCCTGCAGTGTCGTGTCGCTGGCGCTGATGCCCGAGACGTCGACGCAGACGGCAGTGGCGTCCAGACGGATCCGCTCGGTGGTGGGCCGGGCGAATACCGAGCCGAGCGGGCCGTCGAGCAGGGATAGCAGGGAGCGCTGCAGTGGGTCGACGACGGCGCGGTAGCGGGCGTCCTCGCCGCGGTCCAGCGTCGGGACGCGGACCGGGTCCGGTCCCTGCTCGAGCACGGTCACAAGGTCGCCGAGCAGCGGCGGGCTCTTGCGCCGGCGGTGTCGGCCGGCGAGCAGGCGTAGCGCGGCTGACAGCACTGTGCGTTCGGTGTCGCTGATCCGTGAGCCGCGGCCGAGCTCGATCAGCGCCGAGACCATGTTCAGCCGCCGGCCGTGGGCTTCCTCCCGCAGTCGGCTCGCCTCTTGGCTGGGCAGACGACTGGCGGCGTCGTCCAGCCCGCCGGCGCCCAGCACGTTTAGCGAACCCAGGCCGCGTCCCAGCCGCATGACCTGGCCGCCCAGCGCGCGAACGGTGTCGACGTAGTCCGGTTTGAGGTCGCCCAGGATCAACGGGACGACGCCGGCACCGGCCAGGCCGATCACCTGCCGCCGGATCAGTGTCGACTTGCCCAGGGCGGGGAGCCCGAGCACGAATGCGCTCGGGTTCAGGATGAGCCGGGCTCGCTCGAACCAGCTGATCGGGTCGCAGCACACCGTGCCGCCGGTGATCAGGTTGCGGCCCAGCGGGACGCCGATTGTCGGCGACAGGCCGCCGACCGCCCAGGGAAACAGGCCACAGACCTGGACCGTGGTGGCTCGCCACTCCGGCGGGGCCTCGACGTAGGAGACCCGCCCGCGACCACGGCCCCGCAGCCCCCGGCTGGTCAGCCCGGGGAGGGCTGGTGCTGTTTCCACGCGGGTCTCCTAGTAGTTGTCACGAAGCAGGTCGGGGACCGCGACGTGGTCGGCCAGGATCACGCCTACGCCCAGAGCAGCGGTGAGACTGGCCGCTTGGGCGAAGTAGCAGCGCCGCAGCCGGACTTGGCTTGCAGCCCCGAGCTGAGAGACGACTTCTGCGGCCGCGCCGAGCCGCGCCGGGTCGGCGACGGTGCCGGTCACCAACATCGACAGGCGGGTCAGCCCAGCGCCGCCGGCGACCTCAACAGACGACTGCCGGGTCGCCTGGACCGCCAGGGAGTCGGCGGCGTGGGTCTCTCCGCGGCCTGCGCCGGCGTGGCCCAGTGCGGTGCGGACGTCAGAGTGCGCGATTGTCGCGGCTGAGGCCGGGCTGTGCGGGCGGTAGATCAGCGTGACCCGTTTGCGGTCCACGTTCTCGTCGGCGGCGAGCAGCCGCTCGAGGACGCGTGACTGCACAGCGCTGGCCGGCGGCTCGACCATCTGCCAGGTGATCGACGCGGCGGAGTCATGCCGCAGGCAGTCCCACGCCTCCAGCAGGCCGGCGGGCCCGGCCTCCTCCCACGTCACCCCCGGGTCGCCGCCGCCGGCGCGGACCTGCTCTACCGCGGGCGCTATAGCCGGGTCGTAGGCCACCCGGACCAGCTCGGCGATCTCCTCCGGGGTCATGGCGCGGGCCGCACCGGCGCCGGTCGAGCGCAGCTGGTGCAGCAAGCCGGGCAGGCGCTGCCCGACCAAGGTGGCCATCTGCTCGGCGGTGCGCAGCCGGCCCTGTGCCGTCGAGGAGGCGGTGCGCCGGCGCAGGCCCAGCCCCTCGCGCTCCTGCGCCCCTGGGCGGGTAGCGGTGAACGTCAGGGCCACTCTGGCGGACACCGCTGCCGAGCCCTTCGGGTAGGTCGCGACCGCCTCGGCCAGGACCTGCCGGGACAGCTCGGGGGCGCCGTCGACCAGCAGCGTCGAAACCTCGGCCTCCAGCCGGCTGCCTGGGTCCGGGGCGGTCTCGATCGTCACGGTGCACGCCTCCAAGCCCGGCTCGTGCGCGAGCGCGGCCAGCCACCGACCGTGCATCGCCACCCAGGCGTCGACGGTCTCGGTGTCGACTAGTTGCGAACCCTCCGGGTCGCAGCGCAGCACCACGGTGTAATGCCGGGCGGCTGGGATCGCGATCAGGCCGAACCGCTCCCCGTAGCTGTTCTGCGCGGTCAACAGCTCGGAGCGGGCGAGCAGCCCAGGGAGCCGACTGGCGCCGAATGCGAACGGCCCCGCCAGACCGGACAGGTAGACGTGCTGGCGGCGCCGGCGACCCATCGCCCACATCACGTTGGCGGTCAGGACCTGCCAACCGTTGCGGCCGGCGCGGTTGCGGTACGCCAGAGGTGCAAGTGCCACCAGGATTGCCAGCCCGCACCCGCCGGCCGCGAGCAGGCCGGCGGCCAGTTGAACGAACATGACCAGCACCAGGCCGCCCAGCGCCAGCACCGTCCCCAGCAGACCCAGTCGGGGCAAACCCGGCGAGGTGGGCTTGCGCCAGTTGCCGTAGGTCCGCGGCTCGTCCGCGGCCACCGTTGTCATCGCACGCTCTCCCTGACTTGGCATTCGTTGGTTCGGTGTCGCTAAGAGTCGCCGTCGCCGGTCGCGTTCGCCGCCGCCGACTTCGCGCCGTTCACGCTCGCCCGGGCGGCCTGGGCGGCGCCCTGTATCACCACGGCGGCACCGCCCGTGGCCGCCGCCGTCCCAGCGGTCGCCGCGGACCCCGCGCTCTGGTTGCCGGCGCCCGGCGACCCCGCTGCTCCCGCGGCGGACGGAGCGGCCGCCCCCCCGCCGCTGCCGCCGCGTGGGCCGGGGATCGTGGTGTCCCCACTCGAGGAGCTTCCCGTTGGCCCACCGGCTGCGTCCATCGAGCCGGCTATCAGCCCTGGCTGCTGCGGGCCGGCAGGCGGCGCTGAAGAACGGTTGCTGCTGCGGTCGGCGAGCATGCGGGCGCCGGTCGCGAGCGCGGTGACGCCTGCCGCGGCCGCGGCTCCGCCGGCCGCGCCGGAGTTGGTTGCGGCGGCGACGGCCGGGGTGACCAGGCGCAGCAGCGCCGGCAACGCCACGATCGCCAGGATCATCAGGAACAGTCCCGAGAGCACCGAGGTGGCGTCCTGGCCCTTGCCCAAGAGCAGGAACGCGCTCGCGTAGACAGTGGCGGCCGCCGGCTTGTAGAGGATGAACGCCAGCAGCCAGGCCATCACCCGCTGGAACCATGCCTGCCCGGCCGCGGTGGACGTGCCCGCGGCTGACAGTGGCAGCGTCCCAGCCAGCATCGTCACGACACCTATCCGGACCAGCATCAGGCCCATCTGGGCCAGCGACGCCAGGATCGCGACCAGGGCCACGATCAGGACCAGGCCCGAGCCCATCCCCGGGACGCCGGTGATGACGGCCAGGCTGGCGAGCCGAGCACCCAGGTCCCCACCCGCAGAGCGGTTCAGAATCCACTGCGAGTACTGGTCGCCGAAGTACCCCAGAGCATTGATCGCCGCGACTCCGGCACCGGATGCCACAATCAAAGTGAGCATCCCCTTGGCCGCCCGGCCAGCTGGCTCCCCTGATCGGGACCAGGCCATCCGGCCAGCTGCAATGAGTAGCGAGAGCACCGCCACGAACCCCGACAGCCAGTAGGTCATCGACTGCAGCTCCGCGACCGGACCACTCGCTGTGGACAACTGCGGCATCGGGAGGTCGGTCCAGAACGTCAGCAGCGCTTTGGTGGCGTCCGCCAAGCCCTCTGCCAGCTTCTGCGCCGTGGCGTCGAAGACGCTCCCGGCAGCCGACCCGACCGCATCGCCGACGGCGTTACAGCCGAGCTTGACGCCTGGCACGTCACAAAGACCAGGCATCAGACGCCACCCCAGGGAACGAATCCGGTGAGGGTGTCAACCCGCTGCGCGGTCGGGCTGGTGCCGCCGTCCGGTTGGAGCTGCAGCCGCCAGTCGCCGCTGAACCAGCGGACGGTGTCGGTGCTGACTTGCAGCGTCCCGGCCGAGAAGCGGCTGACGAGCTGGATGACGGCGATGTCTGGGCTGTAGGTGACAAAGCGGAAGCCAGCTAGCTGCGCAAGTCCTCCGGGGGCCACGTCCGTCGTGGTCACTTTGGCACGGTTCGTGACGAAGGTGTCCTGCCCCGGGCCAGGCAGAACTTGCTCGCGGACGACTTGTCTCCATCCGTTGCCCGGGGTGAGGAAGTAGCGGTAGCCGATCTGAGCTGTCGCCAGCAGCGCACCTACCGGTGTGCGGGCGTAGCCCGCGTAGACCGGCCCGCCGACCCGGGTCGGTCCGGCGCTGCCGCTGGCGGGCAGCGCCACCCCTTGGAACAGGTTCCAAGTGACGCCGGGCGGCGGGCTGTTGGGCACTGTCTGGTCCTGGGCAGGCAGTGTGGCCGCGGTCGGGCTTGCAGTGGATGCGGTGGCCGGCGCTGACGCGGGACCGGGGGGCGAAGCCTTGTCACCCCCCTGGGTAGCGAAGATGACGACCACCGCAGCGAGCACGATCAGGGCGACGATGACCGCCGCGCTGATCGTCCAGGCCCGGCCGAGGCGCTGCCGGCCCGACTTGGGCGGACGGGGGGACGGAGAGGCCTCGGGCTCGATGTCGCTCATGTGATTCAGGGTCATGCTCAAACCAGCGTGTTGACCAGTTGCGCGCCGGCAGCGCCGAGCACGCAGGCGCCCATGACCCAGCCGAGCTTGGCCAGGTGCTCACCACCCTCGCCGCGCCGGTGCGCCACCGCCATCGCCCCTGCGACCATCAGGACGCCGACCACGCACAGGAACGTGACGCCCCAGAAGGTCCAGTTCAAGACGGTGGTCAACCCGTTTGTGCCGGGTGGCTGCTGACCGGTGGGGGTGGGGATGTTGCCGGCGGCCAGGACGACGGCGTGGCCCTCGCCTAGCACGTGCGAAGACACCGCGTTGAGGACTGACATACGGATCTACTCCTTCTCCTGGTACGGGGCGGCGCGTGTCAGCGCCTGCAGGTCCTTGCGCAGTTGCTGGACTGCCGGAGGCGCTGGCAGCGGCTCGGAATGGCCGGCCAAGCGCCACTCCTCCACCCACGGCACCTCCCAGACCCGGGGGTAGGCCCCGCACACGAGGTCGAGAAACGCCTCCAGGCGCTTGGGCCATCTGCCGGGTGCATCCGCCACCACCACCAGCCCGGCGAGCTCCACCTCTGCCGGCGCGCAGCCTGAAGCGTGCTGTCGAGCGGCGTCGCGCGCCCACTCCAGCCCGTAGGCCGTCCGCCGCACGACCACCACCACAAGGCCGGACAAGGGCCAGGCCCGCTGGGCGTCGTCGCCGCCAGCACCTGCCCGCCGGAGGCTGCTCACGCCAGCGCCGCCGTGCGCCCCAAGGAGCGACCACCCGGAAAGGCTCGCTGACGAATTCTCGCGACGATCGGGCCCGGAGGCTGATCGAACAGGCAACTGCCGCTCGGGGCCCGGTGGTGTGACAAGCGTCGGGGCTGCGTGCTGTAGCTCGGGGCCGCCGCAAGCGCGGGTGAGGCTCGAGGCTGGCATGGGGGATCCTCCTCCGCGAGGCGAGCAGCACTGGGCCGATTACTGCTGTCGGAGCTGGAGCTACGGGCGGCAAGCAGCAACTGCTGCTTGCTGACCGACTGGCTTACCGGCAGAGTTGACAGAAATCCACGTCAGTGGACGATGCCGAACGCTAGGCACCCGTGAAGGGAGTGTCAACTCATGTCGAGCGCGAGTCGTAGACGCCTTACGCTAGTGGAGCGACGGTTACATGGGCCGGGAGCGTGAGTGATGCACCGGGGGGCCACGCGCGCACCCTGGCGGAGCGGGTGGACTACCTGTTTCGCACCGTCCACCCACGAGGACGGGGGGAGTACTCGTTCGAGGAGGTGGCGACCGCGCTACGCGAACGCGGCGGCCCCACGGTGTCAGCGAGCTACCTGTGGATGCTCCGCAAAGGGCTAAGGGACAACCCGACCAAGAAGCACCTCGAAGCCCTTTCTGACTTTTTCGGGGTGCCTGCTGCGTACTTCTTCGACGATGAGCAGGCCCGGCGTATCGACGCCCAGCTCGAGCTGCTGGCCGCTGTCCGAGATAGCGGCGTGCGAAGCCTGGCGCTGCGAGCCGCGGGGCTGTCACCAGCTGGGCTGGGCGCCGCCGGCGACGTCATCGACGTCATTCGCCGCGCTGAGGGCCTGCAGGCGGCTACCGGCACGTCAGTCCACGGCGTTTCTCCAGACGCATCCAGCGGCGGACCCGAGGAGGAGCTCTGAACCCGTCCCGTAATGCCTGCAGGCGGGCGGAGGCCCACATCTCGCGGCTGGGGCGCGCACCCATCCCAGACTTGCCGACACTGCGCGACCGGTTGTCCCAGCTGCGTGGCCGGCCGCTGCAGCTCCTTCCGCTGCGGCCGGAGGCCGAACTGACCGGGGTGTGGGTCGCGCTGCCCACCACCGACGTCATCGGCTACCGCCAAGAGACCAGCGGCCCGCACCGGCGTCGCATCGTCTGCCACGAAGCCGGTCACATGCTGGCCGGGCACGACCCGGCGCCGGTTTCCGCTGCCGACTGCGCCCAGCTGCTTCTACCCGACTTCCCTGGGGAACTCATTCCCGACCTGCTCGCTGGAGCGGTGGTCCGCATGCTGGCGCGCGGCGGCTACGGCAGCGCCGCCGAGGACGAGGCGGAGCTGATAGCGGGGCTGCTGTGCCAACGCTTCCAACGACCCCGTCGCGGTCGACGAACCAGCGACCTAGACGTCGCAGCCCTGCTAGGTCGGCTTGAGTCGGCTATGGACGGCGACGACGCGTGACCGCCGCACTGGCCACCCTCCCGGTGCTGGTCGGCTGGACTGCCGTGCTGTGTCGGCTGCCGACCGCGCTGCGGCGTTGGCACGAGCCGCTGGTCCGGTTCTTCTTTCTCGCCCTGCTCGGACTGTCCCTAGCACTGACCCTCGACCATCCGACCTCTTACCGTTGGGTCGACCGGCTCTGCCACCTGCCAAACGCCGCCAACCTGCTCGCCTACGGCACCGGCCTGTCCGCTGGCTGGTGCGCGCACGCCTTTCTCCTGCACTCCGGCCACTCGCCAGCCACGGCCTCCCGCCTCACGCGACGCTCCCGCCGGGTCCTGCTCGCCGTCTTGGCTGTCATGGTCGGCTGCTTTCTCGTCGGCCCCTCCCGCCAGCCCGAGAACCCCAACTTCGGCACTAGCCACGACCCTGGTCTGGCCGCCGCCGGCTACTGGCTAGCGGCACTGACCTACGTCAGCTTCATGCTCAGCCAGGTAGCGCGATACTGCTGGCGGTTTGCTCGGGTGGCCGATCGACTGGAGCTCCGGCTGGGGCTGCAGGCAATGGCGGTAGGCGCCGGCTTGAACCTCCTGTATTTCGGCTACCAGTACGGTCCCTACCTGCTCATCCCCGCGCTGCACGCGGGTCGCCGGCAACCGGTTGGATACTCCGCTGCCGAAGCGCTGAACTGGGTGGCGCTACTAGGCACCGCTCTGATGATGGCCGGAGCTGTGCTGCCGGCTTGGAGCCGTTATTTGCGCCTCGATCAGGCCTGCCGCTGGCTCGGCCGGCACCGTCGTCACCGGCAGCTGCGTCCGCTGTGGGCTGAGTTGACCAGCCAAGCGGCGGGCAGCGCTACCCGGCCTGGACTGGCCGGGGGGGTCGTCAGCGAACTGGTCCCGCGTCAGCTCGAGCTGCTGGCCGGCAGCCGCGTGAGCGACATTCGGGATGGATTGGTGGCACTACGCCCGTACGCCAGCCCCGAATCGGTGGCCTCCGCCCGGCGGCATGGCCAGAGCCGAGGCCTGTCTGGCCTGGAACTTGCCGCCGCGGTCGACGCCGCCGCCGTGCGATCGGCGCTGCAGGCCAGGCACGGCGGCAAAGCCCCGGCCCGCGTCGCCGCTGACTTCGGCACCGCCGGCGGTGAGGACCTCGACAGCGAACTCGACTACCTCGTCCTCGTCGCGCGCCACTACGCTGCCGCCTGTTAAGCGACCGACTGCTCCACGGGTAGGACCAGCCGCGAGGGCCGCGCCGGGTCGTGAAACAGCGCCCGTTCGTCGACCGCCATCTCAGTCGCTTCTGCCAGAGCGCCCCCGATGCCCAGGTTGCGGGCGAACCGGGGGTGCGCCCCGCTGGAAACCTGCAGTCGCAGCCGGTGACCCGACCGGAACCGGTGCGCGGTCGGTTCCAGGCCGGCGACTACCCGCAGCACGCCGTCAGCATCAGGAGTGGGCCGGCCCGGCTCGAGACGGCAGATGCCGTCGGTGACGTTCCACGACCGCCCGGCCGCATCGACGTCGCAGAGTCGGGCGAACACGTCTGAGTGCGGCCGGCTAGAGCGCAGGTACAACTCCGCGACTACGTCGCCGCCGACCTGCAGGTCCTCGGTTAGTACCTCGCTGGTGTAGGTCAGGACATCCGGCCGTGACTCCAACCCGCGATTGTCGCGGACTCCAGCGTCGTCCCAGAGCGTAGGGCCACCCACCGAGGGCGTCGGTGCCCCCGGGTCATAGACATAGTGGTCTGGCTCGCTCACCACGGGCTCAGCCAGGGACAGCCCCCCAGTGGGCTGCAAGTGCCAAGCCTGCGGCCGGCCCCCGGGCGGTGGCCAGGTCGGCAAATCACGCCAGGTGCCGGCGCCACCGACGTACACCCGAACCGGCGACGCCCGGAAGCTTCCCGCTCCCCCGGTGAACACCGATTGCAGGAAGGCCAAGGACTCCTGGAGCATCAACGCCCACGCCTCGGCCACCCCCAGGTGGGTCCACGGCCCCACCGTGAGCGCGGTGGGCACACCGCGGCGAGTGAGCACCTGGTACTGCTCGATGGTCTGACGAAGGAACAGGTCCTGCCAGCCGCCGAGCAACAGCACCGGGACGTCCACCTGAGCCAGCGCGGCGCTGGCATCACGTGCCAGCCAGAACGGGTGCCCAGGCGGGTGGTCGAGCCACTCCCGGAAGAAGGCGACGTCACGCCCGAACGTCTGCCGCCCGGCCTCGGCCAGCGGTAGCTCCCGCAACGCCGGACGCAGGGTGGTGTCCCGACCCGGGCGGAAGGCGTCAAAAAGGCTGCGGACCGCACTGTCGGCGAGCGGTGGGCCGACCACGTCACGGGTCCAGCCGGCGGACAGTTCCAGCGCGAAGGCGCCGCCCTGGTAGCACACGCTGCGCCACTCGTGCGGGGCGATCTGCACGACCATCGCCTTGAGTTCCGGCGGCGGGGCGCAGGCCAGGGCCCACGCCGCGTAGCCCATGTAGCTGGCGCCCATCGTCACCAGCTCACCGGAGAACCAAGGCTGCTGCCGGAGCCAAGCCACCGTTGCCTGCCCGTCGGCGGCCTCCTGGCTCATCGGCTGCAGCTCGCCGCCGGAGCCGTAGCCGCCCCGCGTGCTCTGCACCAGCACCTGAAACCCGCGCTCTGCGTACAGCCGGCCGTACTGCAACCCCACGAGCCCCCGCCGGCCGTAGGGCGAGCGCACCAGCAGCGTCGGACAGGCGGCACCCGACGCGGGCCGGTACAAGTCAGCGAGAAGCTCAACGCCTCCGCCGACTGGCACACCAAGGTCTCGATCGACGGCGACTCTGGGCGTGGTCCGCGGCGGCAAATGGCCGATCAGGCCCGCTGCACTGGTCAGAACGCTCACCGAACCTGTTTACCAACAGCAGATGCTGCAGTGCGATGCGCAACTACTAGCGACGAGATAGTGAGTAGCTGCAGCCACGTCAGTTGACAGACGGCAGCTGGTTAGCAAGGCTGCGGAGCGTGCCAGCCGAGAGCACCCGCCTATGAGCGGCGGGCGATGGGTTGTTGGTGCGGCCGCAGTGGTCACCCTCGCTTTTGCCTTGCTCGTCGTAGTCATCATCGGTGGAGGTTCCGCGCTGCAGACGCAAGCAAGCTGCAACGTCACCGTCGGCGCTGGTGCCACGGCGACCATCGAGGCGGACCAGACGGCGTACGTCCGCACGATCGTCGGCGTCGCCAAGGCCCGCGGCATCCCTCAGAAGGGCTGGGTCGTTGCGCTGGCCGTGGCGCTGCAGGAGTCCGGGCTGCGGAACCTGTCCAACCCCGCCTACCCGGAGAGCCTGTCGATGACCAAGGACGGTTCCGCCGGCGACCACGACTCGCTCGGGCTGTTCCAGCAGCGTCCGCAGTCCGGGTGGGGTTCGGTCGCCCAGCTGATGAACCCCGCCTACGAGGCGACAGCGTTCTTCGGCGGCCCGGACGTTCCGCCGCCCAACCCCGGCCTGCTCGACGTCACCGGATGGGAGGCCCTTTCGGTCACCGCCGCCGCCCAGCGGGTGCAGCTCAGCGCCTACCCCGACGCCTACGCCAAATGGGAAGCCGAGGCTTCCCAGTTGGCGGCCGCCAACTCCGATGCCCTCCCCGTTGCCGTTCTCGACCCGCTGCCGGGCACCGCGGCCGACGGAACCGGTGGTTACACCGGCGCCGATGGTCTGTGCGGCCCCGGCGGCGTGCTCCCGCCTGGCGGCGCCACAGGCAACGCCGCGGCGGTCATCGCTCAGGCCCGGCACTGGGTCGGCACGCCCTACTCGTGGGGCGGAGGCACCCTCGACGGCGCGAGCGAGGGCTTTGCGGACGGCGCCGGCATCGTCGGGTTCGACTGCAGCTCCTACACCCGTTACGCCCTGTTCCACGGCGCGGGCATTACGTTGCCGCGCACCGCGGCCGAGCAGTACGCCGCCACCGCTGGCCGGACCGTCGAAGCCGGCGGCCCGGACCTGTCCCGGCTGCAGCCCGGCGACCTGTTGTTCTGGGGCTCCTCGGCCGGCGCGATCCACCACGTCGCCCTCTACGTCGGTAACGGTCAGATGCTCGAGGAGGCGCACCCCGGCACCGTCGCCCGGCTGATCGGCGTCTACAGCGGCGACTTCTACGGTGCGACGCGGCCGCTGGCCGCAATCCCGGTGTCGCCGTGACCTCCTTCGCCGCCGGCGCCCTCCCCGTCCCCGCCACCCGCCAAAGGAGACCAGCCGTGCGCAAGCGCGCGCTGCCCACCTTGGCGCCGCTCACAGCGGCCGTTTGTGCCATCACGCTCGCCACCGGCTGCGGGAGCGGCTCTACCGCGACCCCGACGGGCGGCCTCTCCCCCGCGCCCGCTGCATCAAGTGCGTCAGGCCGCCCGTCTCCCGGCGTAGCTGCCCCGACGCAGGCCCCCCTCCCGCCACCAGCAGCGGCCCAGGCCGGCGGCAAGTTCGACGTTGGCGCGGTCGCTACCCGCTACCTCGCCGCTCGGGAGAACGCAATCTCCTACCACCATCACAGCGCTCGGGACTGGTTGGCCGAAGTTTGGCCGGTGATGACCCCGATTGGCTGGCAGCGGTTGTCCGCCTCGCTGGGGGACAGCGGCGGCTTCCCCGCCGCCACCGCCCGTCAGCGCCAGTGGTTAGTGCGCGTAACCGTCGTCTGCCGGCACAACTCTGATGCCGGCGTGGCCACCAGCACCCAGGCAAGGCTCCTCTGTGCGGTCTCCGACCGCACCATCGACGCCACCGGCGTGCTCGTCCGTGCCAGCGACCTCCCCGGCATCTGGCCCTATAACGGCCCGCAGCCGCCCGCTCTCCTAGAGATGCGCAAGCTCGACGGGCAGTGGCTCGTTGACGCTGACGAGACGGGCAAGGCTGGATGAGCCTCCACCCGCGGCCCGCACCACACCAGAACCACACGCTCGAACTGATCGCGACACGCCGAGTGGGGTGCGCTGTATCTGCTACTGCCTCTGTAACAGTCCGGCCATGGCGAGACGTCCTCCGGGCCAAGGCGGCAGGCCGAATAAAGGTCACCGCGAGTTGTTCTCGACACGGCTCCCCACGGAGCTCGCCGTACTACTTCGCACCGACGCGGATCGCCGAGACCTCACGTTGAGCGATCACATCGGCAACCTGATTGCCGCAACCTATGGGCAGCCGCCAATCGCGGAGGAAACAGAGACCACCGCTCAGATGAAGCTGACCGCCTAACGGGCAGCTGACGGGCCCGTCAGACCAGACGGCCCGGGACACAACGAAGCCCCACACCCCAAGTCAGTTTGGCCGCCGATTTGGGTGCAGGGCTTCGTCGAGTACCTCAGGAGGAAACATACCCCCCGCCGACTGGCGGGTCACGTATGTCTACAGCCAGCGGGCTTGGGCGTGTCGTGACCTGCAACTGAAGCCTGCGCGTGGCCGGCGCCGCCTGGTGCGGTGACCGGGCCGGCGGCCGGTTCAGGCCGCCTCCTTTCCCGCGCTGACGCCTGGGCGCTGACGGGTGCGGTGAGCCCCCGCCGGTTGGTGCGGGTGGCTGATGTGGACGCCTACGGCCAGGTGGTGAACACCTACACCCGCCGGGCCCGCATCGACGGGCCCGGGCCGGCCGCCCCGTGGGCGGTGTACCTGGCCGACGACGCCGGGGCGTTTCGGCTGCTGGCGTTCGACTTCGACGCCGGCAAGGGCGACCCGGCAGCCGACGCCGACACGCTGTGCGGCTGGCTGGAGCAGGCGCGGCTGCCGCATGTGCTGGCCTGCTCGGGACCCTCGGGTGGCCGGCATGTGTGGCTGGCGCTGGCCGAGCCTCTGACGGCCGGGACGGTGGACGTGCTGGCCCGCCTGGTCCGGGCCCGGCTGCCGAGCCTGGACATCGCCCCGCTGGCCAACCCGGTCACCGGCTGCGTGCGTCCCCCAGGGGCGCCGCATCGGGCCGGCGGGGTCTCCCGGGTGCTGGCCGGTGACCTGGCCACCCTGACCACCCCGACCGTGAGCGCTGCCGGGGTGGCCCGGCTGCTCGAGCAACTCGCCTGCCACCGCCCCGAGCCGCAGACACCGGTCGACCCGGCCGCCCGGCTGCCGACCGACCGGGCGGGCCGGCTCTACCTGCCCGGGGTGCGCCGCGAGCTGCCGCCGGCCAGCGCCGCGGCGCTGGCCGGCGACGCCGGTGACGCTGATGCCGCTGATGCCAGCGCGGTGCTGCGCCGGATGCTGGCCGGCGCCGCGGCCGCCAGGTGGCGCTGCGCCGACGTCGCCGCCCTGGCCGCCGTGGCCGGCCGCTCCCCCGGGCTGGAGCACCTGCGTTCCCAGGGGCAGGGCCCGGGAGCGCCCAGGCGGGTCCGTAGCCCGGGCGAGTCCGGCCGGGTGCTGTGCCGGCAGTGGGACCGGGCGGTGCGCTGGGTCGCTGCCCACCCCCGCGCCGCCGCGGAGCAGGACCCGACGTTCGAGCCCCGCGCCGCCGCCCTGGCCGCCCTGGTCGATGCCACCCAGGTCCGGGCGGATGCCGCGGCCGGCCGGTGGGCCGGTCCGGGTGGCCCGGCCGACCGGCGGGTGCTGGACGCGATCTGCGTGCTGTCGCTGCAGGCGATGAGCGGGCCGGTGCAGGCCGACATCCGCCGGCTGGGGTTGCTGTGTGGGATCGGCCGGGAGACCGCCCGTACCGCGCTGCTGCGCCTCGCCGCCGGCGGCTGGCTCGCCCGGCACTGCCCCGCCGACGGGCCCCGCGGCGCGTCCTGGATCTTGTGCCAGGGCTTGTCCACAGTCATTGACGTACCAAGCCGGTCACAAGCGGACCCGCGCCCCCCTGGGGCTGGTAGCGCCGAACGAAACCGGTGGATCGGCCTGCTGCGCACCCGGCTGTGCGCTGCAGCCCATGACGTGTTCACCCCCGCCGGTGGTCTGGGTCATGCCACCGGCCGGTTCTACGCCACCCTTACTGCCCAGCCAGCCAGCATCGGGCAGCTGGCCCATCGACTGGGCTGCACGGCTGATGAGGCCGGCTACCGGCTGGGCCTGCTGCGGGCCGCTCGCCTGGCCAGGCGAACTCTCCCCGGCTGGTGTGTGGTTCGAGTCGACCGCCGTGATCAGGCCGCGCTGCACCTCGGGGTCGCCGGACGACTCGCCGGCCGGGCCCGCCGGTATGCCCTCGAGCGTGAGGCGTGGGCCTGGTGGGGTGAGGAGCTCGCCTGGATGCACGCCCCCCGCCGTGCCCCGGCCAGCCGGCGCCCCGGTCTCGGTCAGCTCGCCGTCGTCGTCCCCGCCGGTAGTCCCCCGGCTCGGGCGCCGCACCCCCGCCGCGTCGACGGCCGGGCCGATTTCGCCGCCGCCCGCCAGGCACTGGCCTCCAGCGCCACCGGGCTGGGCGTCGCCGGGCCTACCGCCTCCGGCCCCGCC
>JAABUM010003209.1_pt1 | contig 20637 bp, 22 predicted proteins | sample 5559161 | NCBI WGS metagenome assembly JAABUM01 (sample SAMN10711868, study PRJNA513369) | rock metagenome | isolation source: Antarctica rocks | place: Antarctica: Victoria Land, Siegfried Peak nord
GTCACCGTTTTCGACCGCGAGTTGCACCAGCTCGTTGCCGACCTGACCGACACGATGATGAACGCCCCCGGTGCGGGGCTCGCCGCGCCCCAGCTCGGTGTAGGCCTACGAGTGTTCACCTACTATGTCGACGGGCAGTTGGGACACCTGATCAACCCGGAACTGACCCTCTCGCAGGAGGTGCAGTGCGGTCCGGAAGGATGCCTGTCGATTCCGGATCTGGCGTTCGACACGATGAGGTCGTTGCGCGCGGTCGCGCGCGGATTCGACCTGCACGGCGAACCGATCACCGTCGAGGGCAGCGATCTGCTGGCCCGCTGCATCCAGCACGAGACCGACCACCTCGACGGCATCCTGTTCATCGACCGCCTCGACCACGCTGGGCGGCGGGATGCTTTGAAAGCCATTCGCAGCGCCGAGTGGGCAGGTCTGCCCGGTCCGATCGTGCGGGACAGCCCGCACGCAACCTATGGGCACGCGCTGTGAGAGTGGTTTTTGCCGGCACGCCGGACGTTGCCGTCCCGGCTCTGCGGGCGATCCTCGACTCAGCGCACGAGGTCGTCGGAGTCGTGTCGCGGCCCGATGCCCCAGCCGGCCGCGGTCGCGGTGTGCGCCGTTCACCGGTCTCGGTGCTTGCCGATGAGTCGGGCGTACCCGTACTGACGCCGGTGGAACCCCGCGATCCGGACTTCCTTGACCAGTTGAAGCAGTTGGCGCCAGACGTCTGCCCGGTTGTCGCCTACGGGGCGCTGGTTCCGCGCAAGATCCTCGATCTGCCCCGATTGGGCTGGGTCAATCTGCACTTTTCGTTACTACCGGCCTGGCGAGGAGCGGCACCTGTGCAGCACGCGGTGATCCACGGCGATGAGGTCACCGGCGCGACGACGTTCCTGCTGGAGGAGGGAATGGACACCGGTCCGGTCCTCGGGAGCATGACCGAGACCATCAGATCGGGCGACACCAGCGGTGACCTGCTTGGTCGGCTCGCCCATTCAGGCGCGGGATTGCTGGTTGCGACCTTGGATGCATTGGCTCAGGGTGGACTCACGCCCGTCCGGCAGCTCGGTGAAGGAGTCTCGTACGCGCCCAAGATCTCGGTGCAGGATGCCCAGATCCGTTGGCACGAACCTGCGTTCGCAGTCGATCGCCGGGTCCGAGGGGTGACTCCGGCTCCGGGCGGATGGACGACGTTCCGAGGGCAACGTCTGAAGGTGTCGCCGGTGACGGTGGCGAAAGATGTCGAGCAAGAGCAGGAACACCGTCCGCCAGGGACGCTCACCGTCGGCAAGGACACGGTCGACGTGGTCACCGGTTCAGGGACGGTCCGGCTCGGCCTGGTGCAACCCCCGGGCAAGAAGGCGATGCCTGCGGTCGACTGGGCCCGCGGATCGCGAATCGAACAGGACGAGGTACTGGGATGACAGACTCGCCCGATGGCGGTTACCGCGATGCCCGCGGACGTCAACGACCTGCGGCCCGGCGCCGCACCAACGACGGCCGCTCCGCGCAGCGACCTACTGACCGCAGACGCTCAGGCGACCCGTCCCGCCGAGTTGCCTGGCAGGTGACCCGCAACGTAGCCGACGGCGCGTACGCAAACCTCGAACTGCCCAAGCTGCTGCGCGAGGCCGACCTGCACGGCCGGGACGCCGCTTTCGCGACAGAGCTGACCTACGGCGCCATCCGGATGCGTGGTCTGTACGACCCCATCATCGAGCGTGCCGCGGGGCGACCCACGGACAAGATCGATCCGGCTGTGCTGGACACCCTGCGCCTCGGTGCCCATCAGATGCTCGGAATGCGGGTGCCGTTGCACGCAGCGGCCTCCGAAACGGTCGCTCTGGCGCGCGAGGTCAACGGCGCGGGCGCCGCAGGCTTTGTGAACGCCGTGCTGCGCCGGGTGAGTGAGCGTTCGCGCGAGGAGTGGGTTGCTGAGGTGACGGCGGGTCGGGAACCGCTGGACCAGCTGTCGATCGAACACTCGCACCCGGCGTGGGCAGTCCGTGCGATGCGGGCTGCACTGCTCGAACGGGGCACTGCCACTGTCGACGACATCGACGAACAGTTGCTGGCGCTGTTGAAAGCCAACAACGCGCAGCCCCTGGTGTCCCTGGTTGCGCGGCCCGGCCTGGCGAGCGTCCATGAACTGGTCGATGCAGGTGCCCGCGCGTCGAGGTTGTCTCGGGTCGGTGCAATTCTCGACGGCGGTGATCCCTCAGATATCGATGCGGTCCGTCGGATGCGTGCTGCCGTGCAGGATGAAGGATCGCAGTTGCTGACCTTGGCGCTCGCCGAGCCGGGTCTGGTCAAGGGGCGTGAGCACGAGGAGTGGCTCGATCTGTGTGCGGGGCCCGGAGGCAAGACCGCGCTGCTGGCCAACCTCGCTGCCCAGCAGGGTGCGACTGTGTTCGCCAACGAGGTCAGCGAGCACCGAACGGTCCTGGTTCGCAAGTCGCTGCGGGCGACGCTGGAAGCAGGCATTGAGGTAATGATCGGAACCGGGGACGGTCGCGACCTCGGAATCGAGGAGCCGGACACCTACGAGAGGGTGCTGGCCGACGTGCCCTGCACCGGCCTGGGCGCCCTGCGCAGGCGCGCCGAGGCTCGGTGGCGTCGCACGCCCTCGGACGTATCCCCGCTCGTCGCGCTGCAGCGCGAACTGCTCTTGTCCGCTGTCGCCACCGCCCGCCCGGGTGGGGTCGTTGGCTATTCCACCTGCAGTCCGCACCTCGCCGAGACCTCGCAGCTGGTGGCCTCCGTGCTGCACGAGACGGGGGCGACTCTGCACGATGCCCGTCCGCTTTTCCTCGACGCACAGGGGGCGCCGATCGCCGATCTCGGCGACGGCCCCGACGTTCAGCTGTGGCCGCATCTGCACGGCACCGACGCGATGTACTTCGCGCTGCTGCGCAAGCCGGACCTGAAGCACCAGCAGGAGCAACAGCAGTGAGAGGTTCCCCTGTGCAGATCGCCCCTAGTATCCTGTCGGCCGACTTCGCCAACCTGGCTGCTGAACTGGCCCGGATCGACCGCGCCGATTGGGCTCATGTGGACGTGATGGATGGCCATTTCGTGCCGAACCTGAGTCTCGGTACGCCGGTCGTTCAGGCGCTTGCCAAGGTGAGCCCCGTCCCGTTGGACTGCCACCTGATGATAGAAGACCCAGACCGTTGGGCGCCGGATTATGCCGAGGCGGGAGCAGGCAGCGTCACCTTCCACATCGAAGCGGCGCAGAACCCGGTCACGTTGGCGCGAGCAATCCGGGCCGCCGGGGCGCGGGCGAGCATGGCACTGAAGCCGGGCACGTCGTTCGCGCCCTACGAAGACCTGTTGGACGAGCTCGACATGGTGCTGGTGATGACCGTGGAGCCGGGTTTCGGGGGGCAATCGTTCATGGCCGACCAGATGCCGAAGGTCGAGGCGGTGCGCGAGGCTGCGCGGCGCCGGGGTACCGAGATCTGGGTACAGGTCGACGGGGGAGTGTCGGTCGACACCATCGAGCAGTGCGCACAGGCCGGGGCAGACGTCTTCGTCGCGGGTTCCGCGGTCTACGGGGCGCAGGACGCAGCCGCGGCGATCGACGAACTGCGGGCGTTGGCACAGCGCTGCTGCTGACCGCTGCACCGATGGGTGTCCGCGAAATCGGGTACCCGTGCGCACGACTTTGCGGACACTCGCGTGCCGCACCGATGGGTGTCCGCGAAATCGGGTACCCGTGCGCACGATTCTGCGGACACTCGCCGCGTGGTCTTCGCGGTCGGTCTCTGGAGGTAGTGTTGACGTCGAACGTGCTCCGGGGTCGGTGTAATTCCGAACCGGCGGTGACAGTCCGCGACCCGCTCCAGCTAGTCCAGTGGATCGGTTGACCTGGTGAAATTCCGGGACCGACGGTGAAAGTCCGGATGGTAGGCAGCACGTGGCCCGCCCAGCGGGTCGGCTCGGCCATGTCGTGGTCCGGTTCTGTCCGCCTAGCGGACGCGCCCACTGCGAGTGTGATGACCTCGCCATCTCCCGGAGCCCGTGCCCTGTAGCCGGCCACGAGGAGCGCGCGATGGACATCCGATCGGGCGACGAGCACTGTGTTCGTCGGGCCCTCGAACTCGCCTCGCACGGACCCGCAGTTGACGCCAATCCCCGCGTCGGGTGCGTCCTGGCCGTGCACGGTGAGATCGTCGGTGAGGGCTGGCATCGAGGAGCCGGAACCCCGCACGCCGAGGCGGCTGCTCTGACCGCAGCCGGTGAGCGGGCTGCCGGAGCCACTGCGTACGTGACGCTCGAGCCGTGCTCGCACACCGGACGTACCGGGCCGTGCGCGAACGCGCTGATCGACGCCGGGGTGGTTCGCGTGGTCTTCGCCCAGTCCGACCCGAACCCGGTGGCCGGTGGCGGTGGCCACGTACTGCGAGAGGCAGGTATCGACGTTGCCGGGGGTTTGCTGGAGCATGAGGCGACGGTGCTGAACAAACACTGGACTTTTGCCGTGACCCACACCCGCCCGTTCGTGACCTGGAAGTTCGCTGCGACCCTCGACGGCAGAAGTGCGGCCGCCGACGGCACCAGTAGGTGGATCACCGGAGAACAGGCACGCGCGGACGTGCATCGTCTGCGGGCAGCGGCGGGCGCAGTGCTCGCCGGTACCGGCACGGTGCTCGTCGACGATCCGCAGCTGACGGTTCGGGTGACACCTGACCCTGAGGCGGACGGCGCCCCCAGCGCACCGCTGCGGGTGATCGTCGGCCATCGCGATGTGCCGCCGTCGGCGCGGGTGTCCGACGATTCGGCACCCACGATCCAGATCCGTAGCAACGATCCCGCCGAGGTGTTGGCCCAGCTGCACCAACGCGAGATCCGGCACGCGTTCCTCGAAGGCGGGCCTACGCTCGCTGCGGCGTTCCTGAAGGCGGGTCTCGTTGATGAGATCCTCGCGTACCTGGCCCCGGCACTACTCGGAGCGGGGCCCACCGCAGTCGGTGACCTCGACATCGCGACTATCGCAGACCTCGCGCGGTTCGACCTGCAGGACGTGACCCGGCTGGGCGACGATGTGCGGTTACGACTGCGCCTGCCCAGCCAACAGAACGACACCGCATCGACCAAGGAGACCTGATGTTCACCGGCATTGTTGAGGAACTGGGCTCACTCCAGTCGATCGTGCACGGGGCCGATTCCGCCGTCCTGAGGATCAACGGCGAACTCGTGCTCAGCGACGTGCAGCACGGGGCCTCCATCGCAGTCAACGGAGTCTGCCTCACCGTCGTCGAGTACGACGCGCAGAGTTTCTCCGTCGACGTGATGGCCGAGACGCTGCGCCGTTCCAGCCTTGCCGGTGTCACTGTCGGAGACCCGGTCAACCTGGAGCGCGCGATGCCCGCGAACGGCCGGTTCGGGGGGCACATCGTGCAGGGCCACGTCGACGCAACGGCGCGGATCATCAGTATCGAACCGGGCGATCGGTGGACCGTCGTGGGCATCGAACTGCCCGGATCGCTCTCGGCGTATGTGGTTGAGAAGGGCTCGATCACCATCGACGGGGTGTCGCTCACGGTGGCGTCCCTGGAAGCCGGGAGCTTCACTGTGTCGCTGATTCCGACGACGCTGGCGTTGACGACGCTTGCACACCGCGGCGTGGGAGATGTGGTCAACCTCGAAGTAGACGTCCTCGCCAAGTACACCGAGCGGCTGCTCGCTTCGCGTCTTGACACGTTGGGTGCGTCCACGCAGCACGAGGGTCACCAATGAGCATCTTCGAGGCCCTCTACAACGCGCACCTGACCATTGCAGGTCACGAGATCACCTGGCGCGAGATTGTCGGCAACGTGTTCGGTTTGGCCTCGGCGCTGGGCGGTATGCGCCGCAGGGTGTGGGCCTGGCCCATCGGGATCGTGGGCAACGCGCTGTTGTTCACCGTGTTCTTCGCCGTCGGATTCACCGGGCACGGCGGGCAGGTGCTGTTCGGCCAGGCCGGTCGGCAGGTGTTCTTCATCCTCACCTCGATCTACGGCTGGTGGGCCTGGCGTCAGACCAAACTCGCCCGCGAAGCCAAGGCTCCGGCCGTCGATCCGCGATGGGCCACTTCGGTGGAACGGTCGGCGTACATCGTGGTGTGGTTGGTCGGACTGATCGTGTGTTGGTGGCTGTTCCAGTTGATCGGGGCCGGGTTCCCCGCACCGTGGTGGTACTACTGGGCGGACTCGTGGATCTTCATCGGATCGATGATGGCGACCTTCGCGATGGCTCGCGGATGGACCGATTTCTGGCTGATGTGGCTGGCTGTCGACCTTGTCGGTGTGCCAGAGCTGATCACGTTCGAGTACTACCCCTCCGCTGTGCTCTACGGCGTCTACGGCGCGTTCGTGGTCTGGGGATTCTTCGTATGGCTGCGAATTTCAAAACGTGAGAACAGCGTGCTGGAACCGACGGGGAGCGTGCTGCCGTGAGTCTCGCGAGCATCGACGAAGCGCTGGTGCAGCTTGCGGCGGGTCGGCCAGTGCTGGTGGCCGATGACGCCGACCGGGAGAACGAGGTCGACCTGATCATGCCCGCAGCGAACGCCGACGTTGCCTGGATGGGGTGGGCCATCCGGCACGGTTCAGGAGTGATCTGTACGCCGCTACCCGGTGATATCGCCGACCGGCTGGGTCTGCCCCCGATGGTGGGTGACAACCAGGACCCCAAGGGCACCGCGTACACGGTGTCGGTCGACGCTGCGAACTCGATGAGCACGGGCATCAGCGCGGCGGATCGCACGGCGACGGTCCGGGCGTTGGCGTCGCCGACGGCGGGGCCGGCCGACTTGACCCGCCCAGGCCACATCTTCCCGCTGCGGGCCCGAGACGGCGGCGTGCTGGAGCGGCCCGGTCACACCGAGGCAGCCGTCGACCTGTGCCGACTCGCCGGGGTGCCGCCGGTAGGGGTGATCGTGGAGCTGGTGCACGACGACGGCTCCATGATGCGCCTGCTGGAATCGTTCGAGCTTGCGCGCGAGGCCGAACTGGTGGTCATCACCATCGCCGAACTGGTGGCCTGGCGGCGGCTGCACGACCGGGTCCGCGCGGCCGCTCACACGGTGTTGCCGACCGAGCACGGCGAATTCGCCGTGACGGCGTACGTCGACCGGCTCACCGGTGCCGAGCACCTCGCATTGACCGCCCCGCAGGGGGCTGGAACGGGCCTGGTCCGGGTGCATTCGGAGTGCCTGACCGGTGATGTGTTCGGTTCCCGGCGTTGCGATTGCGGTCCGCAACTGGACCTGTCGATGCACCTCGTCGCGCACGACGGCGGAACGGTCGTCTACCTGCGCGGGCACGAGGGGCGTGGTGTGGGGTTGGCCGACAAGCTGCGCGCGTACGAACAGCAGGACATCGGTTATGACACGGTCGACGCTCAGACCCTGCTGGGACTACCGGTCGACGCCCGCGAATACGACGCGGCCGCGGCGATCCTGCATGACCAGAAGATCAACCGGATACGGCTACTCACCAACAACCCACGGAAGGTGGACGCCTTGCGCGACCTCGGAATCGACGTCATCGAGACAGTTCCGCTGCACGCCGGACTCACGTCCGAGAACGAGCGATACCTGCAGACCAAGCGGGAGAAGATGGGTCATACGAGCCCCGGCACAGGTGGCGAGGTGCCGGTATGAGCGGGCACGGGGCGCCTCAGATCGCGACCGACGCGTCCGGCTTACGGGTTGCGGTGATCGCAGCCTGCTGGCACGAGGAGGTGATGGACGGTCTGTTGGCCGGGGCTCGCCGCGGGTTGGCCGACGCTGGGGTGCACCCCGACGACATCCAGGTTGTTCGCGTGCCGGGCAGTTTCGAACTGACCGTCGCCTGCGCGCGACTGGCAACTTCGTGTGACGCGCTCGTTGCGTTGGGCGTTGTCATTCGAGGCGGCACACCGCACTTCGAGTACGTCTGTCAGTCGGTCACGCTCGGACTGAGCGACATCAGCGTGCGCACCGGGGTCCCCGTCGGGTTCGGTCTGCTCACCTGCGACAACGAGCGGCAGGCCCTGGACCGGGCCGGCTTGCCCGGATCGGTCGAGGACAAGGGGCACGAGGCAGCGGCTGCTGCGGTCGCCACCGCAGTCACGCTACGGACGGTTGCTCCGGCCATCCGTACCGCCCCGTAATCTGCACTCTCGTGAAGACGTTCGAACAGTTGTGGACAGAGCTGGGTGCCAAGGCCCGCGACCGGCCGGAGGAATCGGGCACCGTGGCTGAACTCGACACCGGCGTGCACGGCATCGGCAAGAAAGTCGTCGAGGAAGCCGCCGAAGTCTGGATGGCTGCGGAGTACGAGGGCGCCGAACGGACGGCCGAAGAGATTAGCCAGCTGTTGTACCACCTACAGGTGCTGATGCTTGCTCGTGGCATCTCGCTCGAAGACGTCTACGCCCACCTGTAACCGCCCGGCCCCGCCGACCTGCTACACACCTCATCCGACTCTGACGAAAGACGACCACACATGTTGAGAGTGGCGATGCCGAACAAGGGCGCCCTCGCCGAACCGGCCGCCGAGATGATGCGCGAGGCCGGGTACAACGGACGCCGTGACTCCAAAGAACTGGTGATCCTCGACCCCGAGAACGAGATCGAGCTGTTCTTCCTGCGCCCGCGGGACATCGCCGTCTACGTAGGTCAGGGGACTCTGGACGTGGGGATCACCGGCCGGGACCTCCTGCTGGACTCCGGCAGTCCCGCGACCGAATCGATGGCGCTCGGATTCGGAGCCTCGACCTTTCGCTACGCGGCACTGGCAGGGTCGGTGACGGATGTCGCCGAGCTGGGCGGCCGCCGGGTCGCCACCAGCTTCCCCGGCCTGGTGCGCGCCGATCTCGAACGACACGGAGTGCAGGCCAGCGTCGTCCGCTTGGACGGAGCCGTCGAGACGGCGGTGACCCTCGGCGTCGCCGACGTGATCGCCGACGTCGTCGAGACGGGAACGACCTTACGCAACGCGGGCCTGGAGGTATTCGGTGAGCCGATCCTGCGCAGTGAGGCGATCCTCGTGCAACGCCACGGCGCGGAGTCCAACCCGCTCCTAGCAGTGCTCACCCGCCGCCTGCTGGGGGTATTGACCGCCTCTCGCTACGTGATGATGGACTACGACATTCGTCGCGAACTGGTCGAACAGGCGTGCAAGATAACCCCCGGCCTGGAGAGCCCGACCGTCTCGCCGCTGCGCGACGAGAACTACGTAGCGGTGCGCACGATGGTGCCGCGCAGAATCACCAACTCGGTGATGGACGAGCTGTACGAAGTAGGCGCGCGTGCCATCCTCGTGACGGAGATCGCGGCGTGTCGGCTGTAATGGGGGTATGAGTTCTCCCTACGCCACATTTCGCCCATACCGGTCCCGCATCGTGGCCATCGTGTCTGCCGTCGTGTGTGTGGTCATCTTCACAGTGGTTGCGTTCACGGTTCCGCGCGGCGGAGCGAACGGCTGGGCGGGGACCGACTCGATGATGTTCATCCTGTTCGGGCTGCTCATCGCAGCATTTTTGATGCGGTACGCAGTGGTGAAAGCGGTGCCGACCGAAGACGGGGTGGCTGTTCGCAACCTGCTCTCGACCCGCACAGTGGAGTGGGCCGAAGTGGTCAACGTGCAGTTCGGCGGCGGCGCGCCGTGGTTGCTGCTCGAACTCACCGATACCGAGCACCTCGCGGTAATGGCCATACAGCGCTCGGATGGTGCACGCGCCGAAGCCGAGGCCGGCCGGATGGCCGCACTCGTCCAGGTGAACTCGGCGGTCGCGACGCGCTGAGGCTCAGTCGGTTTCGATGACGAGGTGGGCCCGGTCCGTGAGCGGCTCGGCATCGAAGATCTCGCGTTCCTGGCGTGCCCACTGGTCCCAGTGGGGCCCGAAGTCACCGTTATCGCGGTTCATGGCGCGGGCCCTGCGCACCGTGGCGGCGGCGTCGAGCCAGATGCGAACGTCGGCGTACTCCCTCGCCCCGCCGCATCCCGAGCCCACTCCTTCGATGATCAGGTACGGGTGCTCGGGGACGATGACCGTTTCCGCGTAGTCCTCGGCCACCCAGTCGTAGCGCGCATACCAGGCACGATCACCGCGGGAAGCCGGCCGCAGAACCTTGTGGACCAGCAATGACATCCCTTTGATAAGACCGTCCCAACCGGGGTAGAGGTCGTCCATGTGCACTATCGGGGCGTCGTCCAACTCCATGGAGACCAGCTGCGCCAAAGTGGTCTTGCCAGCGCCGGCTGGACCGTCGATCACGACCACGACCGGGCGCAGCACGTCCTCCTGCTCGACAGATTCGGTGGCCGACCGGGCCCACGCGGCGACGGCGACGGCATTTGCCTCGGGTCCGCCGGCCGCGTCCAGAGCACCGATGTCCGACATGGTCTCCATCCAGTCACCGTAGGCGTTGCACCGTAGGCTGGCGCGGTGAACTCGCACAACGCCCGCTCAGGGGTTGCTATACGGGTGATCCCGTGCCTGGATGTCGACGCCGGGCGGGTCGTCAAAGGCGTCAATTTCATAGGCCTGCGCGATGCGGGTGATCCCGTTGAGTTGGCGCGCGCCTACGACGCGCAGGGCGCCGACGAGCTGACTTTTCTCGACGTGACCGCGAGCTCCGGGGCCCGCGAGACCACCTTCGAGGTCGTGGGGCGGACTGCCGAGCAGGTGTTCATCCCGCTGACCGTCGGGGGCGGTGTGCGCGAAGTCGCCGATGTGGACCGTCTACTGCGCAGCGGCGCAGACAAGGTTGGCATCAACACCGGCGCCATCGCGCGGCCGCAGGTCATCGCCGAGATCGCGGACCGGTTCGGTGCCCAGGTGCTGGTGCTGTCCGCAGACGTGCGCCGGGCTGCAGACGGCCATTTCGAGGTCACCACCCACGGCGGCCGGAAGTCTGCCGGTCTGGAGGCCGTGCAGTGGTGCGTGCGGGCAGCCGAGCTGGGCGCGGGGGAGATCCTGCTCAACTCGATGGACGCCGACGGCACCAAGGACGGTTTCGACCTCGACCTGATCCGAGCTGTTCGCAGCGAGGTGTCGGTGCCGCTCATCGCCAGCGGTGGAGCCGGGAGCGTCGAGCACTTCGTGCAGGCCGTCGACGCCGGGGCCGACGCAGTGCTGGCGGCGTCGGTCTTCCACTTCGGCACGCTGAGGATCGGTGAGGTCAAGAACGGTTTGCGAGCAGCAGGCCATCCCGTCCGCTGAGTCAGACTCCGCGAGGCGCAGACTGATAACCGTCGACCTCGACATCGGAGCCGTCCAAGGTCACCTGAGCGACAGCGTCCCGGCCGAAGATCGACAACAGGATCTCGCCGGGGGGACCGCTGATCACGACACTCCCGTGTCCGCTCTTCGGCTTCTTGATGGAGCGCCGACCTACACCGGGGGAGTTGGCGACGACACCGACGGGCACCTGCCGCAGCGCGAGTCGCCCTATCTGCGGTAGCGCAGACCAGATGCCATTGGTCAGCTGCGACGTCAGCTCGCGCCGGTCCCAGCCTTCCCCGCCGCGCAGCACGTCCTCGTGGTGCACGAAGAACTCAGCGGTGTTGATGGCGACGTCGATCTTGCCGATCGCAGCCGGATTCCAGCGAGGAGGACCATCCAGCACCTTCTCGACGAGGCCTGGCCAATCACCGGCAGCGATGCCGTTCTGCACCTTTTCGGTGTGCGACGCCAGCGCGGGCAGGACAGCTCCCAATGCGGCGTCGGGTCGGCGTTCGCGAAGGACGAGATGTGCGGCCAGGTCGCGGGTGGTCCAATCCCCGCAGAGAGTCGGTGCGTCGGGTCCTACCTCGATGAAGGTCTGGGCGAGAGCGGTACGTTCCTGCTGAGCGATATTCGGCATGCGTTCATACTTCTACATATGTCCGCGCCTCATGCACCCTCCACCGCGCGAGCGTTCGGACCGGCCCTTGCCGTCATTGCAACCGGCTTCCGTAAACAGCCGAAGCCGCTCGCGGTCTCCGTCCTCGGATCGGTGCTCTACGGCGTGATGATCGTCGCCACGGCGCGGATCATCGGGCACCTGATCAGCACCGTTGTGACGCCCGCCGTTCAAGCGCGACACGTCACTGCCGCACAGTTCTGGACGATTGTCTGGCAGCTCGGGATCGTGGTGCTGCTCAACGCGATCGGGGTGGTGCTACGTCGGATCGGCGCCGGCGTCGCCTTCTTCAACCTGAACGCGTCCTATCGTCGCCAGGTCACCCGTCAGTACCTGCGGCTGCCGCTGTCCTGGCACCACCGGCATCCGTCCGGCCAACTGCTGTCCAACGCCAACGCGGACGTCGAAGCAACCTGGAGCATCTTCCAGCCGTTGCCGTTGGCGCTTGGCGTGGTGGTCATGCTGGTCGTCGGTGTCGCCGAGATGCTGCGCATCGATCCGTGGCTCGGTCTGATCGGACTGCTGGTCTTCCCCGCGCTCTTCGTGGTGAACACGGTCTTCCGGGCGCTGGTGTCGCCGCGTGCGACCAGGGCCCAGCAGCTGCGCGGTGAGGTCAGTGAAGTAGCACACGAGAGCATCGAGGCTGCGCTGGTCGTCAAGGCGATGGGCCGGGAGGACCAGGAGACCCAGCGCTTCGCTGAGCGCACCTTCGAGTTGCGCGGCGCAGCGATCGAGGTGGGGCGGATCATGGGTATTTTCGAGCCGGTGATCGACGCGATCCCGACCATGGGAACGCTCGCCGTGCTCGCCGTCGGCACCGTGCGGGTGCAGTCAGGTGCCCTGAATGCCGCCGACGTCGTCCAGGTTGCATACCTGTTCTCGCTGCTGGCCTTTCCCGTGCGCTCGATCGGGTGGGTGCTCGGCAGTCTGCCGATCACGCTGGTCGGCTGGCGGCGGATCAACAGCGTGCTGTCGGCCTGCGGCTCGATGGAGTACGGCGAGCGTGTCCTACCGACAACAGGCTCCGGGGCGCTGGAGGTCCGTGACCTCGACTTCGCCTATGAGGTCGGCGGCAGCTCGGACCTGTCGGGCGCGACGGCTGAGGTCGTCGCAACGAAGGTGAGGGTGCTTCACGACGTCAACCTCGAACTTCCCGCAGGCTCGTTGACGGCGGTTGTCGGGCCCACCGGCTCTGGAAAATCCACCCTCACGAACGTCGCCCTTCGACTTGTCGATCCGCAGTCCGGCGATGTGCTCGTCGACGGCATCCGGCTGCCCGAGGTGCGTCGGCACGGCATCAGCGATGTGGCCACCCTGGTTTCGCAGGACACGTTCCTGTTCGACGACACGGTGCTGGGAAACATCACCCTCGACGGCCCGTACGACGACGCCGCCGTCGATCGGGCCCTGCGGATCGCACAGGCCGACGATTTCGTCCGGGAGTTGAATGACGGCCTCGCGACCCGGGTCGGAGAGCGTGGGGCGACCCTGTCCGGTGGGCAACGGCAGCGGATCGCATTGGCCCGCGCGGTCATCCGATCCCCGCAGCTGCTGGTACTGGATGACGCGACGTCAGCGGTCGACCCCACCGTGGAGGTGGCCATCCTGGACGGGTTGCGGACGGACGCGCGTCAACGTGGCTCCCGCAGCACCACGTTGGTGGTGGCGTACCGGTTGTCCACGATCTCCCTCGCGGACCGGGTGGTCTACATCGAGCGGGGCCGGGTGCTTGATTCCGGCACCCACGCACAGCTACTCGCCCGTTGCCCGCCGTACGCGCGCATCCTCAGTGCCTACTCCAACGATGCGCGCAGGCGTGCGGAGCAGGACAGTGCGCAGGACGACGAACGAGTGGACGCGCCGTGAGTGCACCCGCGGTGAAAACCGTTTCGGCGGCTGACGCCCGAACAGCCGGGGTGGGCGACACCGACAACCTGAGCACCTGGGCCATCCTGCGACGTGGTCTGGCCATCTCCCCCGAGATCGGGCGAGGCTCTCGGGTTACCCTCGGGCTCGCGTTGTTCGCGACACTGGGTCAGGTGCTGGTGCCGATCGCGGTGCAACAGACCACCGACCGCGGCATCCTCGCACCGGGCGGACCCGATGCCGGGCTGGTCCTGCGACTCGTGCTCTTCGTGGCGTTCGCGGTGCTGCTGACCAGCATCGCTTCGTACGCAGTGAACTTGCGCCTGTACCGGTCGTCCGAGAGCGGTTTGGCGACCCTGCGAATCACGGGCTTTCGCCGGATCCACGATCTGTCGATGCTCACCCAGAGCTCGGAACGCCGAGGCGCACTCGTGTCGCGGGTGACCAGCGATGTCGACCAGATCTCCAAGTTCGTGCAGTCCAGCGGGTTGACGTTGATCGTGTCGGGTGCCCAGATCCTGATCGCGTCGGGGCTGATGCTCTACTACAGCCCGGAACTGACGGGCGTCGTCTGGTTGTGCTTCGTCCCGTTGTTCGTGCTGCTGCGCAGGTTTCAAACCGTCATCGGACGTGCGTACCTGACGGTCCGCGAGCGGGTCGGCGACATGCTCGGCGCCATCTCCGAATCGGTGGTCGGGGCGACGACTATTCGCGCCTACGGGGTCGAAGAGCGAACTGCCGCCCGCATCGACGCTGCGGTCGAGGAACACCGGCTGTCGGCGATCAGGGCACAGGTACGCACCGTGAGCGCGTTCGTCACCGGGCAACTGGTGGCGGGCCTGACGACCATCGCCGCACTCTGCGCCGGTACGCTCTTTGCGGCGAACGGTCGGCTCAGCCTCGGCGAGCTGGTGGCCTTCCTGTTCCTGGTCAACCTGTTCACCCAGCCGGTACAGACAGCGACCGAGAACCTCAACGAACTACAGAATGCCGTTGCCGGCTGGCGCCGCGTGATCGGGTTGATCGATACGGCTGCGGACGTGCCCGACCCCGGGGAAGCCGGAGTCGACCTGCCTCCCGGACCGGTTCGTGTCCAGCTGCGTGACGTCGTCTTCGCCTACCCCGGCGGACCGCCGGTGCTGCATGACATCGACCTCGACATCGCGCCCGGATCACGGGTCGCGATCGTGGGGGAGACGGGGTCGGGCAAGACCACCATCGGAAAGCTGTTCACCCGGCTGATGGATCCGATCGAGGGTTCGGTGTCGTTGAACGGGGTCGACGTCCGGAAGATCCGGTTCGCGTCGTTGCGCTCCCGGGTGGTCCTGGTGCCGCAGGAGGGTTTCCTGTTCGATGCCTCACTGCTGGAAAATGTCCGCTTCGCCTGTCCTGATGCCACCGTTGATGAAGTACTGCTCGCGCTGACGACCCTCGGACTCGGTGACTGGCTGGACGGGTTGCCCGACGGGTTGAACACGGCCGTCGGGCAGCGTGGCGAGTCGCTGTCGGCGGGGGAGCGCCAGCTGGTTGCGCTGGTGCGCGCCTACCTCAGCGGACCCGACCTGCTCCTGCTGGACGAGGCGACATCGGCCGTCGATCCGGCGACGGAGGTTCGCATCCAGCGGGCGCTGGAGGGCCTGAGCCTCGGGCGCACGTCGATCGCGATCGCACACCGGTTGTCGACCGCCGAGGCGGCCGACGAGGTGGTGGTCATCGACCACGGCCGGGTGGTGCAGCGCGGCCCGCACTCCGAGCTGGTCAGGCAGACCGGCAGCGTCTATGCGCTCCTGCACGGGTCCTGGTCCGCGCAGCAATCGCAGTAGGCCACCGGTGATGCCGGAGCAGGTAACCATCGACGTGGACGGTGTGAGCATCGTCCTGCGGAGCTGGCCGACTGCGTTCACGCCCAGCCGCCCACCCCTCGTTCTACTGCACGCGACCGGAGAAACGGCCCAGGATTGGGATGTCGTCGCGCAGGGTCTGCAGTCCTCGCGGACGGTGGTCGCGATCAACCTGCGCGGTCACGGCCCCAGCTGTTGGCCAGGACGTTATTCGGTCGGATCGATGGCGCGCGACGTGACCCGCGTGCTCCAGGCCCACTTCCCACATCGTCGCGTCGATCTGGTCGGGCACTCGATGGGCGGGTTGGTCGCCTGCTCGGTCGCGGCAGATCGACCTGAACTGGTGCGCCGGCTCGTCCTGGAGGACATCGGGCTGTTGACACCCCGTCCGGCCGATCCACCGTCCAGGCCCAGCGGAGTCCTGCCTTTCGACTGGCAGGTGGTGGAGCAGATACGCCCCGAAATCGATGATTTCGACCCCGGCTGGGCCGGCCGGATCGCTTCGATTGCCGCTCCCACGCTGGTCATCGCTGGTGGCGAACGCAGTCACATCCCACAGGGTCAGGTCGACGAGTTGGTCGACTGCCTCCCGCAGGGCACGCTGGTTACGCTGGAGGTGGGGCACCTGGTTCACGCTGGGAAACCTAAGGAGTTCACCCGCGAGCTTCTACGCTTCCTGGATCGCTAATTTTCATCCGCAGCAGGGACCGTAGGGCGATGACTGGATGAACTCCTCCCGCGTTTCATGGCCGACGTCGAAAGCCCTGAGCGGTGCCCGCCTCGACCTCGAACCGTTGTGCATCGAGCACGCCGACGAGATGGCGCCGCTACTGAATGACGTGGCGTTACATGTCTACATCGCAGGCAGGCCGAGCACCCGACAAGAGCTGGCCGCCCGGTACCGGCGTCAGGTCCGAGGCCGATCACCGGACGGATCGCAGTGCTGGCTCAATTGGGTGATGCGTCGTCGTGCCGACGCGCGGGCCATCGGGACAATGCAGGCCACTCTTACCTGTGAGCCACCCGGTGTGATTGCCGAGGTGGCGTGGGTGGTGGCAGTCCCGTTCCAACGCCAGGGCTATGCGGGTGAAGGTGGCCTGGTTGTCCTGGCCTGGCTGCGGCACCAGGGTGTAGCAGTGGTGCGAGCCAACGTGCATCCCGATCACGACGCTTCCCGACGCGTGGCCCGCGCTCTGGGGTTGAGGCCTACCGACATCGAGGTGGACGGCGAGACCCGCTGGCAGGCTGATGAGCGTAGGTGACGAGGGGATCGGGGTCGAGTTCGCCGTGGCGGTGGGGGTGCTCGTCGCAACCATCGCTGTCCTCAGTGTCCTACCCGTTGGATGAGCCTGCCTCGCCGGCGATCGGACCCACCGTGCAACCGGCACGCTCGACACGCGGCACAATGGCCTGCGTGTCGCAAACCCCTCAGCTGCCCGCAGAGCTGGCTGCCTGCCTCAAGCGGGATGCTGCCGGGCTGGTCGCCGCGATCGTGCAACAGCACGACACGGGCGCGGTGCTGATGCTCGGTTGGATGGACGACGAGGCGCTACGGCGCACCCTGACCGAGGGCAGGGTCACTTTCTGGTCGCGCAGCCGCAGTGAGTACTGGCGTAAAGGCGACACGTCCGGGCACGTGCAGCATCTGCGATCTGCGGCGTTGGACTGCGACGGGGATGCCTTGCTACTGCAGGTGGATCAGGTGGGCGCAGCATGCCACACCGGTGAGATCACGTGCTTCCACAGACCCATCGACGGGCCAGACACGGTCACCGTGCAGGGACAGCTGTGACGAACGTCGATGTGCACGCCGACCTGACCTTCGGTCAGGACTGGCCCGCGCTGCCGCTTTTCACCGAATTAGCTCGCGACCGCCGGGTCATCCCAGTGGTGCGTAAGTTGCTCGCCGACGCCGAGACCCCGCTCGGGGTGTACCGCAAACTGGCCCACGACCGTCCTGGCACGTTCTTGCTCGAGTCGGCGGAGCACGGCGGTCTGTGGTCGCGGTACTCGATCGTGGGTGCAGCCAGCCGGGCGACCCTGACCGAGCGGGGCGGGCACGCCCACTGGATCGGTGAGCCGCCGGTCGGCGTCCCGACCGGCGGCGATCCCACCCAGGCCCTCGCCGACACTCTCGAGGTCTTGCGCACCCCTCGTATTCCCGGCCTCCCGCCGCTCACCGGTGGCATGGTGGGAGCGATCACCTACGACGCGGTCCGGAGGTTCGAATCACTGCCCGATACCGGACGCGATGACCTGGGCCTGCCTGAGATCAGCATGATGCTCGCTACCGATCTCGCGGTCCTGGATCACAGCGACGGGTCGATCCTTTTGGTTGCCAACGCGATCAACTACGACGAACGCCCCGAGGGTGTCGAACGCTCCTATCTCGACGCCGTCGCCCGCGTGGAACGGATGCAGTCGGAGTTGGCGGCGCCTGCGCGCAGCACGATCTCAGCACCTGCCCCGATCAAAGACGCCGTGGTCAGTACCCACACCCGTGAGCGGTACCACGACATGGTCGAGGAGGCCAAAGAGGCGATCCGCTCGGGTGAGGCCTTCCAGATCGTCGTCTCCCAACGGTTCTCGGTGCCCTGTCCGGCTGAAGCACTGGATGTCTACCGAGCGTTGCGGTTGTCCAACCCGAGTCCGTACATGTACCTCTTTCGGGTACCGCTACCGGATGGCTCGACCTACGAGATCGTCGGATCCAGCCCTGAGGCTCTGGTCAAGGTCGAGGGTTCGAGGGTCACCACCCACCCCATTGCCGGGTCTCGGCCACGCGGCAAGACGCCAGACCATGATCAGTTACTCAGCAGTGAGCTGCTGGCTGACCCCAAGGAGCGCGCCGAGCACCTGATGCTGGTCGACCTGTCCCGCAACGACCTGCAACGGGTCTGCGCCCCGGGCACCGTCGAGACGGTCGAGTTCATGCGGACCCGGTTCTACAGCCACATCATGCATCTGGAGTCCACCGTGATCGGCCGACTGCGCGACGGCTTGCGGGCGTACGACGTGCTGGTTGCCACGTTCCCGGCCGGGACGTTGTCGGGCGCACCCAAACCGCGCGCAATGGCACTGATCGACCGTTACGAGGGTGTCCGACGCGGGGTGTACGGGGGGGTGGTCGGGTATCTGGACTTCGCCGGGGACCTCGATCTCGCTATCGCGATCCGAACCGGTGTCATCAAAGACGCCGTCGCCCACGTGCAGGCGGGGGCCGGCATCGTCGCCGATTCGGTACCGGAGAGTGAGTATCAGGAGACCTGGAGCAAGGCGCGTGCCGTGCTGCGGGCCGTGGCCACGGCACGGGGAATGAACGGAATTCTGTGACCACCAAGCGCAACGTGTCCGTCCTGGGCATGGTTTCGGTGCTCCTTCTGCTGCTGTCGGGTAGCCGCACCTGGGTGAACGGCACCATCTCGGACGTGGTGCTCGCCAACAGCACAGTGACGGTCGGCGGTTCCAGTGCTGCTCCGGTGCTGACGGCAGGCGCGCTGGTCGGTGCCGCAGCGGTCGTCGCGGTGCTGACTGCAGGCCGGGTGGCCCGCCTGATCGCGGCTCTGTTGGCCGGGCTTGCCGGAGTCATCGCGTTGACAGCGGCACTCGGCGTCGTGCGCGATCCGAGTGCTGCCGTCGCGGCGAAGGCGGCCGGTACGACCGGGCGTTCCGGCGAAGTAGCTGCCCGTGGCGTGCTGACTTTCTGGCCCTGGGTCGGCGTCCTGGGCGCGCTGCTGCTGATAGCGACCGGCGTCCTGGCGTATCTGGGCGGCCGTCGTTGGACCGGGTTGTCCAGTAAGTACGAACCGCCGAGCGCGCCACGACGTCGTTTGTCGGCGTGGGACCAGCTCAGCAGTGGCGCCGATCCCACCGCAAACGACCCGGAAGAGGACGTTTCCCCCGAGGCCTGACAGAATGCGACTCAGCTATGACGGGCCGCAGGACGTGCGGGCCGACGTGAGACACGGAGGGCACTGCCGATGGCCGAAGAACACGAGAGCCACGGGCACAGCGTTGCGGCATGGGCCATGGTCGGGCTGCTCATGGTCGGGTCGCTGTTCATCGCGTTCGGAGTTGCGTTCGGGCTGCACTCGCTCGACATCATCGGCGTGATCATTTGCCTCGCTGGAGTTGTTGCTGGCAAGGCGCTGAGCAAGGCGGGCTTCGGCGCGCCGGCGCTGGAGGCGCCCGGCGACGTCAACCACGACGAGGTTCCCGTCCAGGCGCAGACCGGGGTGCACTGAGCTTGACCCGCGCGCGCACCGTTCTCGAGGACATCATCGTCGGGGTCCGCGACGACCTCGACGACAGACGTCGGCTGGTTTCAAGCTCCCGGTTGGCTGAAGAAGCTGCAGCTGCGCCTGACGCCATCGATGCTCTCGCGCACTTTCGGGCCGACGGTCCGGTCAAGCTCATCGCGGAGGTCAAACGTCGCAGCCCCAGCAAGGGTGACCTCGCCGCGATACCCGACCCCGCCGGTCTTGCAGCCGACTACGAGGCCGGGGGAGCCACCGCAATCTCAGTGCTCACCGAACGGCGCCGCTTCGGCGGCTCGCTGCGCGACCTCGATGCGGTGCGCGAACGGGTGAGCATCCCGGTTCTGCGCAAGGACTTCATGATCGACCACTTCCAGATAACCGAAGCCCGCGCGCACGGCGCCGACATCATTCTGTTGATCGTTGCAGCGCTCGACGATGCGCTGCTGCGCGATCTGTATCAGCAGGCGACGGCACTCGGCATGACAACACTGGTCGAAGTGCATGACGAGGTCGAACTGGGCCGCGCCGTGGCGGCCGACGCGCAACTCATCGGCGTCAACGCCCGCAATTTGAAGACCCTCGACGTCGACCCGCGCGCCTTCGCCCGACTCGCACCGCTGGTGCCGGGTGACCGGGTCAAGGTCGCCGAGTCGGGCATAGCCGGCCCGGCCGACGTGGCGGCAGTGGTGCGCGCTGGCGCGAACGCGGTGCTCGTCGGCGAAGCCCTAGTCACCGGGGGCGACCCGCGCCGGGCCGCCGCCACACTCATCGACGCAGGACGCGAGGTGCCGGCATG
>JAABUM010003211.1_pt1 | contig 20634 bp, 19 predicted proteins | sample 5559161 | NCBI WGS metagenome assembly JAABUM01 (sample SAMN10711868, study PRJNA513369) | rock metagenome | isolation source: Antarctica rocks | place: Antarctica: Victoria Land, Siegfried Peak nord
TCTTCAATCGTGCTGAAATACTGCGCCAAGTTCTCGATCGACACGCTCCACTCCCCCGCCATTGCGAGGGCGCGTCATCATACGTCAGGGCGCAGCAGGCGAGTGAAATTTCATGCGTAGCCCCTGCTGCTCGGCCTATTCTCCCTGGTCACCCTGCTGGCCGCGCAGCTTACGCCGCAGGCACGCCAGGCTGTCGCGACCAGTGCGTGGTATCGCAAACGCTGCCCAACCTTCTCCGATACGCTCGCCGCCGTGCGCCGCGAGTTCTGGCGGGAACAGGGTTTTGTCACGTCCCACCCAGCATCGAACATGCAGAAACTCCGACCGGCACTCCGCGAGGGCATCACATACGCGCTCTGCCACGCCGCCTAATGGCCAAAGCCAAGCTTTGGTGCGTTAGCTCAAGACATCATAAGGGCAAAGTCCAGGTCCAAGGTTGCCTCACGCCGCTTCGTTGCTCGCCAGCTGCGTAACCTCGTTCGATTGCGCCAAAAGATCCCGCGCCACCTTCTCCCCCACCGCAATCGAAGGTGCGTTGGTGTTCGAGGAGACGATGAACGGCATCACCGACGCATCGGCCACCCGCAAGCCGGAAACCCCGCGCACCCGGCATTCCGCATCGACGACGCAGTCCGGCGTGTTGCCCATCCGGCACGTGCCCACCGGATGATACGAGGTCTGCCCCTCGCGCCTTGCGTAATCGAGCAACGCCTCGTCATCCACCGCCTCCGGCCCCGGCCGCGTCTCCTCCGACAGGAAATGATGCAGCCTGGGAATCGCCGCGATCTTGCGCGCCAGCCGCTGCCCACGGATCACCGCCGCCCGGTCGGCCGCGGCGCCCAGGTAATTGGCGAAAATGCGCGGCGGCGCCGTTGGGTCGATCGAGGTGATGTGAACCGAGCCGCGCGACTCCGGATACAGCTGGAAAAACCCGATCGAGGCGCCGCAATAGGGATCGACCCCCAGCCCCTTCGTCTCCGCCGTGCGGTCGGCCGAGCTGATCGTATGCAGCTGCAGCTTCATGTCCGGGAACGTCGCGCCCTCATGCGTGCGCGCCAGAGCGTGCGCCGTCGCGGTCGCGTTGGCGAAAATGCCGGTGCCGAGCGCCTGGTATTCCAGCCAGCCGCGCGGCCCATGCCACCACGGCAGCCGCAACAGATCGTTGACGGTCACGGTGTCGCGCGCCTTGAACGTCATCCTTATGTGGTAATGGTCGGACAGGTTCTCGCCGACGCCCGGCAGATCCATCACCACGGGAATGCTAAGATCCCGTAGGCGCTGCTGGTCGCCGATGCCCGACAGTTCGAGAAGCTGCGGCGACTGGATCGCCCCCGCCGCCAAGATCACGTCGAAGCGGCTGCGTGCCATCCGCCGTTGACCCTGATGCTCATACTCCACCCCCACCGCCCGGGTTGCCTCGAACACCACGCGCTGGACCAGCGCACCGGTCTCGACGCGCAGGTTCGGCCGCATCAAAGCAGGCCGCAGGTAGCCCTCGGCGGTGCTGCATCGCACGCCCCGCCGGGTCGAGAGCTGCAACCGGCCGACCCCCTCAGTCTGGCGGCCGTTGTAATCCGGTGTGAACGGAATGCCGACGCTGACGCAGGCGTCGATGAACGCGTCGGTCATCCGATGCTTGTCGCCGAGTTCCTCCACCGCGATCGGGCCGCCATGGCCGCGATTAGGCGCGTCGCGTTTGGAATAACTTTCCGAGGCCCGGATAATCGGCTCCATCGCGCTCCAGCCCCAGCCCTGGCAGCCCGCCGCCTCCCACTCGTCATATTTCGCCGGCTCGCCGGTCGCCCAAATCATCCCGTTGACTGAGCTCGAGCCGCCCAGCAGCTTGCCGCGCGGCCAGAACATCCGCCGATTCTTGGTCGCCGCCTCTGGCTCGGTCTCGAACATCCAGACATAGCGTTCATCACGGATGATCTTGCCCAACCCGAGCGGAATGCGCAGCCACCGCCCGCGATCCTCGGTGCCCGCTTCCAGCAGCAGGATGCGTTTGCCCGCCGCCGACAGCCGCGCTGCCATCGCGCAGCCCGCCGACCCCGCGCCGACGATGATATAATCCCAATCCGCTTCGCCGGTTTGCGTGACAGCATTCATACTGTTCTTGCCTTCCATTCCCGTATCGATCCCATGGCAACATTATTTAAGTTGTCTTAGGAGATCATGGGACGTTATAACCGATAAACCCGGGAAGTCCAACACTCCGGGAATAATAAAAGCGGAGGAGCAGGATATGGCCGACGATTCGAGGGTACTGAAGATCGCCTATCAGCAGGGTGACGACTGGCCGGGCTACGCACGCTCGGTGCTCGGCTGGAACTGGCTGGCCTGGCTGCTCAACTTCACCGATCGCGGCCTGATCGGCCCGCTGCTGCCGCTAATCATCGCCGAGTTCCACATCACCTATGCCGCGGCCGGCAGCCTCGTCTCGTTCTTCTTCGTCGGCTACGTCTCGACCTTCGCCGGCGGTCTGCTGGCGGACAAATTCGGCCGCAAATGGCTGTGCACCGTCTCCATCTTTGGCTTCGGGGTCACCACCTGCCTCACCGCCTTCGCCCCCTCGACGATGGCCTTGTCCGCCGCGCGCATGGTCACCGGCGTGTTCGAGGGCCTGCAATACCCCGCCGCGGCCGCCTGGGTCAGCGAGAGCTTCCCCTACCACCGCCGCGGCAAGGCCCTGGCGATCTGGGAGACCGGCTACAGCCTCGGCACCCTGCTCGGCATCCTGTTCGCGACCATCGTCGGCGCCCAGTTCGGTTGGCGCGCCCCCTGGCCGATCAGCGGTGGCATCACCCTGCTGGTCGGCGTGCTGTTCGCCCGCTACGTGAAGGAGCGCCCGCGCCGCGAAACGCCGGGCTATGACGAGGCGCAGGCGATGCACGCCCAGGGCCCGGCCCCGACGCTGCGCGACGTCTGGCGCATCCGCAACGTCTGGGTCGTGTTCGTGCTGCACGGCCTCTACAACTTCACCTTCTGGATGGCCGGCGCCTGGATCCCGGAATATGTCATCCGCATCCATCACCTCTCCTTCACCAACGGCGGTGTGCTCTCGGGCGTGCTGTTCGGCGGCATCTCGGCCGGCCTGCTGCTCAGCGGCTTCGTCGCCGACCGGATCGGCCGGGTGCGCGCCGTCAGCCTGCTCAGCGTCATCGGTGCGGTCTGCATGTTCGCCTTCACCCGCGCCACAACACCCTTCATGCTATATACGTTGCTGGCGCTGAGCGGTATTTTCGGCGCCTTCATCTCCTCGGCGGTGGTCCTCGTCACCGACACTACGAACCCGCGCATTACCGGCACCGCGTTCGGCGTGGCACTGTTCGGCGGCGAGGTAGGTGCCGTGCTCGGCCCACTCTGCGGCGGCTTGCTGGCGCAGGAATTCGGTCTGCAAGTGGCGATCAACATCCTCCCGCTGACCTTGCTCGCCGCCGCCGTGATCGTTTGGCTGGCCCGCGAGCCGCATCGCCAGGAACTGCCGACCGCCGCTCACCAACTGGCCACGGGACATCCGGAATGACCCAGCCGCAAAACCTGATCGTGATCATGTCCGACGAGCACAGCTCCAAGATGCTCGGCTGCTACGGCCATCCGGTGGTAAAAACCCCGCATCTCGACAAGCCGGCGGCCGGCGGCACCCACTTCACCACCGCCTACTGCAACTCGCCGGTCTGCGTGCCTGCCCGCGCCGGCTTCGCCACCGGCCGCTACATCCACCAGGCCGGTTTCTGGGACAACGCCGACTCCTACGACGGCAGCCTTTCGGGCTGGCACCACCGCCTGCGCGAGAACGGACATCGCATGGTGTCGATCAGCAAATTGCATTTCCGCGACGCCCCGACGATAACGGTCTCAGCGCCGAGATCATCCCGATGCACGTGGTGGAGGGCAAAGGTGATCTTATAAGCCCGTTGTGCGAGGACCTGCCGCGGCGCTCCGGCTCCTACAAGATGGCGGATTACGCCGGTCCGGGTGAATCCAGCTACACCGTCTACGACCGCGCCATCGCCGCCCGCGTGCAAACCTGGCGGCACGAGGAGGCAAACACCAACCAGCCCTGGGCGCTGTCCGTCTCCTTCGTGGCGCCGCATTTCCCGCTGACTACGCCGCCCGAGCGCTTCTACCCCTACTACCTTGACCCCGCTCGGCCGATGTCCAAGCTTTACGAGCGTGCCGACTGGATGGCCGACCCCTATCTGCAGGAGTACGGCGCCAGCTTTGCCTGTGACGAACATTTCGACTCGCCCGACAAGATACGCCGCGCCATCGCCGGCTATTTCGGACTGTGCAGCTTCCTTGACGAGAACGTCGGCAAGATCATGCAGGTCGTGCAGGAGAGCGGCCACGCCGGCGACACGCGGGTGATGTACACCTCAGACCACGGCGATAACCGCGGCGTCTGGGGGCAAATCCACCATGTACGAGGAGGCGGTGGCTGTGCCCTTCATCCTCGCCGGCGCCGAGATCCCGCAAGACGCGGTGTGCGACACCGCGGAAACCCATATCGATGCCTTCCAGACCATCCTTGAGGCGGCGCGGCTGATCGGCGAGGAAGCAGTGCAGATGCACGGCGGGATCGGCATGACCGACGACTGCGCAATCGGCCGCCTCTATAAGCGCTTGCTGACCTGCGCCACGCTGTTTGGAGACGTGGACCACCACGTCGGGCGCTACGCCTTGGAATTCAGCACGGCAGGAGAACAGCAATGACGGATGCGCCGAACCCCGTGCTGACGCGACTGGACGGTGGCGTGATGACGGTGACGCTCAACGCGCCGGGGTTGCGCAATTCCATGGCGGCGCCGGGACTGAAAGCCGGTCTGCACGCCGCGGTCGAGCGCTTCGCGATGGATGATGCGGCGCGTGCGCTGGTGCTCACGGGGGCCGGCGGCGCGTTCTCCGCTGGTGGTGACCTCAAGCAGCTCAGCGAGCTCGACCCGATCGCATTGCGGCAACGGCTCGCACAGGGAGCAAAGCTGTTCCGCCATATCGTCCAGGGTGAGAAGCCGGTCATCGCCGCGGTCGAGGGGCCGGCCTTCGGCGCCGGGCTGGGGCTTGCGACTGCCTGCGACGTGGTTGTGGCGGCCCGTGACGCCCGGTTCTGCGCCGCCTTCGTCCGAGTGGGCGCCATGCCGGACGCGGCCCTGTTCTGGTCGCTCCCCTGGCGCGTCGGGCTGGCCAAGGCGCGGGACCTGATGATGTTCGCCGATGAACTGGACGGGGTGGAGGCCGTGCGCATCGGCCTGGCCGGCCGGCTGGTCGAGCCCGGCCAGGCTCTGGCGGAGGCGCAGCGCCTAGCCTGTCGCTTGGCCGAGGGACCCTCAATCGCCTTGCGACGCATCAAGGCCACCATCCGCCATGCACCGATGAGCTTCGACCAGGCGCTGCAGGCTGAACTGGACAATGCGCCGCAGATCTTTGCGACTGAGGATTTCCGTGAGGGCGCCCAGGCATTCCTGGAGAAGAGGAAACCAAGGTTTCAAGGGAGGTAAAGCGCGCGGCCCAGCATCGGCCCCCTCCCGGACGAACCACTTGCCGAGAAACGCACGGCTAGCTATAATGTATTATAACGTATTGGATAGTTCGCGTGAACCCGGCCGAACTGCGACGCGACGATCCCCGGCCCCTCTGGCGGCAGCTTGCAGACCGTTTACGCGCGGACATAGCCGTAGGGACGCTCCCTCCCAATGCGCGGCTGCCGGTGGAGCAGGAACTTGGCGAGATCTACGGTATCAGCCGCATCACCGTGCGGCAGGCCATGCAGCAGTTGCTCGATGAGGGGCTGGTCGACCACAAGCAGGGCAAGGGCACTTTCGTGGTGAGCCGTGTCGTCCGCCACGACCTGGCGGGCCTGACGGGGATCATCGACCAGATGCGGGCGCAGGGCCTTTCGCCGCAGACGAGCGTGATCAGCTTCGCCGCCGACTCAGCGCCGCCGCCCATCGCGGAACGGCTCGGCACCGGCTGCCGGCGCGTGGTGCACTACCGGCGGCTTTACAGGCTGGAGGGGGTGCCGTTCGGCCTCGCCGATATCTTCCTGCCGGTGCCAGCGTCGCGCATCCAGCTGGAGGAGATCGAGGCGATGCCGGCCTACGACCTCGTCACGCGCAAGCTGGGCTGGACGATCCACCAGGCCGCGTTGTCGATCTGTGCGGAGGCGGCGGGCGCGGAAACCGCAATCCTGCTGGACGTCCAGCCGGGCGAGCCGCTGATGCGGTTCGAGCGGATGTCATACTCCGTGGGTCACGAGCCGCTGGAGCACACGCGGTTCTGGGTGCGGTCGGGCAGCTATGAGTTCCACCTCGACGTGAGCGGCGCTCTCCCGATCGGCACGGCGCTCCGTACGCCAGAAGCTCACCGCAAGAGTCGGCCTGCCAGGAACAGGATGGGAGAACCGTAATGGAACGCCGGGCCGGCTTGCTGGGCATCAAGGCTTCGACGCTTGTCCTGCTACTCATCTGCAGCATCTACTTCGTCGTCTATGTGGACCGTGTGAACATCTCGGTCGCGGCGGGCGACCTGCGGCAGGAGTTCCATCTCAGCAACAGCGAACTTGGGATTGCCTTCTCGGCCTATGCTTATTTCTACGCCGTCATCCAGCTTTTCGGCGGGTGGCTCGCCGACGTGCTCGGCCCGCGGCTCACAATGGGCATATTCGGCGCGATCTTCTCGCTCGCGACCGTCCTGACCGGCTTGGCCGGCAGCTTCACGGAGCTGGTAGCGGCGCGGGCGCTGCTTGGCCTTGGGGAAGGCCCCAGCCTTGCCGCCGCCAGCCGGGCGCTGGCCAGTTGGACCCCGCCCGCGCGATGGAGCCTGGCCCAAGGCCTGGCGCATGCCGCTTCCCGCGTCGCCACCGCGATCACCCCGCCGCTGGTGGCCATGCTCATCGTTGCGTTCTCCTGGCGCAGTTCGTTCGTCGTGGTTGGCGTGGCTTCGTGCGCCTGGGTGGTTGTATGGCTCGCCTACTTCCGCGACGACCCAGCGCAGCACCGCAGCACGACGGCCGCAGAGCGGGCCGCACTTATCCCGCAGGCCCGGCTGAGGAAAAAGATCCCGGTCCTACCCCTGTTCGTCCGCATGCTGCCGGTCATCCTGGTGGATTTTTGCTACGGCTGGACGCTGTTCGTCTGCCTGAACTGGCTCCCGTCGTTCTTCCGCGGCCAGTATGGGATGGACCTGGCGGGATCGGCGCTGTTCACCTCGGGCGTGTTCATCGCCGGCATCCTTGGCGATACGCTGGGCGGCTTGATCAGTGACGCGATCCTGAAACGGACGGGCAGCCGGCTGCGGGCCCGCCGGGACGTGATCGTTGCCGGGTTGCTCGCCTCGATGGCGTTCTTCATCGCCGTGCTGCTGCTGCACGATCTTACGGCCGTCTCCATCGCGCTCACCCTCGCATTCTTCTGCATGGAGCTGGTGATTGCGCCGCTCTGGTCAGTGCCGATGGACATCGCGCCGGAGTATTGCGGCACCGCCAGTGGGTTCATGAACTTCGGCGCTGCGACGGCCGGGATCATCTCGCCCTGGGTGTTCGGGCGGGTCATCGACCTGACCGGCAGCTGGACGTTGCCGTTCGCCTTCTCGGTCGCGCTGATGGGGGCAGGTGCCATCGCCGCCTTCTGGATGCGCCCAGACCGGCCCTTCCAGCCGGCATCCTCCGTTGCCGCGCTGTCCATAACTTGAGGGAGTACGAAGCATGAGGCTGAATGACGAGGAGGAAGCCATGCGCGACGGCGCGTTCGGCGCGGCGCGGCGCTGGGCGCTGGAGCATCAGATCCAGGTGGGTGGGTTTTTCGACGCGCCAGACATGGTCCGGGTGACCCAGGCGCACATCATGGGAGATACGGAGTCCCTGGGCGAGGCAGGGGTCGCCTTCCTGGAGCGTATGGCCGCCGGTCCACGCGAGCACCGGCGCGTGCGCGTCCCGACCATCACGGACCCACGAGGCATCGACTTCGCCGCCTACAAGAGGATGGGGCAAACCGAGGGCATGGCGGCGCTGGAGCAGCGCGCCATCGACGCGTTCCGCGCGCTTGATGTGCTGATGACCGACACCTGCATCAACTACCAAACCATCCTGCCGCCGACGGCGCGGGAGCACCTGGCCATGGGCGACACTGGGGTCGTCATCTACTGCAACAGCGTGCTCGGTGCGCGCAGCAACTTCGAGGGCGGGCCTTCCGCCCTCGCGGCTGGCCTGACCGGGCGGACGCCGCGCTATGGCTACCACCTGGACAGCGCCCGGCGGGGCACGTGCCGCGTCGTGGTTGAGGACCGGCCGAAAGACCTTTCCGAATGGGGCGCCCTGGGCGGTATCGTCGGGCGGCACGCCGGCAGTTACTGGTCCGTGCCGGTCATCGAGGGCATCGAGGAGCCGCCGGGCTCGGATGCGCTGAAGCATTTCGGCGCGGCGGCGGCCAGCTTCGGCTCGGTGGCGCTGTTCCACATGGCCGGCGTGACACCCGAATGCGCCCGGGCCGCAGATATGTTCGGCGATGTTCTGCCCGAGCCGCTCCGGGTCGGCCGCGCCGAGTACGACCGGCTGTTTGCGAGCTACGCGCCGGACCCCGGCAAGGTGGATGTCGTGGTGTTCTCGGCGCCGCAGCTGTCGCTGTATGAGTTGCAGCAGGTCGCGGGGCTGCTGGACGGCCGGCGCGTGGACCCCGGCACGGCCCTGCTCGTCGCGACCGCACCCGAGATCAAAGGCGCTGCCGACCGCATGGGGCTGACACGACGCATCGAGGACGCAGGGGCGGTCCTGCTCTCCGGCGTTTGCTTCTACCAAAGCTACGCCCGCGAGATGGCCGAGGCGAACGGCTGGCGCACCCTGCTGACCAACTCCGCTAAGCTGGTCAACATCATCGGCGGCTACGGCTACAAGCCCACCCTCGCCTCCATGGAGCGTTGCGTGGATTCGGCCGTCGCCGGGAGGTTCGTATGATGGACCGGGTCCTGCGGTGCCACCCCGGCGTCGGTCCCAATGCCGAAGGACGCGCCCTGGTCGCGGACGACAACTTTAGCGCGCGCTACGACCTGGACCGGATCAAGGGGGTGTTCTCCCGGCCGGGGCACAAGCTGTTCGGCCAAAGCTACGCCGGCTGCGTGCTGGTGCTGAACACCGCAAAGGGCGGCGTGGCCACGGCCTGGATGCTGCATGAGATGGCCAGCCGCGGCATCGTGCCGGCCGCCCTGCTGTTCAACCGGGTCAATCCGATCCTGGCGCAGGGGGCTGCCTTCGGCAACGTGGCGCTGGTGGACCGCTTTGAGGGCGACGTCACCAGCCTGATCGCGACCGGCGACGACCTGCTGGTCGAGCCCGCGCTGGGCCGGGTGACGGTTCGTGCAACGGGCCGTGCGGCTGCCCGTGATTGACCGGTTCCGTCCCTCGCGCGTCGTGGTGGTGACGGCTCTGATCATTGGGGGATTGCTGCTCATTTACGAGGTGTTGGTTCGCGTCCGGTTATGAACGTCGGTTCATAACGGGGGGCGATAGCAAAGATTTATATTGACGCACCATAACGTCCTATGACGTTGTGTTGCAAACTAGCCGGCCAACTTGAGGGGCCAACTCTGTCCAGGACGCTATAATGACAAAGCCGCAGAATCTAATTGTGATCATGTCGGACGAGCACAGCTCCAAGATGCTCGGCTGCTACGGCCATTCGACGATCAAGACACCAAACCTGGACCGGCTTGCAGCAAGCGGCACCCGTTTCACCACGGCTTACTGCAACTCGCCTGTTTGCGTACCCGCGCGCGCCGCCTTCGCCACCGGACGCTACATCCATCAGGCCGGTTTCTGGGACAATGCCGACCCTTACGACGGCGCCCAGCCTAGTTGGCATCATCGCCTGCGAGACGCCGGGCATCGCGTGATGTCATTTGGCAAGCTGCATTTCCGCGACATGGCCGATGACAACGGCTTCAGCGAGGAGATCATCCCGATGCACGTGGTGGAGGGCAAGGGCGACTTGATGAGCCTGTTGCGCGAGGACCTGCCGCGCCGTGCCGGGTCTTACAAGATGGCGGGTTTCTCCGGGGCGGGGGAGTCCAGCTACACCGTCTACGACCGCGCCATCGCTGCCCGCGCGCAGACCTGGCTGCACGAGGAGGCGAGGCACTACGCCGATAAGCCCTGGGCGCTGTTTGTCTCGTTTGTGGCGCCGCATTTCCCGCTGACAGCGCCGCCGGAGCACTTCTACCCCTATTACCTCGACCCGGCGCTGCCGATGCCCAAGCTGTATGATCGTGCGGAGCGGCCCGTAGACCCGTACCTGCAGGAATACGGCGCGAGCTTCGCCTATGACGAACATTTCGACTCGCCCGACAAGGTCCGCCGTGCGATCGCCGGCTATTTCGGCCTGTGCAGCTTTCTGGACGAGAATGTGGGCAAGATCATGCAGGCCGTGCGGGAAAGCGGTCACGGCGGCGACACGCGGGTGATGTACACCTCCGACCATGGCGACAACCTCGGCGCACGCGGGGTTTGGGGCAAATCCACGATGTACGAGGAGGCGGTAGCCGTTCCATTCATCCTGGCGGGGCCGGGAGTGCCGGAGGGCAACGTCTGCACGACGGCCGTCACCCATGTCGATGCCTTCCAGACCATCCTGGAGGCGACCGGTGTACGGCCCGAGCCGGAAGATGCGGACCTGCCTGGCCTGTCCCTGTTCCCCGTCATCGCTGGCGCTGGCCGGGAACGGGTGGCATTTTCCGAATATCACGGCATGGGCTCGATCACCGGCACGTTCATGCTGCGCGTGGGACGCTACAAATACATCTTCTCGGTGGTCTACCCGCCGCAGTTGTTCGACCTGTCCGCCGATCCCGAGGAGCTGACCAATCTCGCCTCGAACACGGCGCACCGGGCCGACTTGGATATGTGCCATGCCCGTCTGATGGAGATTTGCGATCCCGTGGCCGCCGACGCCGCTGCCAAGCGCCGCCAGGCCGAGCAGTTGGTGGTGCATGGCGGGCGGGAGGCGGTGATCGCCCGCGGCGACCTCGGCTTCTCGCCTCCACCTGGCGTCGCCGCCGATTTCAGCTAAAACATCCGCTCAACACAAGATGCAACGTCCCATGGTCCAGCGCCCCGACAACATCCAGCTCCTCCGGCCTTCTTCCGTGCCGCTTTGGCAGCAGATGGCAGACTCGTTGCGGAAAAAAATCGGGCATGGTGAGCTCGCTCCAGGCGACCGGCTGCCGTCGGAAACGGAGCTGGGCCACTTCTACGGAGTCAGCCGCATCACTGTCCGCAAGGCGATCGAGACGCTGCTAATTGACGAGCTGGTGGTCCGCACCCAGGGCAAGGGCACGTTCGTCGCCACCCCGGTACTGCGGCACGAGCTGTCCGGCCTGGCGGGGATCATCGATAGTATTAGCGGAGACGGGATGCGGCCCCGCACCTGGTTGCACGATTTCGGCTATGCCCCGGCACCGGGGCGCGTCGCAGCCCTGCTGGGCATTGGGGCGGAGCCAGTATTGCGCTTCCGCCGCATCTACAACCTCGACGGCGCGCCGTTCGGCCTGGCCGACGTCTGGATCCCCGGCGCGACCACCGTCAGCGCCGGGCAGGCCGACCAGGCCTCCGCCTACACCATCCTATCCAAATACCTGGGTGTTGCAGTTGCGCGCGCCGATGTCGTCATCAAGGCACAACGCGCGGATCGCGGCATCCTGAGCCTGCTGGACCTGCCTCGCAGCGCCTCATTGCTCCACTTCGAGCGGACCTCCCGTTGTGCGGCTGGGCAAGCACGCGAGCACACCAGCTTTTGGGTGCGGTCGGAGCGCTACGAGTTCTCCTTGGGGGTGAACGGCCCCATGCCGATCAGCGCCGCCCTGCGGCCGGCCGCGTGATGCCGGGCAGGATCGAAACCCGGCACCGCGCCGTCACGCTGCGCGCTTTGGCGCTGATTTGCTTGCTGCTTGGACTGTTCATGCTGCTCAAGGCTAGCCGCTGATGTCCTGCCTGCATAAGGACGCGCTCCTGAGGCGTCCGCCCGCTTCAGCCAGAAGGACCCCATTCCGATGACGCCCCAGAACACGCTGTTCATCATGTCGGACGAGCATAAGCGGAACGCGCTGGGCTGCTATGGGCACGGCATGGTACGCACTCCCAACCTGGACCGGCTCGCGGCTCGCGGCACGCGCTTTACGGACGCATATTGCAACTCCCCAATCTGCGTTCCGTCGCGCGCGAGTTTCGCGACCGGCCGCTATGTTCACCAGATCGGCTTCTGGGACAACGGCAATCCGTATGACGGCAGCGTTCCATCATGGGCCCACCGCCTGCGGGAGAACGGCAACCCTGTCACTTCCATCGGCAAGCTGCATTTCCGCAGCGCGGAGGACCATAACGGCTTCGATGACGAGGTGATGCCGCTGCACGTGGTGGATGGGGAGGGCGACGTCCTGGGCATGATCCGCGACGATGCACCGCCGCGCAAATCGACACTCAAGCTTGCAGCCGACGCGGGGCCCGGCAACTCCAGCTACCAGGATTACGATGACCGCATCACCGAAGCAGCGGCGCAGTGGCTGCAGGAGCGGGCGGCGAAGCGGCCGGGTAAGCCGTGGGTGCTGTTCGTCTCGCTGGTCTGCCCCCATTTCCCGCTGATCGCGCGGCCGAAGTGGTATGGCTTGTATGCGGAAGCGTCGGTGCCGATGCCTTTGCAGTATGCCGTGCATGAACGGCCAACCCACCCGTTCATCCGCGCGATGGGTGAGATCGCCATCTACGACAAGGCATTCGACGAGGTGAAGGTTAGGCGCGCCATCGCCGCCTATTTTGGTATGATCAGCTTCCTGGATGACAACATCGGCAAGCTGATGGCGGCGCTCGAACGGACCAGTCTGCTCGATCAGACCCGGGTGATCTACACCAGCGACCACGGCGACAACCTCGGCAACCGCGGTCTGTGGGGCAAATCGAACATGTACGAGGACTCGGCCGGCATCCCGCTGATCATGGCCGGTCCGGACATCCCGGAAAATCAGGTCTGCCACGAGCCGGTGTCTTTGGTGGACTGCTTCCCAACGATCCTGCAATCCGCCGGCGTTCCTGCCAACCCGGCGGATGCCGGCTGCCCAGGCACATCGCTATTCGCCATGGCACGTGGCCATGGCCCGGCCCGCACCGTATTCAGTGAGTACCACGCATCCGGCTCCGTCACCGGCGCGTTCATGATCCGCCACGGACGGTTCAAGTTCGTCTATTACGTCGGCATGCCGCCACAGCTTTTTGACCTCGATGCCGACCCGGCGGAGACGCGCGACCTGGGTCAGGACTCCGGCTATGCAGGGTTGGTGCGCGACTGCGAGGCGTCCTTGCGCCGGGTCTGTGATCCCGAGGCGGTAGACCACGCGGCCCGGACGAAGCAGCGCAGCCGGATCGAGGCGTTAGGCGGGCGCGAGGCGGTAATCGCCCGCGGGTCGTTCGGCTACTCGCCCGCGCCTGGGACGCAGCCCGTGTACACCTGAAACTTGCAAGTAAAGCTTGCAAGCGCGTCGCCAGCTGAACCCGGAACAATCGGGCCGGACTTCTGGAGGGAACGACCAACATGAGCAGCCGCCGCTCCATATCGCCTTTGCGGAACCGCTGGTTCCGGATCCTGGGCGTCGCATTCGTGATGTACGTCCTATCGTATATGGACCGGACGAATATTGCGATGGCAATCCCATCCATGCGCGCCGACCTGGGCCTCAGCACGGGGGCGATCGGCTTCGCAACAGGCATGTTCTTCTGGGGCTACATCGTCCTGCAAATTCCGGCCGGCCGCCTGGCGGGGATTTGGAGCGCGAAGCGGGTCATCATGATCCTGCTCGTGCTGTGGAGTGCGGCCTCCTTCACCACCGCCTTCGTGCATACCGAACTGGAGCTTATCATCAACCGGCTGGCACTTGGCGTCGCGGAGGGCGGCGTGCTGACCTGTGTCATCGTGCTGATCCGGGCTTGGTTCACCCGGGCGGAGCGGGCCCGGGCCAACACCATGTTCCTGCTGAGCCTGGCAGTCGGCCCGATGGTGGCTAACCCGATCTCCGGCGCGATCCTGGCTATCTCGGATTGGCGCTGGATGTTCGTCATTGAGGCAATCCCCGGGTTGCTGTGGGGCATCGTCTGGTGGCTGTCGATCGAGGACGACCCGAAGGACGCTGCCTGGATGGACGCCGACGAGCGCGCCTTCCTGATCGCCGCGCTCGAAGCGGAGCGGCAGGAGATGGCTCCGCTGAACGGTCACTGGCTGAAGACGCTGTGGCACCCGGCAGTGCTATTCCTGGCTTTATATAACTTCCTGGCGCTGATGGCCGAGTGGGGCGTGAACTTCTGGCTGCCCAGCGTACTGAAGGACACGGGCCTGCCAATCGGCACGGTCGGGTTACTGGCTGCCATCCCCTACGTACTGGGGGTGATCATGATGATTGCTGTGGCGATCAGTTCCGACCGTATGGCAGAGCGGAAATGGCATATGGTGGTGGCGACTGCGGTGGCCGGCCTTTTCTTGGTAATCATGCCTGCCGGCGGCCACGGCGCATTCGCCATCATCTGCTTTTTATCCTTGTCGATCGGCGCTTTCATGGGGCGCTACGGCCCATTCTGGACCTTGCCGACGGAAGTGCTGCCTCCGGCCGTGGCCGGGGTGGGCATCGGCCTGATCAATGGCGCCGGGAACCTGGGCGGCACGGTGGGACCTTATTTCTTTGGCACGTTGCGGGCCGAGTTTGGAGATTTCACGCTGGCGCTCGCCGTCGCCGGGGTTTCACTGATCCTCAGTTCCATCGCTGCGTTGCCAATCCGAGGTTCGCGCAGCGCCGGTTCAACGCCGGCACCGGCTGTGGCTACCTAATGCTGAGCAAACGGCAACAAACACAGACGCCGGCGGGAAGCTGATTGCATGGAGCATTTTGATTACGTCATCATCGGCGGCGGGTCTGCGGGATGCGTCCTCGCCAATCGGCTGAGCGGGGACGAAACCTGTTCGGTGCTGTTGCTGGAGGCCGGGCGCCGCGACCGTTATCCCTGGATCCACATCCCCATTGGCTATGCCAAGACGATGAACCATCTGGTTTACAACTGGCGGTTCCACACGGAGGGTGATCCAAACCTGAACGGCCGTAAGGTGTATTGGCCACGCGGCCGCACGCTCGGTGGCTCGAGTTCGATCAACGGCCTCGTCTACATCCGCGGCCAGAGCCGCGATTATGACGAGTGGCGCGACCTTGGTAATCCTGGCTGGGATTGGGACTCTTGCTTGCCGTACTTCAGGCGGCTCGAGCACAACGACCTCGGCTCATCGCAGACGCGGGGCACGTTCGGGCCGGTCTGGGCGTCGAAGGTGCCGGCCGGCGACACGCTGGTCGACGCGTTCATCGCGGCGGCTGAGACGAACGGCGTCCCCGAGGTCGCTGATTTCAACACAGGCGAGCAGGAGGGCGTTGGCTACTACCAGCTCTCGACACGCAAAGGCCTGCGATGCTCGGCGGCGGCCGCCTACCTGCGGCCGGCCCAACGCCGCCTAAACCTGCGCATCATCACCGAGGCCCACGCCAACCGCATCATCTTCTCCGGCCAGCCGTGCCACGGGCGTCGAGTTCCGCCAGAACGGCACGGTCCAACAAGTGGTAGCCTCCCGCGAAATTCTGCTTTGCGCCGGGGCAGTGCAGTCGCCGCAGCTATTGCAACTGTCCGGCGTCGGCCCGGCGGCGCTGTTGCAGGACTTCGGCATCCCGGTCGTGCGCGATTTGCCTGGCGTGGGCGGGAACCTGCAGGACCACCTGCAGGTGCGCGTCATGTACGAAGTCAACCAGCCAATCACCATCAACGACGAGCTGAACTCGGTTCTGGGCCGTGTCCGGATGGGGATGGAATGGGCACTGCGCCGGTCGGGTCCGTTGGCCCTGGGGATCAATAAGGCGGGGATGTTCTGCCGTACCCTGCCGGAGGAGAATGCGACCTCCGACACGCAGTTTCATGTCGACACCGTGTCCGCCGACAACGCCGCGAGCAAGGTCCATCCATTTTCCGGCTGCACCCTCTCGGTTTGCCAGCTTCGCCCTGAGTCCCGTGGCACCATCCGCATCACGTCGAACGACCCAGCGCTGCCGCCGTCGATCCAGGCGAACTACCTTTCCACAGACTGCGACCGGCGCACGACCGTCGCGGCGGTGAAGTTCGCGCGCAAGGTGGCGGCCACCGCGCCGCTTGGCCAATACGTTAAGCGTGAATTCCGGCCGGGCCAGGACGTGCAGACAGACGACGAGATCCTGGAGTTCTGCCGGCAGTACGGCACCACGATCTTCCATCCGGCCGGCACTGCGCGCATGGGGCCGGCAGGCGACCCGACGTCGGTCGTGGACGCCGAGTTGCGGGTGCACGGCTTGGCCGGGCTGCGCGTGGTGGACTGTTCCATCATGCCGACGCTGGTATCGGGCAACACCAATGTCCCGGCAATTATGATCGCGGAGAAAGCAGCCGACATGATCTTGGCCTGTAGCCGGAGCACCCGACGGGGGCATCGAGGTTGACTTAGTAGAACGGAGACTGCGGAGAACCGCGGCACGGGATCAATGGAAGGGGAAAATGCAAGCCGACACGAAGACGATCAACCGGGTGGTGCTATCGGCTGTGATCGGCGCGACCATCGAGTGGTACGACTTCTTCCTTTACGGCGTGCTCGCCAGCATCGTGCTGAACAAGCGCTTTTTCCCGGCCGGTGATCCAGCGACGTCGCTGCTGCTCTCCTACGCGACGTTCGCGGTTGGCTTCCTGACGCGGCCAATCGGCGGCATCATCTTCGGGCATTTCGGCGATCGGATCGGCCGCAAGAGCGTGCTGATCGCGACGCTCATGATCATGGGGTGCGCCACCTTCGCAATTGGGTTGATCCCGACCTATACGCAAATCGGCATCTGGGCGCCCGCATTGCTGTTGCTGATGCGCGTCCTTCAGGGCATCGGCCTCGGCGGCGAGTGGGGCGGGGCGGTGCTGATGGCCTACGAGTATGCGCCTGAGCACCGGCGCGGGTTCTACACCAGCTTGCCGCAACTCGGGTTGTCCTTCGGCATCGTGCTCTCGGCCGGAACGGTCGCAGTCCTCTCGGCCGTCCTGACCGACGCCCGGTTCATGGATTGGGGCTGGCGGCTTGGCTTCTTGGCGTCGTTCGCACTTGTCCTGGTCGGGTTGTGGATACGGATGCGCGTGTTCGAGACGCCGGAATTCGCTGCAGTAAAAGCGGCCCATAACGAGGTGAAGGTGCCGCTAGTGGACATGCTCAGGCGCTTTCCCGGCAACGTGCTGCTCGGGTTGGGCGCCCGTCACGTCGATGGCGTGTTCTTCAATATCTTCGCGATCTTCAGCATTAGCTATCTGACGTCGACCGTGCACATCACCCGAAACGACGCGCTCATTGGATTGATGGTCGGGTCGGTGGTGCTGTCGGTCTGCATCCCGATCGCTGGCCGGCTATCCGACCGGATGTCCCGGCCGCGCCTCTACGCCATAGCCGCGATCGTGAGCGCGATCAGCGCCTTCCCGGCTTTCTGGCTGATGTCCAACAGCGGCGGGAACCGCCTTGCGATCTGGGTCGCAATCATCGTGCCCTACGGCGTGTTCTACTCGGCCGTCTATGGAAACGTCGCAGCGTTCCTGTGCGACCTGTTCGACGCACGCGTGCGCTATACCGGCATCTCGTTTGTCTATCAGATCACCAGTGTAGTGGCCGGCATGACGGCGCTGATTGCGACAGTCCTGCTGCAGTTGGGTAACGGGCAGCCTTGGTTGGTGTGTTGGTATGTTTTGGGCTCGGGCATGCTTTCAGGCGTCTGCGCATACGCGATCGCGCGCCGGCATCGCACGACAGGGATTTCGGCAGCGAACGCACCGGCTGCGTCTGCCTGAACCGATAGTATTAGTTCGACACGACCGTGTTGCACGGATCGGGATGTGGACGCGGTTAGTCCAGCCCTGTTTCAGTTAAGCGATGCGGACGGAGTTCGGGCGTCCCAGCTCCAGCATGCGGTTGAGGGCACGAACGGCGACCGCCACCTCGGTCGCCCGACGCGCGTCGGTGCGTGAGCGCAACCTGTCGCCGATCACCTGCTTGACGATGTTGCATGGACCAGGAGGGTGGGCGCAATAGCGCCCTCCTATTCTGCATTCAGGCGATGCGAACGGAGCTCGGGCGTCCAAGGTCCAACATGCGGTTCAGAGCATGGACAGCGAGATCCACCTCGGTCGGCCGGCGCGGGTCCGTGTGCGAGCGCACCCGATCACCGATCACCTGCTTGAACCTGCCGATGGTCGCTTCCCCTCGGGCACGCTTGGGGCGCTGATGGGGTGGACGCCCCCCGACGGCATCTGCGTGCCAAGGTGGAAGTGTTGACCGACCACCAGAGGAGGCGTCCGTGGGACAGGCTAGCACGATCGGATTGGACGGTGCGAAGCGGGTTTTCCAGGCACGTGGGGCGGATGCGTCCGGCCATGTGGTATTCCGCAAGCGGCTGGTGCGGGTAAAGCTGCTTGAGTTATTTGCCGCCCAGCCGCGCTTTACGGTGGCGATGGAGGCCTTTGCCGGGGCGCATCACTGGACGGAGGTGTCCAAGGTTCCGCCCGCGCAGCGGGTGGAATGACACCGGAGGGGCGCGAGAGGCGTTGGTGCACTTGGCCGACCGAGGGGTGGTAGGATGCCGTTCCCTTTCTGGTTCTGACCGCTCTGATGTCGCACAAACACAACGCCGGTCGTCGTCACCACATCCCGAAGATGTCGTTCAAGGTGCAGAACTGGCCGGCCTATGACGCCAGCCTGCGCCGGTGCGGCAGCCTAATGGGTCGGTCAAGCAGCTGTTTTGAAGCCAGATTGAAAGGGCGTCCGGGAATGAAGGACAGCCCAGGGCACGTTCACGCGGCGTCGTGCGGGGGCGATGACGGCTTTGTGGTGGCGTTTCCCTTCACGTCGTTTGCGGTCGTGGAAGGTGCGGCTGTTGTCGTGGTTGGGCGAGCAGAACGCGGACTGGTAGAACACACGCTTGAGGTCCTTGTTGCCGCCGTCCGGCCGACGCAAGAAGCGCGTCCGGCCGGACTGGCGCAGCACCGGCGCCATGCCGGCGGCCGAGGCGAGTGCGTCGGCGATGAGTTCTGCGGTGTTGCGCAGATCGCTACGCGATTTCGCTGGCACGACCGCCCTGCCGGGCAGGCTGCGGATGAGGGCCGCGTCCTTCCGGTGGCTCCGCCACCGGCTGCTTCGCAGTCGGATCGCCAAGGGGCGATGGTGGCGCCCGAGCAGCGCTTCCAACTCGCGGTCAAGTTCGACGAGCCGGGCACGGCTGACCAGCGCCTCGGTGGCAAGCTCGCGGATCAGCCGTGCGGTCATGCGCTCGGCTGGGGCGACGAGTGTCTGCTCGGCAGCGGCTGCAAGCGCGCGGTCGGCGAGCGCGTCCACGTTGGGCAGGCCACCGCCCGCCTGCAGGTGGCGCACAAAACGCTTTTTGCCGGCGGCGCGCAGCTCGGAATGCGTCACGTAACGGGTCAGCAGGTGCAGCGGCCCCTTGGTTTTGAGGTCGAGGCAGGCTTCCAGGCCTGGGAAAATGCCGACAGCAGGTCGTGCATGCCCGACAAGCGTTGCGTTTGCGCCTGCACCAGATCGCCGCGGCGGCTGACCGACAATCTGATCTCGAGGTCGATCTCGGTTGCCGGTTCGATCGGGCGCAGGTCCGCCCGGGTTCGCACCTGGTCGGCGATGGTGCGGGCATCACGCGGGTCGGACTTGTTCTCGCCACCAACCGTGCCCTGGCGAGCGCGGTTGACGGCAATGCCCGGCACGTGGACGAGGGCGAACCCGGCTTGGGCCAGCATGGCTTCGGCCAGGCCCGCGATGCCGCCGATGACGTCCAGGCCGCTGCGGACCGTGCCGTACAAGGCGGTCAACTCGTCGGCCCGGCTGCGATGTCGGACGGCGTGTTGAGCAGCTTGCGGTCGATCCGCACGATGCCGTCGGCGTCAATGGCCGTGACCCAGTGTATCTCCTTGGCGATGTCGATACCGACGCTGATCCGCATGATACCTCCTGGCGGTTGGTCACTCGGCATCCCGCCCACGCCGTCTTCGCCCGACACAGCGATGCAGCGCAGAGCCTAATCAGCGGTCGAGGCGGTATGGCAGTGTCGGGGGGAAGCACCGCGCGAGCCATCATGGGCAGCCAGCCCTCACCACCTATCGGTTTTGGCCAGCGTAATCAGGCGAAGCTTCCTTTCCTATTCTGCCCGCGCCAAGATACTGTAGCGCGCCTGGATCAGAGTGTTCGTTCTACTACGGGTTGAGACAGAGCGGGCACTTGGCCCCGCCGGCCGAGCCACGATGGGCACAACTTCATTCATTCGATTGCCTTGGCCAAAACCGATAGGTGGTGAGGCAGCCAGCCTGAAAACCATCCCGGCACCGCCGCCGCGCCGTGATCCTGTCATGCCAGGGCCAGGGCGTCAGGCACTGCTCACGCAGCATCTGAACGGTAGGGCAGCCTGACGGTGTGGATCGAGGACGCAGCGCTGGAATGCTGGCAGACCTGGGGACCCGGCGGACAAGCTCGGTATATGGACGCGGCCATTCGAACCAGCCTGATGCTGCGCACGGCGTTCAAG
>JAABUM010003216.1_pt1 | contig 20623 bp, 19 predicted proteins | sample 5559161 | NCBI WGS metagenome assembly JAABUM01 (sample SAMN10711868, study PRJNA513369) | rock metagenome | isolation source: Antarctica rocks | place: Antarctica: Victoria Land, Siegfried Peak nord
TCGATAGCTGGGCACTGGTCCAGGCATGGATATCCTCCGTCCAGACACGCGCCGCCGCGCCGCGCAGGAGGTGACTCTACCACAGGCCCGCGTAACCCCACACGCTATTGTGATTCAGACCACTAAGCGACACCGTAAGTGACCGATGGCTGAGACAATGGGTGCAGGCTGGCCGACCTCTCGGCCGTTTCGGATCACCCTGCGCGGTCCCCGTTGGGCCGGGCCGATCACCCACTTCGGCACAGCAGACGAAGAGCGCCCGACGTGGCGACAACGCCGCGACGAGCTGCGGTAGCGCCGGGGCCTGCGCCAGAGAAGCTCGCTGACCCAGGACATGCCGACCGCCCGATCCGACGAGCCGACGGCCAGCCATCAAGGAGTGTCTGAACATTTTCAGTGATCGCCATGATACGGCACGTCCTGCCTTTACACAAGCCGGTTGTCGGACCAACGGACACACACTACACTTCACCACGAGCGGGGCGACCGCGTAGGACCGACAGGAATAGGGGGGTCGCATCGTTTCCTTCAGGCACTCGATCATGTATCGGGATGATCTGAAAGGACGCGATGAAGTATGTCAACCAGACCTTCCGCCGCCTGTTCGACCGTTCGGGGCTGACGGTCTACCGTTTCGCCGAGCGGTCGGGGATGGACGAGAAGTACCTGCGGAACCTGATGAACGGGAAGCGGTCGAACCCGTCGATAGTGACCGTCCTCAAGCTGCACCGTACCCTCGCCTCCGACCCGGAGCAGCTCGCCAGGTACCCGGAGCTGGCCCAGGCCAGCGACCTGTTGCTGAGGGCGATGCTGCGCGATGCCGCCACCGACTACCAGGTGTGACGCGCTGACGAGCCGACCCGGCGTACAGTCGGTGTGACGCTCACGTAAGCCGCACAACGTCGCCCCGCTCCCCTTTTTTACAAAAGTACCCCGCCGGTTAATGGCGGGGTAGATGATCACGACTTCAGGCGGCGGCGCTTCGCCGGCTGTATCTCATTGATGGCGATGCTGTCGAACGGCGACACGGCGTTGTGCTTCTCTCTCAGATCATCGGCGGTCAGGCTCAAGTAGACCTCTACGGTTTTTAGGTCCTGGTGACCGAGAATCCTTTTGACGGAGTGGAGGTCCATCCCCGAGCGAACCAGTTTCGTGGCTGCGGTATGGCGGAGCTTGTGTGGCGTCAGATAGAGGCCAGTTTCCGCTTGGATACGCCGGAAGAGCATCCGTACCCCCGAGCGCGACAACCAGAATAGATTACCCTCACCGTTACCCCGGATCACCAGCCACTCCCGGATATAGCGCACCACGGTCGGTGATACGGGCGATAATCGGGTCTTCGATCCCTTGCCCGTGACGCGAATGAGTCCGTCGTCGAGTAATAGATCGTTCGGCAGCAGTGCGACCATCTCCCCCAGCCTGATACCCGCATCGAGGAAGACCGCGAGCATGGCCCGGTTGCGGGTGGCCTGTTCTCCCTTGCCGACGAGGTGCGGGCAGGCGAAGAGGCGCTTCAGCTCGTCGTCGTTGAAGATCGGGAAGAGGGTCTGCGGCGTCTTGGGGATCGCCACCTTGGGCGCACGATCCAACCACTCGATCTCCTCCAAAAAACGGACGAACGCGCGCATGTCCTTCATCCGCCCTTGCGTCGAGCGGAGGCTACGGGTGAGGCCGGTCTTGCCCGGTTTCTTCAGCGGCGTCGCGGTCAGCCAGGCATGGAACTCTTGCATGATCGGCGCGGTCATCGCCCCCACCGTGGCGGCATGGCCCGACGTGGCGAGGAAATGGCGATAATCGGTCAATGTCCAGCGGTAGTGCTCGATCGTGTTGGGCGAGTGATTGTGGGCGCGATGGTAGGCGTTGTACGCCTCCTCGGCCTCGTCGAGCGTGTGGTGCGGCATCTTCGTCCTCCCGGTGAGCGACAGTCGATGCCTCGATGATGCCATAGCGCACCCCTTCTTCCCACGGTCCCGCAGACCAGGACGGAACCTTGGCTTAAAAAGACAAACCCCTTGGCTGGAATTACCCAGACAAGGGGTCAGAAAGGACCGATATGCGACGTGGGAGATGGAGAAAACGCGGTGTACCAGGGAAAAGGCCGATAGGTGCCCTCGGAGGGTCTCGAACCCCCAACCCCTTGGTCCGAAGCCAAGTACTCTATCCATTGAGCTACGAGGGCCGGCGATACATAAGTCGCTGCGCTACGAGGGCAGACGACACAGGATCGCGCCGAGCGAACCCGGTATCGTGGCTTAGTATAGCGACCGTGCGGGGCGTTGTCGAGTTGGCACCGTCCCCGCGCCCGGTCGGCGGAACTCGCACAGGAGCGGTGGCAGCCCCTAACCGATGTAGCCGAGGAAGTACGCCGCCCCCGCGACGAGCGCCACGAGCACCACCAGGATCAGCAGCAGCACGAGCGGGTTCAGGCCGCGACCACCCCCGCCCGCCGTGACCAGTTCGGACTCGCGCGCCGCCGTCGCGGGCTCGTAGAGGATGATCGCCGCCGAGACGTTATCGGTCGAGCCCTGTTCGAGCGCCAGGTCGATCAGCGCCTTGCTCGCCTCCTGCGGTGCCCGGCGCAGCACGAGCGCGGCCATCGCGTCGGACGCGACCGAGCCGGAGACGCCGTCGCTGACCAGCACGATCCGGTCTTCGGGCAGCAAACCGATCTCGAAGATGTCCACCTCCACCTTCGGGCGATGCCCGAGGGCGCGGGTGATGATGTTGCGGTAATTGCTGGCCCGCGCCTCTTCCTCGGTCATCACGCCGCCCGCGACCTGCTCGGCTACCAGCGAGTGATCGCGCGTGATCTGCGTCGCCTGCTCGGCGCGGACCAGATAGGCGCGGCTGTCGCCGACGTTCGCGATCGTCAGGTGCGCCCCGATGATCGCCCCCGCGACCATCGTCGTCCCCATCGAGCCGCTGCCGCTGCCGCCATTGATCGACTCTTCGAGGATCCGCTCGTTCGCCCGGCGGAAGCCGCGCTGCAACGCGGCGACCATGTCGCCACCCGTCGCGGCATCCTCGGCGTAGAAGCGCTCGAAGAGGGTCTCGATCGCGATCTGACTCGCCACCTCGCCGCGCTCGTGCCCGCCCATGCCATCGGCCACGGCGAACAAGAAACCGCGCGCGACCGCGCGCTCCGACTCGGGCTCGGCCAGCAAGACCTCGTCTTCGTTATGATCGCGCACCCGCCCGGTGTCGGTGGCGGAGCCGACGAGCAGCTTGCCCATCCGTTTCCCTTCTCTGCTCAATCGCGCGCAGGGCAATGACGCTGGCTATGGCCCGATAACGCCGGATAGTAGCACAGTGCGCGGGCACGGCGCAAAGGTCCGATGCGCGGGGCAGATGCTACAATCTGCGCGGATAGGGAACGAAAAACAGGTGGGCGGGGAAGGGCTCCGCCCGGCAGCGAGGAGGGTGCGGCGGATGGTCGAACGACGCTACATGGCGCACAGCGGGGTGACGGCGCACGGACGCGGCGGGCCGCGCGCGGCGGGGCCGGGTCGGGTCGAGATCGATCACTTCATGCGCGCCTACCATACCACCCTCCAGTCGTCCGGCGAGGTGCAACTGCGCGCCCTGACCGAGCCATACCTGGCGATGGATTCCGCCCTCCACATCGGCGCGCGCGACGCCCGCCCCGATCTCTCGGCGATCACCTACTCCACCCTGCGCCTCCCGGCCCAGATCGCCGGGGTGCGCCTCGTCCTCCTGGGGCAGTCGGAGGCGGTCTTCGCGCGCGCGGGCTACCCCAACGTGATGGCGTGGCAGCGCGTCTCCGCCCCCGGTCGGCGGCGGATGATGCTCTACGACGGCGCGGAGACGCTGGCCGTCCTGATCGCCTCGCAGTCGGACATCGACGACCTGATCCCGATGCTCCTCGCCTACGAGATCGAGTGGAACAAGCTCCACCGCCACCTCGCGGGCACCCCCGCCCTGCGCGAGGCGCTGCTGGGGGACGCTGACACGGAGGCAACCCCCGCCGAGCTGACGGCGGCGATCCAGGAGACCCTCGGGCTGGACGACGCCGAGTGGTCGCGCCTGCGCCTCCTCTGGGACGGGCACGGGCTGGCGCAACTGGCACGGATCGCGGCGCACAAGAAGCACTTCGCCCTCCGCGTCTTCGGCGGCTCGGTCACCGATTACGACAAGGTCACCGGGCAGTGGTGGCACCACCTCCGCGACGCCACGCTGGAGGCGGGCGGGCCGGACCTCGAACTCTACCCCGGCCCGGTCTACTTCGTCTCCTCCAACACGCACAGCCTCGTTAACCTCCTCTCCGGCTACGCCGGGCTCCACGAGGACGCCCTGATCGAGTACGTGCGCGCCGACCACCCCGACCTCTGGGAGGAATACGCGGGCATCCGCGCGCAGGAGGTGCCGAGCAGCCGCGAAAACTTCCTCTATTACGTCGCCAAGAAGTATTTGCAGGGGCCAGGCAAGGAACACGAGCGTGCCGAGCGGACCCGGCAGGAGCGCGCGGTCGGGATCACCCACGTCACCAGCCGCCATCTCCTCGACATCCACGCCCAGGTGATCGAACTCCGCAAGCTCGACCCGGCCCTGCTCGACCCGCGCCTGCGCGCGTTGCCGGACCTCGAACGCCTGCGCGATAGCGACGCGCTCATCATCAACATCGACTACCCGCTCGGCTGGGCCGCCTACCAGATCCTCTCGGTCGTCTCCCGCCACCTCGAAGACCTGCGCGGCCTCTACGTGATGGGCAAGGCCGCGACCTTCAACGGGCGGATCGGCGACGTGATGATCGCCGACCACTTCTACGACGAGCATTCGGGCAACACCTACCTCCTCGACAACTGCTTCATCGCCCAGGATGTCGAGCCCTATCTCGTCTACGGCTCGGTCCTCGACCACCAGCGCGCGGTCGCCACCTACGGCACCTTCCTCCAGAGCGCGGGCTACATGGATGGCCTCTACCGCGACGGCTACACGGTGCTCGAAGCGGAGGCGGGGCCATACCTCGACGCCCTCTACGAGGACACCTTCCCGACCCGCTACCCGACCGGGGAGGTCGTCAATCTCTACGAGGCCCCGTACGAGGTCGGCTTCATCCACTACGCCTCGGATACCCCCTACTCCAAGGGGCAGAATCTCGGGGCCAAGAATCTCTCCTACATCGGCATGGACCCCACCTACGCCAGCACCCTCGCCATCACCCGCCGCATCCTCGAACGGGAGCTTGCGGCGTTGCGCTAGCGGGGGTGGGGGCGAGGGGACGTGGGCCGCAGGGACACAGAGACGCGGAGAACGGACGGGAGCAAGGGGGACGAAACAGGAGACACAGAGGCACAGAGGGGCACGGGAGGGGGACGATTTGAGGGAGCGGTGCCAACATCCATTGGTAAGGCCGAGGTCGCTGCCCCCGCAGCGGCGATGCCCCCTCTCCTCGGGTGGGGAGAGGGGTGGCGCGTGAGCACCGGGGGGAGGGCCGCACCGGCGCTACACGATCGCCACATCCGTGGGTGGTGCCGTTGGACTGAAGTCCCGGCTGGATGGCCTGCGGCCACGAAGTCCGCCTACGCGGACTGGAGCAGCCCCCAACTATCCTGGTAGCGCGCAGCGCGGGTGAGGGTGCCCGCCATGCCACCGCCCCACCCTGCAATTTTCTCTCCAGTTCCTATACCTATCTGATAGGTTGACAGGCCATAATCCTGGTCGTATGCTCATCGCGCGTCCGACAAACCCGAATCGGCAGTCCCGATGTCTATGCTCATGGGCGGTGAGCGGGGTGAGATAGGCGATGATCGAGAGCCCGCTTGAGCGGCACACGCTATCCGAACAACTGACCACACGCCTGACCGAGCTAATCACGACGCAAGGGCTCAAGTCGGGCGACGAACTGCCCTCTGAGGCGGACCTTTCCGCGCGTTTCGGTGTCAGCCGCGCCGTCACGCGCGAGGCATTACGCGCCTTGCAGGAGCGCGGGATCATCGCGATCGCCAACGGGAAACGCGCGACGGTCAGGCCGCTGACGAGCGCGCCGCTACGCAACTTCTTCCATTGGGCGGTCAGCTTCGAGCGGCAATCGCTCGTGGAGCTATTGGAGGTACGCAAGGGTCTGGAGATGCAAGCGGCGACCCTCGCCGCGCAGCGCCACACCGCGGAAGATCTCGCCGCATTGCACGACACCCTCGCACGGATGGGTGCCGCCGTGCGCGACGCGACCGCGTATACGGACCTCGACGCGACGCTCCACCGGCAGATCGCCGCTGCGGCCCGCAACGAGATGCTGCAACACCTGATCACCTCGCTGCATGAGCCGTTCATGCAGCAGCTCGTCGCCTCGCTGCAACAGCCGCACGCCAAAGCCCGGACACGGGGTCGCGACCACCGAGCCGATCAGCGCTGGCGACAGGCGCTGCACAGCGAACACGAACAGCTCGTCGCCGCGATCGCGCGCGGCGATGCCGAGACGGCGGCGGCGACGATCGCGGCACACCTCGAGAGCGCCCGGATGGTCATCGCCCGCGATCCCTACCGATCAACCAGCGTAGCGGGGGTGCCGCGCGCGCCCTGAGCGGCAACCGTCGGTGTCGGGGGTCGCCCGTGTGGGCGCGATCCGCGACCGCGAGGTCGGTCCGGGGGCGCGCTGGATCGCGATGGATCAAAGAAGGGGAGCAGGAGAAGATCATGGCAGGGCAGATCATCACGCGACGCAGTATCTTGAAACTCGCCGCAGGATCGGCGGTGACAGCCCTCCTGGCGGCCTGTGGCACCGCCCCGAGCACGACCGCCCCGAGCGGGGCGGGGCCGACCGCCGCCGGGACGAGCCCGGCGCTGGCCGGTGGCACGGGCGGGCAGGTGGTCGCGACCCGCACGGCGGGCAGCGCCGCGACCGCGAGCGCCCGCGCGACCGCCGGGGTCGCGCCGCTCGTCACCGTCACGCCGAACGCGGCGAACGCGGCGGCCTCGGGCAGCGTGCGCTACTGGCAGACGACCTACGACAACCCCGAACTGCCGAGCTCGCAGTACCATCAGCAGTGGGTCGCGCAGCTCAAGACCGTCCTGCCAGGCGTCCAATTCAAGGAGGAGCAACTCGCCTACAACGACATGCTGGACAAGCTCCGCGTCGCGTTGCGGGCGGGGCAGGGGCCGGACATGGCGGTGCTGCCGCTCCTCTGGGGGCCGGAGTTCGCGGCGGGCGGCGCGCTCGCGGAGATCGACCTCGCGGAGTTGGGCTACAAGCCGGACAACTTCTGGCCCGGCGCGCTCAAGTCGGTCAGCTGGCAGGGCAAGCTCTACGGCGTCCCCACGAACAACGAGACGCACGGCTTCATCTGGAACAAGGAGCTCTTCCAGCGCGCGGGCCTCGACCCCGAGACGCCCCCGAAGACCTGGGCCGAGGTGCAAACCTTCGCCAAGCAGATCAAAGACAAGACCGGCAAGGCCGGCTACGGCCTCGTCGCCAAGCTCAACGCGGGCGACATCCCGTACCGCTTCATGCCCCTCTGCTGGGCGCACGGCGGCGCGGCCCTCGACGAGACTTCCGACAACCCGCAGTACGCGAAGTCCCAATTCGATAATGCGGGGACGATCGCGGCGCTGCAATGGGTCTACGACGTCTTCGTGCGCGACGGTTCCGCGCCGCAATCGGCGCTGACGAACACCGGCGTGGAGAACCAGAGCCTCCTCCTCTCCGGCGAGATCGCGATGATGTCGGGCCACCCGACGACGTATGCGGTCGCGCTGCGTTCGGCACCGCAGGTCGCGGAGAAGCTCGGCTACACGCTGATGCCGCAGGGGCCGGTGCGCCGCGCGGTGGTCTTCGGTGGCTCGAACATCGTCATCTTCAAGGGCACCAAGGATCTCGCCGCCGCCAAGGCGGTGGTGAAGGACCGCACCGCGCCGAACTGGTCGCTCTATCACCAGTGGGAAACCTCCAACCCCGGCAACCGTGACGCCTTCAATCTCCCCGCGCAGCAGCGGCGCCTCGCCGAGAACCGCTTCCTCAACGTGACGACCGACAACCTCCAGTACGGCATCTCCTTCCCGGCGGTGCCGGAATCGTCGGACATCATGAACCTGTACGTGCCACAGATGATGCAGGACGTGATGCTGAAGGTGAAGACGCCGGAGCAGGCCGCGCAGGACACCGCCAAGAAGGTCAACGATCTGCTCGCGAAGCGCCGGTAAGTGGTCGCTGGCGACGCCCTGCCCTGGCGCATCCGCCGCCCGGGCAGGGCGCTCGCCGCCGACCAGGGAGGGGCGTGGTGGGTACGCCCTCGGAGGAGGTACGGATGGTCATCGCGACGCCGACGAGCCGGGGGCGCGTCGTCCCCGGCAAGCCGCGTATATGGAAAGAAATCTGGGCACACTGGGCCGACTACGCCTACGTGGCCCCGGCCCTGATCGTGATGGGCCTCGTGATCTTGTATCCGCTGATCGATGTGCTGCGGATGAGTTTCTTCTACACCTCGCCCTATGGCGGCGCGGAGCAATTCGTCGGCCTGGACAACTACCGGGAGGCGATCGGCGACGAGCACTTCGGGCTCGTCCTGCGGAATACGGTCGTCTGGACCTTCTTCAGCACGGTCTTCGCCCTCAGCCTCGGCCTGCTCGCGGCGCTCGTCCTCGCCCGCCCGATCCGCTTCCGGGGCGTCTTCCGCAGCATCCTCTTCATCCCCTATGTCATCAGCGCCGTGACGGCGGCCTTCCTCTGGAAGTGGATGTACCACGCCGACTTCGGCGTCATCAGCGGGATGCTGATCGGGCTGGGCCTGATCGGCCAGCCGATCAAGTTCATCGACTCCACCGCGCTGGTGATGCCCTCGATCATCGTAGCGAACATCTGGAAGGAGTTCCCGTTCGCGATGATCATGTTCCTGGCGGGGCTCCAGGCGATCCCCGAACAGCTCTACAACGCCGCGAAGATCGACGGCGCGGGGCGCTGGCGGCGCTTCACCGACATCACGGTGCCGCAACTCCTCCCCGTCCTGACGATCACCAGCATCCTGCTGATCATCGCCAACATCAACGCCTTCACGATCGTCTGGGTCCTCACCGGCGGCGGCCCGGCCTATCAGTCGCAGATCTTCATCACCCACCTCTATTCGGTCGCCTTCGTCGGCACGCCGCACTTCGAGCTCGCCGCCGCGCTCGGCGTCCTGATCTTCCTGGCGCTGATGATCTTCGCGGTCCTCTACATCCGGCTGCTCAATCGCGACACGCGGCCCGCGCGGGCAGGGAGGGGCTGATGGCGACGCTCGAACGCCCGCTCGCCGCGACCGGCCAACCGCGCGCGCAGTACGCCCAGGCCCGCCAGGCGATCCTGCGGCGGAAGAGGCGCAACGCGCTGCTCGACGGGATCATGTCCTACGGCTTCCTGATCGTGCTGAGCGCCTTCGCCCTCTTCCCATTCCTGTGGATGTTCAGCACCTCGATCAAGAAGGCGCAGGAAGCCTTCGTCATCCCGCCGCGCTGGATCCCGCACGAGATCACCTTCGTGGCCTACCGCGCCCTCTGGGACGCGCAGGCCGCGAACAACAACAACTTCCCGCGCTACTTCGCGAACAGCCTCGTCGTCAGCACCGGCACGACGATCCTCGCGCTCCTCGTCGCGGTGCCGGCGGCGTACGCCTTCGCGCGCTTCACCTTCCCCGGCAAAGCGGCCTTCTTCTACTCCATCCTCGGCCGCAATATGTTCCCGCTCGTCGTCTTCCTGGTGCCGCTCTTCCAGCTGATGGCGGCGCTCCATTTCCAGGACAATTACTTCGGGCTGATCCTCGCCTACCTGACCTTCTCGCTGCCGCTGGCGATCTGGCTCCTGCGGGGCTTCTTCGCCAACATCCCCGAGGAATTGGAAAAGGCGGCCCGGATCGACGGCTGCACCCGCTTCGGGGCTTTCTGGCGGATCATCCTGCCCCTCTCCACGCCCGGACTGATCGCGACCGCGATCTACTCCTTCATCGGGGCCTGGAACGAGTACATCTTCGCCAGCACGCTGACCAGCGAGCCGAGTATGCGGACGCTACCGGTCGGGCAGGCGTTCTTCCTCACCGAGAACAGCGCCAACTGGGCGGGGCTGATGGCGGTCTCGCTCGCGATCAGCCTGCCGGTCATCATCTTCTTCCTCGTCCTGCAACGCTTCTTCGTCCGCGCGTTGACGGAGGGGGCGGTCAAGGGCTGATGAAGGCTCGTGCGAGCGACGCAGCCCGCGCGACACGCGCCGGGGCTGTACCCGGCGGCACACGCAGGAAAGGGAGCAGCGCCATGCAAGCGGAACAGTTGCGGGTCGGGCTGTGCGACGCGACCGGGCTGAGCGACGAGGCGTTGCACTTCGGCGCGCAACTCGGCCTGCGGAGCGTCCGCACCGGCGGGAGCAGGCTCGGCCTCACGGAGGATGGCCGCTGGGAGGCGACGGAGTTGCGCGCGCTCGCCGAGCGGGTCGCGTCGTACGGGCTGCGCCTCGAAGCGATCGAGAACGTGCCGCACTCCTTCACCGACAAGATCCTGCTCGGGTTGCCGGGCCGCGACGAGCAGATCGCAGGGTATCAGGCCACCATCCGCAACCTGGGCCAGGCCGGGATCCCGATCCTCGGCTACCACTTCATGCCCAGCTCCGTCTGGCGCACGCCGCTCGCGGCGGGGCGCGGCGGCGCGGGAGTCACCGCGTTCGACCTCGCGCTCGTCGGCGGCGCGACGCCCGCCACGCGCCGCAGCTTCTCGGTGCCGGACAACGCGGCGATCGATGGCGTCTTCGCCCACGCGGCGGGCACGGTCGTCAGCCGCAAGACGATGTGGGCCAACTACGCGTACTTCATCCGCGCCGTCCTCCCCGTCGCCGAGGAGGCGGGCGTGAAACTGGCGCTGCACCCCGACGACCCGCCGGTGCCGGAACTCGGCGGGATCGCGCGGATTTTCTGCTCGCCGGACGACTTCAAGCGCGCCCACGCCCTCAGCGACGGCAGCCCCGCTTGGGCGCTCGACCTCTGTCTCGGCTGCTGCTCGGAGATGCCGGGCGGCGCGGCGAATGTGCGCGCGATGATCGAGCACTTCGGGCCGCAGGGGCGGATCGCCTACGTCCACTTCCGCGACGTGCAGGGGACCGTGCCCACCTTCCAGGAGTGCTTCATCGGCGAGGGGAATTACAACCCGGCGGAGATCATGCTGCTGCTGAAGCGGAGCGGCTTCACCGGCTTCGTGCTCGACGACCACGTCCCGCAGCTGGTCGGCGATGTCCCCTACGGCTACCGGGGCCGCGCCCACGCCATCGGCTACATGCAGGCGCTGCTGCGCGCCATCGACACCTTCGGCGTGTGAGCCACGGCCTGCGCGCGCCGTGCGCTGGCCGCACCCGACCTGCTCCACGGGCGTGCGAGGGGCTGATTCATCCCCCGCACGCCCGTGGAGCGATTCTCATCGTATTCTCATCGAGTCTTCAGCGTTTCCTTGCCGCCACGCGCTATACTCACAGCCGTAACAGTTGCCTTCAATACTGTCACCGCAGATATCATCTCAGCCAACGATCACGCATTGCTGGTATGACCGCGTGCCGATCAGGGGCGTGGCGAGGGGATGGGCATAATCGCGCGCTTGCTCCGTCCGAGCACCGTCGAATACCCGGGACTCACACGCCGCGCGCACCTCCTCTTGCGACTCCTCGCGTTCGTCTGCTTCCTGCTCCTCCTCAGCAAGGCGTGGTGGGATATCGATCTCATCGGGTGGGATGCCCTCTTCTATCACCTCCCCTTCGCCGCCCGCATCTGGCGCATCACCCCCGCCGCCGCCTACGGCTTCTTGGACTATCTGGAAGCCGTCTATCGCGGTTTCCCGCTGCTGACGGAGGGGTTACAGGGCCTCCTCTGGCGGGCGACCGGGCGGATGCAGGCGGCCAATCTGGTGGCGCTGGGTAGCCTCGCGCTCTACTGCGCCTTCGCCCGCGCCTACTTGCGGCTCCCCGGTGCGGTGCTCTTCCTGGCGCTGATCGCGACGCCGCTGATCCAGATCCACGCCACCACCAGCTTCGTCGATCTCCCGGCCAACCTCGCCTGCGCCGCCGCGCTGATCCTCGCCTATCGCCGCTGCCTGACCCGCGCCGTCCCCGCCCCGTGGGAAACCGGGCTGCTGATCCTCGCGCTCGGCGCGACCGCGAACATGAAGATGCAGTTGCTCCCGATGGTGCTGCTCGTCCTCAGCATCGTCCTCGCGCGCCTCGTGTACCTCTACCGCTGCGGCGACGTGGCGGTCCGCACCCGCATCGCCTACACGGTGCTGGCGGTGGCGGTGGCGACGCCGCTGATCTTCGGCACCTACCTCAAGAACACCATCCTCTACCACAACCCCCTCTACCCGGTCCCGGTCGAGATCCTCGGCGTCGAGCTCCCGTTCGGCTGGGACGCCTACGCCAAGGCCCCCGCCTACCTCCAGGATGCCCCCGAGGCGGTGCGCTGGCTCTGCTCGATCCTCGAATTCCGCGCCTTCGATGCGGACCGCCCCTATCTCTGGACGGTCGATCAGGGCGCGGTGCCGGACGATTCACCGGGCGACCGCATGGGCGGCTATGGCGTCCCCTTCGTCCTGGTCAACCTCGCCCTCCTCGCGTTCTTCGCGCTGCGGACCCGCTCGCGCGCGGCCCGGATCGGCGCGCTCGGTTTCCTGCTCATCTCGGTGATCACCGCATTCCTGCCGCAGGCGCACCTGCTCCGCTACTACCTCTACTGGATCATCGCCCTGCTCACCCTCAACGTCACCCTCCTCACGCAGGTGCGCTTGCGCGCGCGCAGCTGCGTGACGCTGGGCCGGTTCGCGGCGGCCTGCTGTGTCTGGCTGCTGGCGGTCGTGGTCCTCACACGGGGCGTCTACCTCCATCCGACCGATCAGGAGACGCGCCTCGCGTACATCGCGGCGATCGAGCCGGACATCCACGCCGCCCTCGCGGAGTCCGCCGACCTCTGCGTGACCGGCGGCTCGCAAGTCAGCTACCTCTACGCCGAGAACTTCCACGCGCCGCTGCACTACACGGTCAAGGTCGCGTTCGAGGCGGACGAGTGCGGCACGGCGCTGGCGCTGCCCGCCCGCTGAGCGGCGGACGAGCATCATCCGCCCTGTACGGTATCATCGCATTCGGGATCGCATGTCCGTGGTATCCTACCCGGATAATGCGCGATCGGGCGCTTGACCGCCGCGACAGTGGAGAGATACGGATGATCTTCCGACGGCCACCGCGCGATACGCACGAGCGCCGCCTGCGCGCGCTTGGCCTGCTGCTCGACGAGCGTGGCTACGAGCGCGATGGCCTCTGCATCCTCGCCATCGAGGGGGGCTTCTCGGTCACCGGGTTGCGCGTGCCGACACGCGGCGCGGCCTACGATCTCGCGCAGCACACCGAGACGGTCAGTATCGCGGAAGTCGAGGCTCTGATGGCACGCTTCCGCGACCGCGAGTAACCGCCATGCGTCTCTTCGATGGCCTCGGACACACCGACTACCAGGATCTTCTCCGTGCCTTCGGGGCGGAATGCGATCGCGCCGGGGTGCGCGACCTGCGCCTGCTCGAGACGGACGACGATCTGCTCCTCCAATGCCGACTCGCGGGCAAGCTCTCCTCCGGGTTCCAGGTGGTGCGCTACGACGACGACGCCCTGATGGAACTTTTGCAGGACGCCTACACGCGGCGCGGTCTGAGGGTGGAAGAGCCTGCGACCTTCCCGCCGCTCGGCCTGAGTTACCAACAGACGCTGCGCGCGGTAGGTCGCGCGCTCGATCAGGCCGAGCTACGCCACCTGCGCCTGATCGAGCAGCCCGACGCCATGCTCCTCCAGGCCGGTGTTGGTGCCCTCCGGCGCGGCTTCCGCACCTACCGTCTGGATACCGAGCGCCTCTATGCGCTCGTCGAGGCGACGGCGGCCAACGGCGTCGCCGCGCTCGGCACACCCCTGGACTGAGGCGGCGAGGGAAATCCCGGGCCAGCGAAATGCGCGCCACGCCGCATAGTACGCGCGCCATTGTGCGCGAGGCGCGGGGAAGAACGGGGAGGATCGCATGGAACAACGGCCATTCGGCCCGCACGGGGCCAGCATCCCGATCGTCGGCCAGGGGACGTGGTACATCGCGCAGGGCGACCGCGCCAACGCCATCGCCGCCCTCCGGCGCGGGCTCGACCTGGGGCTGACGCACATCGACACGGCGGAAATGTACGAGGGGGCCGAGGCGCTCGTCGGCGAGGCGATCGCGGGGCGGCGTGACGAGGTCTTCCTCGTCTCCAAGGTCGTGCCGGAACACGCCTCCCTGCGGCGGCTCCGCACCGACCACCTCGACGCCTATCTGCTGCACTGGCCCGGTCGGCACCCGCTGGAAGACACCTTCGCCGCGTTCGAGCAGTTGCAAGCGGCGGGGAAGATCCGCGCCTGGGGGTCAGCAACTTCGACACGGACGACCTGGACGACGCGCGGGCCGTCGCGGGGCCGGGCAAGATCGCCTGCGATCAGGTGCTCTATCACCTGGGCGAGCGCGCGATCGAGCACGCGGTCCTCCCCTGGTGCGCGGCGCACGACGTGGCGGTCGTCGCCTACAGCCCGTTCGGGCATGGCGACTTCCCGCGCGGATCGCGGCCGCGCTCGCTCCCGATGCTGTAGGGGGATGACCGATTGGGAATAGAGGACAGGGATGGTGCCTGGAACGACGCCGGTGCGGCCCTCACCCCGGCCCGTCGCCCAGAGGGCACCCGGCTCGCCACCCCTCTCCCTATCAGGGAGAGGGGACCATCGCCGCTGCGGGCGTATAGGGTTGCCGCGTAGCCTCTGCACATCGCGGTTCGGGGATCCCAGCCCGCGCGGGCGGGTAGTAAGTGGCTGCCCTCCGGGGTACATTGTGCCCTTCATGGGTGTTTCAACCCCCGGAATGGGCGGTGCTGACACCCTCACCCCGGCGCTCACGCGCCACCCCTCTGCCCATCCGAGGAGCGGGGAAAGAGGCGTTGCGGGGATTCTAGTCCCCTGCGGGGACTTCGTGGCGGCGCAGCCGCCCTTAGCCGGGAGAGGCTGCCCTTCACGGGTACAGTGTGCCCTTCATGGGTATTTCAATCCCGGTCTGCGGCTCGCGGATATACCACCCTTGCTGTACCAATAACGGAAAGGCCCCACCGATGACCGACACCGCACAGGCCAATAAGACGCGCCACGAGGAGAATCGCCGGGCGTGGAACGCGGCGACCGTCGCGCACAACAGCCACAAGGCCGATCAGGCGGCGTTCCTGCGCGCGGGCGGCAGCACCCTTTTCCCGGAGGAACTCGCGCTGCTCGGCGATCTGCACGGGCTGTCGCTGCTGCACCTCCAGTGCAATGCCGGACAGGACACCCTCAGCCTCGCGGCGCGCGGCGCGACCGTGACCGGCATGGATATCAGCGACGAGGCGATCGCCTTCGCGCGCCAACCCTCCGCCGACACCGGCCTCCCGGCCACCTTCGAGCGCGCCGACATCTACGATTGGCTGGCGGACGCGGGGGCGGCGGGGCGACAGTTCGACATCGTCTTCTGCTTCTACGGTTTCAGCGGCTGGCTCTCCGATCTCGACCGCTGGGCGCGCGGCATCGCGGCGGTCTTGAAGCCGGGCGGGCGCTTCGTGGCGGTCGAGTTCCACCCCTTCTCGATGGTCTTCGACCTCGACTGGTCGCGCAAATTCGACTACACCACCAGCGGGCAGGCGCATAGCTGGCCGACCGGTGTGGGTGACTACGTGGCGATGGCCGGGGAGGCGCTGACCCCTTCGGGCTGGGTCGCGGGGGTCGGCGACTTCACCAACCCGCACCCCGGCCACGAATGGTTCTGGGGGCTCGGAGAACTCGTGACGGCGCTCATCGCCGCCGGACTCACCCTGACCACCCTGCACGAATACCCCTACGCCAACGGCGCGCGCCTCTTCGAGGGGATGTGCGCGGGGCCGGGCAAGCGGATGTACCCGCCCGAGGGCACACCCGCCCTGCCGCTGATGTTCGGCGTGGCGGCGCAGCGCCCCTGAGCACGCGCGGCGGCCAGCAGTCGGGGCACGCGGGCGGCACCGTCATGGTGCGGGGTGTTCGAGGCCGCGGCCCCCCCCGGCAAGTGGGCACGAACCGGAACAACGTTGCGCGGTGCCCCACTGGTGCGCGGCCACCGCAACACGTACCATCAGTAGAGCGGCATCGCCATCCGACAGGAGCAGGCCGATGGACCGACACGATCAGGATACGACCGACCAAACGCCTACGGACACTGGGCAGGCGCACGACGAGCAGAGTGCCACGCCGAGCGAGTTCATCTGTCCCGGCTGCGGTCGCCCGCTCGCGATCACCCTCCGTAGCACGATATGCTTCGCCGAAGCCCTGGTGTATTGCGCCGATTGCGAACGCGACTACCAGCAGCGGCGCGGGCAATGGGCGGTGGGCGAAGGTGGGTAGCGCCCTGGCTAACTGGTAACGAGGCAACGTGTCCCACGTCTCACGGCGCGACCCGCACCGATAGGGCGTGCGTGTGTACCGCCGCAGGGCATCCATGTCCTGCGTAGCCCGAGCGTTAGCAGCACTCCGCGCGCAATCGCCCCGCCCCGCACTTCGGACATCGCAACGCCACACCCACTGCTGGCGCGAGGAGGAGATCGCGCCCGCCGCAGGACGGACAAGCGGGGATAGCGCCACCCGGCGCGGACGTATCCTGCCCACGCAGCCTCCGCGCCAGCGCCCCGGCCAAGCGCCCCGCTGGGCCATCGCGCGGGCCGAGCGGCACCCCGAAGGGACCGGCGTTGCCTCGCCGCCGACCGCCAGCCGACAGGTCGCAGTCGCGGGTCGCGCCGCAGGTCGGGCAATAGAGCCGCGCCGTGGTCCCGCCCGCCCCATCGTGGTGTGGCCCCGCCGTCTCCGCCGCCCAATCGCAGCGATCACACGCCAGCCAATACCGCGTCTCCACCATCGCCACCGCACCCTCCCACCAGACGCCCACGAACTATGCTAGGCTCCTCAAGGTATCCGGCACATCGCGGCCCACCAACCACCGCCCACTATCCCGCCAGCGCTGCCAACTGCCGACTGCCGACTGTCATCTCTCTGGCTACTGACTACTGACTACTCGGAGCCACTATGCCACAATTGCCGCTGCTCCTCTTCGACATCGATGGCACGATCCTCCGTTCCGGCGACCGCGTCCACGGTCAGTCGGTCCGCGTCGCCTGCGAGCGCTTCTTCGGCATCGCCGCCGACACCCCGATCCCCGCCGAGGTCGATCTCGCCGGGCGCACCGATCGCCACATCGTCACCGCCCTGCTCGCCGCGCACGGCATCCCGCGCGCCGCGAGCGCACCGCGCCTGCTGGAGATCTTCGCCTTCATGGACGAGTATGTCGAGCGCGAGATCACGCCGCTGACCGAGTATCTCCTCCCCGGCGTCGCCGCGCTCCTCCGCGAACTCGAACGGCGCGACCTCGCGCTCGGCCTCGTCACCGGCAATCTGCCGCGCATCGCGGAGGCGAAGCTGGCGGCGGCGGGCGTCTGGGAGCCGTTCGCCCGCTACGGGGAGATCATCGGCGGCTTTGGCGACGCCTCGGCGGAGCGCAACGATCTGCCGCCGCTCGCCCTGACGCTCGCCGGGCGCGTCCTCGGCAGGGCGGTCGCCCCGTCCGACGCGATCGTCATCGGCGACACCCCGCACGACATCGTCTGCGCCAGGGCGAACGGTCTCCGCGCGATCGCCGTCACCACCGGGCGCTACAACGCCGAGCAGTTGCGCGCCTACGAGCCCGCGCTCCTGCTGCCCGACCTCAGCGATCACGACGCCGTCCTGGCGTTCATCGGGCGACAGGCAGGCGGGTGACGGGCAGCGACAGGCGCGATCAATGCACGGGGTGAGTAGCCCGCGCCGCCCGCCGCCGCCCGGTCTGCCGCCGTGCCTTGGCCTTGCCGCCACAATCGGCCATGCTGCACCATTGGCGGATGCGATTCTTGGTCGTATCGTAGAAGAGCCAGGCGCAGGTGATGGCCGTACCGGGCGAGCCGGGGCAGATTTTCACGCGCCGCCGCTCGCCCGTGGTCAGCAGCGCGGTGGCCGACCAGGCGAGCGGCCAGAGCGGTCGCGCGAGATCACCGTCGTGCGCGGCCCAGGACCACACGAAGCCATCATCGGTGGGGGCGAGCGCCGCGTGCGCCGCCCCCGCCGCGTACTCCTCGGCCAAGAGCGCCAGATCGTCGGCGCGCGGCGTCTCCTCCCGCGCGACCATCCAGAAGAGCCGATAGATCGCCTCGCGCAGCGCGATCGCGCGCGCCAAGGTTACCGCCGCCGCCGGGCGTGCCGCCGCCCGCGCCAGCAACCCGAGCGCGACTTCCTCAGTTATGACCCCCGCGAAGGTCGCCCAGGCCACCAGGTCGGTGTACGAGCGCAGCGAGTCGCGCCGCTCGTGGCCGGGTGGCGGGGTGAAGGGAGCCGGTGCGCCGCGCGGCTCCACGGTATTGGCGAAATCGAGGCACAGCTGCTCGCCCCATAAGGGATGCATCCGCGCCATCGCCTCGCGCAGCATCGCTCGTTCGTCTGCCATCGCCCCACCGTACCATATCGTCGCTTCCAGCAACATCGTCGCTTCCGGCAAAAGCTTTTTTCCTGGTGGCACAACTCATGCTGAGCCATGCCACCAGGATACGCTTTTTCGCCGGTGGCCGACAAGATCGGAGCAGGAGGGAGCATGGGCGAGGCACGGACAGCCCCACGGGCGGCGCAACCGGCACCGACGGCGAGCACCACGACGCCACAGCAGTGGGCCGCGCTGGCGCTCCTCTGCGCGGCGCAATTCCTCACGGTCCTCAACTTCCAGGTGGCGACGGTCGCCCTGCCCGGCATCGGGCGCGGCCTGGCCTTCTCCCAGCAGGGCTTGCAGTGGGTCGTCAGCGCGCGCGCCCTGGCCTTCGGCGGGTCGCTGCTGCTGGCGGGTCGGCTGGCCGACATCGCGGGGCATCGCCGTCTCTTCATGGTCGGGCTCGGCACCTTCGCCGGGGCGACGCTCGCCTGCGGGCTGGCCCCGAGCGGCGCGGTGCTACTCGCCACGCGCGTTGTTCAGGGGCTCGGCACGGCCCTCTTCACCCCGGCGGCATTGGCGCTCCTCGGCGATACCTTCTCGGAGGGCACGGCGCGAGGCCGCGCCCTCGGCATCTGGAGCGCGGCAGGCCCGCTCGGCGGGATCACCGGGCTGCTCGGCGGGGGCATCCTGGCGGGGGCGCTGGGGTGGCGGTGGGTCTTCTTCATCAGCGTCCCGGTCGCCGCGCTGACGTTCGCCTGCACGCCGCTCGCGCTCAAGGGACGCCGCGATCGCCCGACCGGCGAACGGCTCGATTGGGCAGGCGCATTGGTCGGGACGGCGGGGATCGTCGCGCTCGTCTACGGGCTGAATGGCGCGACGACGGCGACCCACGACCCGCTCCGGATGGCCCTGCCACTGGCGGGCGGGGTCGGACTGCTCGCGCTCTTCGTCGCGATCGAGCGGCACCTGGCCGCGCCGCTCGTGCCCCTGGCACTCTTCGGTCGCCGCGCCCTGCTCGGGCCGAATCTGGTCGGCTTCTTCCACGCCGCCGTGACGAACACGCCGTTCTTCTTCTTCGTCCTCTATATGCAGCAGGTCCGGGGGTACTCCCCCTTCATCACCGGACTGGCCTTCCTCCCCACCAACCTGGCGCTCGTGGCGGGCGCGGCCCTCGGCGGGCGCGGCGCGGACCGCTTCGGGGGGCGCCGCACGATGATCGGCGGGATGGTGCTGGAGGTCGCCTCGCTCCTGTTACTCGCGCGCATCGCGGTCGCGGGCAGCTACTGGGCCACGCTGCTCCCAGGACTACTCTGCGAAGGGCTCGGCCTGGGGATCGTCCAGGTCGCCGCCGTCGGGGCGGTGACGACCGGCGCGAGCGCACGGGAACGCGGCCTGGCGGCGGGGCTCTTCAACACGGCGGCGCAGATCGGCACCGCCGTGGGTTTCTCGCTCCTCGTGACGATCGCCACCGCCCGCACCGCCAGCCTCGCGGGCGGCATCGCGCCCACGGCGGATATGCTGACCACGGGCTACCGCTGGGCCTTCCTGGGCGGCAGCGTGCTCGCCCTCATGGGGTTGCTGGTCGCCATCTTCGTGGTGCGCGAAGCGGAGCCGGGGCGGCGAGATGGTGATTGCGCCACCTCGCCGCCAGCAGTTGTCGCGCACACCGAGCGAGGCGTACCGCTCACAACGCCGGCACCCCCGCGATGAGCAGGCGCACCGCCGCGCCGACGAGCTCAGGGGCAAAGAGCATCACGCCGGGGAGCAGCGCCAGCAATTCGTGCGTGACCGTCGTCTTCCCCACCGCGAACGAGCCGTTCAGCATCACGATCATCCGCCCCGGCCTCCGCTATGAGGCATTCCATTCCCACGTATAAAATACTCGAAAAGATTAACGCATCGCGGCAGGGTAGATGATTGCTCTTGAATATTTTCAGCCTCCTATATTGTAGACAAATGCGCCATATCGTTGATCACACGAATCTCAGTAACGAAAGGCGGATAGTACTACAGCGAGAGTTCATGGTACCCGTGGCGTCGCGCGAGGCGGCGCTTGCGATGGGCGTGGTAGGCCACCAGGTTGCGGTGCTGCCAGTAGCGCAGCACTTCCAGCGCCCAGAGCGGATCGA